>Ga0255772_10005086_pt1 | contig 12215 bp, 12 predicted proteins | sample 071ome_34_FD_179970 | JGI IMG/M metagenome (GOLD analysis project Ga0255772, IMG submission 179970) | Coastal salt marsh microbial communities from the Groves Creek Marsh, Skidaway Island, Georgia - 071411BT metaG (version 2) | ecosystem: Environmental > Aquatic > Marine > Intertidal zone >... | reverse complement strand
TTTAAAAGTTTCATAGAAACTCCTCCTTACATAAAATAATAGAAGTCAGATTTTACCAAAACGTTTTGGTTGTCAAACGAAAATTACTCACTATTCTATGCGTATTGTGAATATCATCGAATTAGCCAAGAAACTCAACCTTTCTATCACCACTGTATCCAGAGCTCTTGGAGGATATTCAGACGTCAGTGAAGTTACCAGGAAACGAGTGATGGACTTCGCTAAAAAGCATAATTACAAACCCAACCCTTATGCAAGTAATTTGGCATCCCACAAATCTAATGCTGTCGGTTTTGTTATTCCTCTCTATGGATTAAATAACAACACCCTAAACCAAATTTCTTATTTTAAGTTTGTTGCAGGGATGTCCTCAAAAATAAACCAAGACAATATTTTGTTTTATATGTTATTTGCAAATAGTGCCAAAGAGGAAATGGAATCTTATAAAAAGTTAGTTGAAGTCAATAAAGTAAAAAATATTATCATCCACAACGTTCAAACAGATGATGAACGTATTGAATATTTAAATTCTAAAAAAGTAAACTTTGTAGCTTGGGGTAGATCCAAAAAAATTGATTACTCATGGGTAGACTTAGATAATGAACTATCTACCGAGCTTATTGTTGATTATCTTTACTCTAAAGGACATCAGTCATTTGCTTTTATCAATGTTTCTGAAAAATATAACTTTGCTTATTTAAGAAAACAAGGATTTCAAAAAGCATTAAAAAAACATTCTCTAAAAATTGATAAGTCTTTATATCAAACTACAAGTTTAGAGAACCCATCATTTTCGAAAGAAATAACAATGAATCTTTTAAAAAAAAATCCAGAGTTGAGTTGCATTATATGCTCAACTGAATATTCAAGTGTCGGAGCTATTCAAGCATGCACAGACTTAAATAAAAAAATTGGAGAGGATATTTCTATTATTACGTTTGATGGACCGGTGGTTGAGTCTCTCACTAACCCTAAGTTAACCGCTGTCTCTCACCCACTTGAAGAATTGGGTACTAATGCTATCAATATTCTTTTAAGTGCCCAGAATAAAAAACAACTATCAAACTATTTGGTCAAACCTCATATTATTGATCGAGGTTCTGTAAAATCTCTAATATAGTTATTTCCAATTAAGAGATTTATATTCTTTAAATCATGCCTATATAATAAGTAATGAAGCAATCAACCCTACAGCGTACCATCAACCTTTTAGCTCCTTTTTTATGGCCTAAAGATAAAAACTCCATGAAATTAAGGGTTTCTGCTGCTGTCATTTGTTTATTTCTAGCTAAAGCAGCCAATGTTGGAACCCCTCCCATTTTAGGCTACGCAGTTGACTCTCTGACCGAACTCTCTCAAGGGCTTAATGTTTATATGCTAATACCACTCGCCTTGATTATTTCATATGGAATAGCACGTATAACCGCTCTTGCATTTGGGGAACTTCGAAATGCGATTTTCTCTAAAGTCGCTCAAAATGCCATCACCCAGTTAACCTTGAATACTTTTAAACACCTGCATTCTCTCTCTTTACAATTCCATTTAGGAAGACAAACCGGCGCCTTGAGTAAATTTATTGATCGAGGAACGAAAGGAGTAAACTTTCTTCTTAACTATGTTCTTTTTAATGTCATCCCAACCATTATTGAAATTTTTTTAGTGGCTGGAATTCTAGCTTATATCTATGGGCTAAAATACGCCCTAGTTACCTTAATAACAATCAGTCTTTATATAGTCGTAACCTTTACCGTGACTCAATGGAGATTGCAGTTTCGTCGTAGAATGAACGCAGCCGATAATGCAGTGAGTACAAAGCTAGTAGATAGTCTTTTGAATTTTGAAACAGTTAAGTATTTTAATAATGAAGAACATGAATACAGAAGACTTTTTGAATCACTTGATCAATATGAAACTGAGTCTATTAAAAATCAATACTCTCTTAGCTATCTAAACATTGCCCAAACGATTGTCATTATGACAGGCATTACCGTTATGTTAGTTATGTCGGCATTTGACATCAGAGCAGGAAGTTTAACAATTGGCGGTTTTGTAGTTATTAATGCTTACATGCTTCAGCTTTACCAACCACTTAATTTTTTTGGAACGGTTTATCGTGAAATTCGACAATCTTTAACCGATATGGAAAATCTTTTTACTCTCTGGGAAGAAAAACCTAATCTCACAGATAGCGAGATAACTCTTCAGAAAACAGAAGAGGCCTCTATTCGATTTGAAAATGTCAGCTTTGATTACGATGTGAGAAGAACCATTATTCAAAAAATTTCTTTTGAGGTCCCTAATGGAAAAAAGGTGGCACTCGTTGGTCCCACGGGCGCTGGAAAATCCACTATTAGCAGGCTTTTATTTAGATTTTATGACCCTAAAGAAGGAGCTGTTTATGTGAACAACCAAAATATCAAAGATATCTCCCAGCAATCGTTAAGAAAAATGATCGGTGTTGTCCCTCAAGATACAGTGCTTTTTAATGATACGATTTATTACAATATTTCTTATGGAAACCCCGAGGCATCAGAAGAGCAAATTTATGAAGCTGCCAAGAGTGCCGATATCCATAATTTTGTTATGAACCTACCAGATGGATATCAAACCATTGTAGGGGAAAGGGGTCTAAAACTGAGTGGTGGAGAGAAACAGCGAGTAGCGATTGCTAGAGCTATCTTAAAAAATCCTTCAATCTTCTTTTTTGATGAGGCCACCTCTGCCTTAGATAGTACAACGGAAAAAGAAATTCAAAAAAACCTACAAGCTATCTCTCAAAATCGGACTACGTTGGTCATTGCTCACCGTCTTTCAACAGCCGCCGATGCAGATGAAATCTTAGTTCTTGAGCAAGGACAAATTACAGAACGAGGTACACATGATGAACTTCTAAGTCGAGATGGTAAGTATGCAGAGATGTGGAATAAACAAAAAACAGCAGTGGATGCTATTCATGGATAAATTCAAATCAGGTCCTATGATTACTTTAATTACAATAGTTGTGCTAATTAATCTATTTGCTGCTTATTATTACTACAACCATATTACTGGTCGAATAGATGAAGCCAGACAGTTATATGAAGCAGCTTACGGATCGAGTGCTGATTTTAATTCTATTTTTTGGCTGTGTCAGAAAATCTTTACTGGAGGGCATTAATTAATTTAATATTAACGTCAATGACAACCGCAGCATCAAATTTTCATTGGAAGTGTAAGCATACTTGGAAGAGAAGTGCTCATAACACCAAGTGGTGTTTAATTGGTTGTGCTATTGGCGATATGGGAACTATTTTATTTTTTCAAATGACGGGAATTCCATGGCCAACTTTAGCCATCATGTCACTTGCCATCATTAATGGCCTTTTAACGAGCATTGCTTTAGAGACCATTATATTAATGCGACAGCAATTTAATTTTCAACAAGCACTCAAAACCGCGCTTGGCATGAGTTTTATCTCTATGATTTCAATGGAAGCCGCCATGAATATCACGGATGTTCTTTTAACAGGAGGAGCTATGCTTAACTGGTGGGTTGTTCCTATTATGCTTTTTGTTGGGTTTATTACTCCTTGGCCTTACAACTACTGGCGCTTGAAGAAATATAATATTGCGTGTCACTAATTAAGCTCTCTTTATACCTTGTTTTTGGACTATTAATTTTTACCTCTGCTAATTCAGATCAATTGATTGTTACAGATGGAGATACTATCCGCATTGGAGATGAACGCATACGATTTAGTGGGATCGATGCTCCGGAAATAAAGCAAACCTGTATTTATCAAGAAATGGAGTTTAAATGTGGTGAGTTTTCTAAAAATCTTTTAATTGAAAAAATTTCAAATCAACAAGTAAGTTGTATCAGAGAAAGCACAGATCAATACGGAAGAACTTTAGCAGAATGCTTTCTTGGAAAAGAGTCTCTAAGTAGTTATTTAGTAAGAGAGGGATACGCTTTCGCTTATCGAAGGTACTCCGATAAATTTATTCTAGATGAAGAATATGCCCAAAGTAAAGGCAATGGCATGTGGAGCATGGATTTTATGTTCCCATGGGATTTTCGAAAATCACAATAATTATTCTTATAGTATCTCATTTATCGTGATGTAGAATTTTGTCTGTGAACCAAAAAAAAATAGCAGTAATAGGAGCGGGCATTGTCGGCTTGAGCACTGCTTATTATCTTCAAAAAGCTGGATGCCAAGTAATTTTAATTGATAAACAAGCTATGGGTACAGGTACATCGCGTGGACATGCGAGTATGATTGCTAATTATGGTGTGCCAGGTATCAACCAACCTCAAGTATGGCAACAGTTGCCAAGATATCTTTTTTCTAAATCCTCACCCATAGCTATTCAATGGAGCAAAATAGGAAAACTAACCCCATGGCTAATTCAATTTTTAAAAAACTGTAATACCACTTCAATGAAAAAAACAGCATCACATACTTCCTCTCTTCTAAAAAGTGCACTACCTAATTATAAAGAATTATTAAAAGAAGTAGGAGCTCAAAATCTAATAACCCATCGAGGTGTTTTGTATGTCTGGATCGACCCTCGCCAACAACCTAATTCTTCGCAGATTAATATTCGATCTGAGTCAGGAGTAGAACAAATCAAACTATCTGGAGAAGAAATCAGAGAGTTGGAGCCTAATCTATCAAGTCAAATTCAAGGAGGATGGCATTTTCCAAAAGCACATCACACTCTTGATCCCGATCTTATCTTAGAAAAAGTGTATCAAGGCTTTCTTAGTCGAGGCGGTCAATTTCAAAAAGAAGAGGTTTCAGCTATTCATCCCGAAGAGGATTCAACTCAAATCAATAATAGCAATTATGATCAAGTAGTCGTATGCACAGGGGCATTCTCAAAATCACTGGTAAAGCAGGTGGAAGGTCAGTTCATCCCACTGGAAACAGAAAGAGGCTACCACATAGAATTTATTGAAAAACAACAACTTTTAAGTCGTCCCACCAGCTTGGTGGAGTCAGGAATGTATTTAACACCATTAAATAATCGACTTCGCGCCGTTGGAACCGTGGAACTGGGAGGCTTACATTCTGAGATCTCCCAAGCCCGTATAGATTATATTGCACGAGATGCCAAACGATTACTGCCCTTACTTCAAGATTATCAAAACCCTTGGCTTGGTTATCGCCCAACAATGCCCGATTGCCTGCCTGTGCTAGGTAGATCGCCAAAATTTAAAAATATTTTTTATGCTTTTGGTCATAATCATCTCGGTTGGACCCTAGGACCTACGACAGGAAAATTAATCACTGATCTTATATATCACGGTAGGGAAATAAATTCCGTTTATAGCATCGACAGATATCTTTCATAATGAAATACATCATCAATTTTATCCTAATACTGTTATGGAGCTTTCCAATGAAAGCAGATGTTTTTTTTGAAGATTACTGTATTGGATATTTTGAAGAAGTGTATTGGGTCTTAGATCCCATAGAAGAAGAAGAAATTCGAGATGAAATCATAAATTTCTTTAATGAGAAATTTCCTCAATCAAAGTCTCTAAATTTTAATTTGCATTATAGCTCTTCAATAAAGCAGTTTATTTTTGATGATCAAAAAACAGATCTTAGCAAGTTTATTCAGGTCAACTATCCTAATTTTGAAATAATTCTTTTGGATGCTTATATTAATTTATTTACTCAAGGAGATAATTATTGTCCTGCCTTTTGGAATGATTGCCCAGAGGAATCCTTAGATAGTTTTTTTTCAGGAGCTAAAGAATTTAGTGATACCTGGAAGGGCGAGGAGAATGTTTTAAGTTTTCTTGAAAATGACTTCATTAATAATCAATGCATTTCTCTCCTCAATACTGACATTGATCGAACTCAATTTATTGCTGATTTAAATATTCTTATTAAGGAGTTAACTAAAAATTAATTACTTATATATTTATCAATAGTCTGCTCTACACCAATTTCATAGAGTTCTTGTAGCCAGTATGTAAAAGAATTTACAAATTGAGTATTCTGAAAAAGATCTCCATAAACCTCAGATTGTTTTAACCATTCCTCGGGATGGTCTTTAGACTGCTTTGCGATGGAGTTTAACTTGGACCATTGTGGATCATTGGGTTCAATGCTTGTTCCATCTTCGCGAGTCCCTTCACACATTCGAGCCCATAAGGCTTCTGCAAGGCTGAGACCCTCGATTGAATTGTTCTTAGAAAGACCATCGCGAATAGAGGGTGTGATGAATACAGCGTGGCGCGAAGACCCATCAAAAGCTATTCTTCTGATCGTATCTTGAATGGAAGGATTGGCAAATCGATCAGATATCAATTTCAAATAATCTTGCGGCGTTAAACCTGGAACGGGTGATACATGAGGAAGAACATCATTTTGCTCAACTTTCTCTAAAAGGCTTCTAAGTAGTTGGTTTTTCATAGCATCTCGAACAGTTTCAATATGAAGAAGTTCAGCTGCATTAGCTAAGATCTGGTGACCTGCGTTTAAAATTCTAATTTTCTGGTCTTCATATCCATGAACGTTATCAGAGAATTGAACACCGACCTTTTCCCAGGCAGGGCGACCAGCACAAAATTTATCTTCAATAACCCACTGTCTAAAATCTTCATGAGAAACAGGAACTAAATCATTAATCCCTAAATTTTTGACAATATTAATTTCTACATCTCCAGTGCGAGGAACAATGCAGTCCACCATCGCGTTAGGAAATGTGCAATTTTCTTCAATCCAATTGGCTAATTCCAAATTTCTTTTGGTGGCAATTCCTAAAACCGCTTGTTTTAATTTATTTCCGTTTTCAATGAGGTTATCACAGCTTAGTCCAGTAAAAGGACCAAGACCAGCTTGACGTCTGAGATCAAGAGCACTCACTATTGCTCCAAAGGCGGTACGAGGACTGTCTGAATTTTCTATATCATGAACTAAATCAGGGTGATCTAATATCAATTCACCTTTCTCATTAATAAAGTACCCCCCTTCTGTCACTGTTAAAGACACAATGCGAATATTGGGTTGCGACATAGCTTGGATGAGTGGTTGATTATTTTTTTCTACAGCCACATAGTCAATCATCGAACCTACGATTTCACATGATCGATTCCCCTCAGGGTCTAGTTCAATTAAAGTTGTAAGAAAATCTTGGCTTGCTAATTTTTCTCTCATTGGAATATCGTATTCCGTTACACCGGATCCAATGATGGCCCAGTCTAAATCCATTCCTTTTTGCATTAATCGATGGAGATACCAAGAAAGATGGGCTCGATGAAAATTTCCTACCCCTATATGAACGATGCCCGCTTGAAGCTGTGAGCGGTTATAGGTTGGTTTGATAGTAGAGCCATTAATTTGAGCCAAGGCTTCATTATTTAAATCTAATATTGGAAATTGTTTTGATGTGACAGCCATTAGCTCATCCATTGGCCCCCATCCACATTATAAGTTTGGGCTACCACGTAATTGGACTCCTCGCTTGCAAGGAACATAGCCATTCCAACCAAGTCACTCGGTAGTCCCATTCTCCCATGGGGAACTCCTTCACCCACTTCTTTTTTCTTCTGACCCAAAGGTTTTTCCTCATATTTAGCGAAAAATGCATCCACGCCGTCCCAGTGCTCACCGTCTACCACGCCAGGTGAAATAGCGTTCACATTAATCTTATGTTTAATCAAGTTTAATCCAGCAGATTGAGTCAAACTGATAACAGCAGACTTAGTCGCACAGTACACGGCAACGAGTGACTCACCTCGACGACCGGCTTGACTGGCCATATTAATGATCTTTCCACCTTTGCCTCGATCAATCATTTTTTTAGCAACAGCTTGAAGAGTAAAAAGTGTCCCCGAAACATTAATATCGAAAACTTGCTGATAATCCTCTCGTTGAATTTCTGTAATGGGGGCTGCTGTAAAGATAGCTGCGTTATTAATCAGTATATCTATTCCACCAAGTTGATCTACTGCAGTATTTACAGCTTGATCTATACTATCTTGTTTGGTGACATCCATCTTAACAGCAAGAGCATTGGAGCCGATTTCTTGAGCGGCAGTAGTAGCGCCCTCAATATTAATGTCAGCAATTACTACCTTAGCTCCCTCTTTGGCAAAAGCTTCAGCAAAGAATTTTCCAATACCCCGTGCAGCCCCAGTGATAAAAACTACTTTATTTTGAAAACGCACTACTGACGCTCTCCTTCTTCATTGAATAAATGCAAATTTTCTTTTTTAGGTTGTAAAAATACTTCTTGGCCTCGATTAAAACTTTTCTCTCCATCTGCTCGAACTGTGAGTGTTTCAGCTACTCCAATATCTTGAATATGTAAAAACGTATCAGATCCCAAGCTCTCCGCCATTTTAACAATTCCTTTCCATTCACTCTGCTCTGAGGTAATGGAAATATGTTCGGGTCGAATACCCACCGTGTGCGCTCCTTGGGTTTTTGCCCATGGCCCTTCAATAAAATTCATCTTCGGAGAACCAATGAAACCAGCCACGAATAAATTTTTAGGATTTCGATACAGCTCGAGGGGTGTACCCACCTGTTCAATCACACCATGGTTCATGACTACAATACGATCTGCCATGGTCATGGCTTCAACTTGATCATGGGTCACGTAAATCATCGTGGTATTCAAGCGCTTATGTAATTCGGAGATTTCAAGACGCATTCCTACACGTAGAGCTGCATCTAAATTGGAGAGGGGTTCATCAAATAGAAAGGCAGACGGTTCACGAACAATCGCTCTTCCAATAGCCACACGCTGACGTTGTCCTCCCGATAGTTGAGCGGGTTTGCGCTCCAAATAATCATTTAAATTCAATACTTCTGCTGCTTTTCGAACCTTTTCATCGATGGCATCTTTGTCCATTCCCACCATTTTCAACGGGAAGGCTATATTCTTATAGACGTTCATATGAGGGTAGAGAGCGTAGGATTGAAAAACCATCGCCAAACCTCTTTTGGCAGGGGCATCTTGGCTTGCTTCTCTTCCATCAATTTGAATGGACCCGCTGGTGAGATCTTCAAGACCAGCGATTAATCTTAACAAGGTGGATTTCCCGCAACCAGAAGGTCCCACGAAAACTGTAAACTCTCCATCTTTAATTTCTAGATCTAAAGGCTTGATGACCTGAAGGTCTCCAAAGTTTTTGGTTACTTGTTTTAGTTCAATAAATCCCATTCTCTCTCCTTTACTTCACGGCTCCAAAGGTTAATCCGCGTACTAACTGTTTTTGACTAAACCAACCCAAGATCAAGATAGGGGCAATTGCCATCGTTGAGGCTGCGCTGAGTTTGGCAAAAAATAATCCCTCAGGACTAGAGTAGCTAGCAATAAAAGCAGTCAAGGTACCCGCCTTTGCAGCAGTCAGATTCAAAGTCCAGAACGACTCATTCCACGCTAAAATTAAATTTAATAAAATAGTGGAGGCAATTCCAGGAATTGCCATCGGAGTAAGCACATAAACTATTTCTTTCCATAGTGAAGCACCATCCATACGAGAGGCCTCTAAGATATCACGAGGAATTTCTCTGAAATACGTGTAGAGCATCCATACAATAATGGGCAAGTTGATCAACATTAAAATGATCACTAAAGCAAGACGACTATCCAAAAGACCTAATTTAATACAACCAATATAAATAGGATAGAGAACACCAACGGCAGGAAGCATTTTTGTCGAAAGCATCCACAACAAAATATCCTTGGTGCGCTTGGTAGGTACAAAAGCCATCGACCAGGCCGCTGGAACAGCTATTAGTATCCCCAGTAAGGTTGAGCCCCCAGCTACAAAAATCGAATTCCATAAAAATTTCATATAATCAGAACGCTCCTGGACAATCGCATAATTCTCCAAGGTCCAGTCAAAGAATAAGAACAATGGCGGATCGTTAATCGCCTGGCCTTCAGTTTTAAAACTAGTCAGTACCGTCCAGAGAACAGGAAAGAAAATAAGAAGCCCAATGGTCCAAGCAATAATGGTATTGACCATTTTTTGTTGATTTTTAACATTTCTAGCCATTTAACTCTCCTTGGCATCGAGGGATTTGCCCACGATCCTCATTAAAAAAATGGCCACGATATTGGCTAGAATAATAGCATAGACACCGCCAGCTGACCCCAGTCCTATGTTTTGACTTTCCAATACTCGCTGGAAGATCAAATAAGTAAGAGTCTTAGTTCCAAAGGCACCGGCCGTGGTAACAAAGATTTCGGCAAAAATTGAAAGTAAGAAAATAGTTTGTATGAGAATGACAATAGTGATCGCACGAGAAAGGTGAGGGAGGATGATGTATCCAAAGCGTTTGGTGTTATTCGCTCCATCCATCTCTGCTGCCTCCAGTTGCTCTCGATCCAAGGATTGAATGGCGGTTAGAAGAATAAGAGTAGCGAAGGGAAGCCACTGCCAACTCACAATTAAAATAATCGAGCCCATACTAAACTGGCTCAGCCACTCTAAGGGTTGAAGTCCAAAAAATCTCCAAAGGTGAGCCAAGATCCCGTTGATCGGATCCATAAACATATTCTTCCATACAAGACCTGAGACTGTTGGCATGACAAAGAATGGGGCAATGACTAGGATGCGCACAATCCCTTGGCCCCACATCGGTTGATCTAAAAGAAGAGCCAACAATACTCCAAATATAACAGTGATAGCTAAAACAAAACCGACAATAATTAATGTAGTATAGACGCTCGGCCAAAAAGAACTGGATGTCACAAAACGAACATAATTATCAAAACCAACCCAACCGAGATCACCACCTCGAAGTGGGAGATATTTTTTAAAACTGAAATAGAGAGTAGTTGTCAGAGGGGCTAGCATCCAGCCCAACAAAAGGATAACAGCAGGTGCCATCATGAGTCGAGCGACTCCTCGGGAATTGAGCTGACTGATCACTGGCTATTACCTTTGTATGAATTTGATTAACCTTAAAATAAGAGGGGTAGAAAATCTACCCCTCTTAGGAAATGAATTAAAGCTTATCTGTAACCAGCAGCTTCCATTGCGTCATTAGTAATCGCTTGAGCTTTTGCTAATGCTTCATCAATGGACTGTTGACCAGCGTATGCAGCTGAGAATTCTTGGCTGACATCAGTTGCAATACCAGCAAATTCTGGGATCGCTGCGAACTGAATACCCACATATGGGCTTGGATCAACTGTTGAATTTAGCGGATCTGCAGACAAAATAGAGTCTAAAGTCATCTTTGCGAAAGGAATATCCTTATAGTTTGGATTTTCGTAAAGTGAAGTTCTAGCTCCTGGAGGAACGTTTGCCCATCCTTCATTTGCTGCTACTAACTCAATGTAACCGTTAGAAGTTGCCCACTCAATGAATTGCTTTGCAGCATCTTCTTTTTGAGTACCAGCTGGGATCGCTAGAGCCCATGCCCATAACCAGTTTGAGCGTACGCCCATACCGTTATCAGGTGCTAAAGCAAAACCAACACTGTCAGCTACAGTGGAGTCATTAGGATTAGTGACGAAAGATGCAGCCACAGTTGCATCAATCCACATACCACATTTACCCTGTTGGAATAAAGATAGGTTCTCATTGAAACCGTTAGTTGCAAATCCAGCAGGACCCGCATCTGTCATCATGTTGTAGTAGAAGTTTAATGTATCTGACCACTCACGTGTATCGAACTGAGCGTTCCAGTCTTCATCGAACCATCTCGCACCAAAAGAATTTGACATTGCTGTGATGAACGCACCGCCTTCACCCCAACCAGCTTTACCTCTTAGGCAAATACCGTTGATCTCATTATCTCTGTCAGTCATTGCACGAGCTGCTTTTGCAATAAAGTTCCATGATGGAGCCGCAGGCATCTCTAAACCAGCTTTTGCCATTAGGTCAGTTCTGTACATCACCATTGAGCTCTCACCGTAGAAAGGTGCAGCATATAAAGTACCATCATGTGATAAACCACCAGCCATGGCAGGTAATAAGTCACCGACATTGTAGTCAGCAGATAGATCATCTAAAGGAACTAACCAACCGTTAGCACCCCAGATTGGTGTTTCATACATACCAATAGTCATGATATCAAAAGCACCACCCTTAGTTGTGATGTCAGTTGTTACTCTTTGACGAAGTACGTTTTCTTCTAAAGTTACCCACTCAACTTTATGGCCAGTTTTAGCTGTAAAGTCGTCAGTTAAACCTTGCATACGGATCATATCGCCGTTGTTCACAGTCGCGATTGTTAGAGTCGTAGCAT
>Ga0255772_10005080_pt1 | contig 12228 bp, 19 predicted proteins | sample 071ome_34_FD_179970 | JGI IMG/M metagenome (GOLD analysis project Ga0255772, IMG submission 179970) | Coastal salt marsh microbial communities from the Groves Creek Marsh, Skidaway Island, Georgia - 071411BT metaG (version 2) | ecosystem: Environmental > Aquatic > Marine > Intertidal zone >... | reverse complement strand
CGATTTTAAGAATTCAATATGCTTATCTCTGAGATGTAATCCTGGACTTTCTAAATATGCCTTTTTAGTTGCTGCTCCGCCATGATACATCCACGAATCGTATTCCAATGAATCTGTAGCTACTTCTAAAAATTTAGCTGCCCATTCGTCATGATTACCTCGAAGATAAATTAGATTTTTAATTGAAAGCAGTAACTCAATTGCTTGCGGAACTTCAGGCCAGCCATCTGCTACATCACCAACTGATATCAGCGTGTCATTAACGAAGTCAAATCCAGCTCTTTCTAATACTTGATCTAACGCTTTTGCGGCACCATGGATATCTCCTATTACAAATGTTCTTGCCATAATATATTATAAGAAAAATTATTCACGAATCCTATTCTCTTTAGGACAATGTTCAAAGTCTGTTTTAAATGGACACCACTTGCAATGTTTAGCACCTTTACCAGCAAGAGCTAAATATTCTCGGTCTTCATTTTTGTTACCCTTATCATCAAAACATTCAGCGACAAATTTATCTACCATTTGCTGAACTTTTTTCTGAGTAACTTTTCCTGATGAAGGTCGTATAATTTGAACACGTTTCTGCGGGAACATTGAATCTTCTTGTAACTTTCTTTTTACTATCATGAATTCAACATCAATACTGTCAACAGGAACTCCAAATTGCTCTGCATAATAATTCTTATATATAATAAGCTGAGCAGCTTTTAGTTTGTCTGCTTTTTGCCATTTATTCCATCCGTTTCGGCTCGTTTTAATATCAATTATTTTGATTCGATTTTCATGTGTATCTCGAATTACAATATCCAAGAAACCATACATGAATACAGATGGATTATTTTGCGTTGCTTGTTCGCATATAGAAATTTCAATTCCTACCAGTTCATGATATTTAGTAGAAAAATATTGAGCTCTGCGTTTAACTACCCAATTGATAATAGCAATACCGTCTAGAAGATATTCTTCTAATTCTGCGGGTGTTGAAAAATGCTCTCCTCCATTAGAAGCTACGCCTTTCATGTATTCGTTACGCAGATTAGTTTTAAGCATTTCTGGTAAATCTAAACGATTCGATGCCTTAACTGAATCAGTAAATAATACTATTAGATACTCTTGCAATGTCTCATGCATAGCCGTTCCAAACACTGTTTCGATACTATAGTTAAATGGAGATAATTTATCAATATATGCTAGCTTCCAATGACGTGGACATTTTTCATATATTGATAATTGTGAAAACGATATCTTCCTGGGGACTGAATCTGGGTCTCGCTGAGATAGTTTGTATATTGGATTAATATATCCTTCTTTCATAACTTATTTATTTTATCGTGTAATTACTTGTGGTTAGTGATACTAATACTACTGTAACTAATTGTTTTATGATAATTTATGTTTTTGTTTTAATATGCTATATGTTTTGCGAAGCAATAATGCATTGTAAACACATAATGTAGTTATTGCAATCATTTCCGAAACTAACATGCTCCACGGTAATGCTAACAATGAACTTAAGTAAACCCATTTAATCCATTTAAAATGATTACTCATAAACAATGGCCACAATGTTACTACAAAAAATATAATAGCTAATGCGTTATGTAATGGACCATACATATCAACCGAAAATGCAGTTAATAACAACAAAAATATGGCCGGGATTCTCCATTGTGTCATTGAAAATAAATAGTAAGATGTCGTTGCATTTGCTATGATAAAAATAGGTTGCATTTCAGTTTTCCAATATGTTGAAAGTGAAGGCATATATCCATAGCCCATCAAACAAATGATTGGAGTTAAAAATGCTAATGCTATCACTGCAGCACGAACTTGGAATTCTTTCTTACTTAGCATTACACTTTGTCTCTTTTAAAAATTCATCAACTGATCTACCACATTCGCATTTTTCAATTACTGGGTCAAATTTGCAGTCAGGCCTGGTGGTTAACTTGTTTTGTAAAAATATAAATCTTGCTACATCAATTATACCAGTATCTTGGTGTGCATGTACTGTACTTTGTATTCGAATAACAGGCTTTGGCTGTATTGACTTTTTACAAAGCATACCTAACCGTCTCATTAATAAAAAAATGCGTGTTTGGAGATTTCTTTTCCTATTCATATATAAATATATTAACTACATAATATTATAAGAAAAAAACAGGAAAAATACAAGAAAAATGTATGAAAAGTAGAAAGCGGAAGCCGCAGCTTCCACTCAAATAAAATAAGCCTGAGACTACAGCTTTTGTGATGAAACTTTTGTCAGGATTATTTGTTCCCTGCGTGTCCACTTCCTTTTGAGAAGTACTTCATCAGTGCCGGTTATTTAAGTGAACCACTCTTAAGGTCGCTTTTATTAGGCTACTCTCATCTTACTCATTCTGTTCAACCCTGCCGAGCTGATAAATCCCTGTCAAAGGATTCCAGACTTTTCAAACGAATCATTTTCGACTTGCGGTCGTCAATGGCATCCGACATCCGGATACTAGGTAGGCACCTTTCGCCTGCAACCGGTAAGCGCTTTTGCTTTAGTTTAGTTTGTTTAAAAATCTTGGAAGGATTTCAAGCATCCCTAAGCTGTCGCGGTTGTGGATCATAGAAGCAGCGGCTTACCACAAGCTGTCTCACCTTTTGAGCGAAACAATACTAAACTGCTCCTTGAAGCATCCCTGCCTCCATATTTTTAGATTACTTCGAGATCTTGATCTTGGTAGATCAACATCAAGGTAACAAACAGCACCACCTGTACATTTACTTGCCTTTCGGCGTTAAGCATCCTATGATATTGAAATACGCAATCATATACATGGATGTGTATAATCTTTGCTATATTTCTACGAGTTATTCTTATTGGTGTTCCCACCTCAATCTGACAACCCACATTGCCAAATCATTAAACCACGTTCTCTACAGTGTCACCCTCGATAATAAAGGTTTAACGATATCTCGCTTGCTTACTCGAGCTCCTTTCGAAGCCGCAATCTGACTCACCGTTTTTCAACATCAGATCACTTTATCCTGATTTCTCAGTTTATTTAACGACCATAAGCGGCCGATTATCATTTACCTTGCAATTTGGGCCGAAGCTTACTTTTGCTTGGATGGATAATAATATGTCAAAGAACTTATTTCTTTTTTATTTCTAATTATAATATATATAATCTAAATCTTTTTTCCAACCTTTTTCAAAAAAAAAATAAACAGGCAAAGTTATTTTTAATCTTTGAGGAGTTGTTTTTCTTGCTTTGCAGCAAGTTTGTCTATACGAGAATCAATTGTTCTATACACATCTGAGAATGTACGATCTGCTTCTCGCTCTATGTGATCAATTCGATCGTGCACATCCTTGTTAAGGGATTCTATTCGCTGATCAATATCACGCATATTGTTATTGATTTGGTTTTGTATGGTCTTGTTGACCATTGTTATGTCTCGATGGGTACTTCCAAATTGTTGCTCGACATCACGCAACATTGAATTCAACTTCGCCACCTTGAACATTGCCCATACAGCTCCTACAGCAACAGCTGCAACAACCACAAAAGCAATACCTAAAGTAAAATAAAGTGTTTCCATTTTGTTTTCCTTGTGTTAATTTGCCTGTTTATTTTTAACATAGTTTCATATATCCAAATATTAATTTGATAAAGGTGCTTTAATTGGTGGGTGTGATTGATAGTTATCTAAAGTGATATCAGATGGTTTATAACACTCCCAATCATCCTTCATACATAAGTAATTAGGTAACTCGTTTAGTTTAGGTAACTTCATCGGCTCTCTTGTCATCTGTTCCGTTGCCTGTTCAATATGATTCTTATACAAATGTGTATCACCCAAGTTACCAATCAATTCATCAGGAACCATATTAACTTCTTTTGCAATTATTTCAAGTAGTAAACCATAAGATGCTATATTGAATGGTAAACCTAAGAATGTATCTACACTACGCTGATTCCACATTAGAGAGATTGCTCGTCTTGGTATAGTATTATCCATATCAACAGTTTCTCTAATTATATTTTGACCTATACCACCAACATCTTCGTAACCAGCTAATTTCATTCTTTCTTTTTCACTCAACTCTCTTGTATAAACTTGAAATCCATAGTGACAAGGTGGAAGTGTCATTTGGTCTAACTCACCTACATTCCAAGCATTAACCATTAATCGTCTTGAGTCTGGGGTTGTTTTAAGGTTGTTGATTAGGCTTGAGATTTGGTCTATTGATTCAGATGATTTATACCACTCATTGTGTTCTACACTTTCATCTAGAAAATTATCCCAACTTCTCCATTGCTTACCATACACAGGACCTAATTCACCCCACTTCTTAGCAAACTCATCATCTGTTTTGATTATAGCAATGAATTCTTCTTTTGATAGTTTTTTAGTCATTGATTTACCATCTACTCTTTGAACAAGTGCAGTTTTACCAGGTGCATTTCCCTTTTCAAATTCTTTACAATAATTCTTATACGCATCACCATCCCAAATATGACAATCATTATCAACAAGGTATTTGATATTTGTATCACCACGCAAGAACCATAACAATTCTGTTACAATTCCTTTCCAATACATTTTCTTTGTTGTGAGTAGAGGAAATCCTTTTGACATATCGTGTCTGATTTGTCTACCAAATACAGAGATTGTACCTGTACCTGTTCGGTCTTGTTTTTCTACTCCATTGTCTAGAATGTCTTTGAGTAGTTTTAGGTATTGTTTTTCTATGTTTTTACTCATCTTTGTTTTGGTTTTTCAAATTCATCATACCCACACATTTCTCTATCTTCGATAATATCCCCTATTTTATATTCCCTCCACCAAGATTTAGTTGTGGTATCTTCTAATTTAATTTTACCCACAAATATACCTCTATCATCATATACATGCTCAACATATAAACACTTTGTACCCTCAATAAACCATGTATCCTTTTTGGCGATATAGTATTGTCCTTCTATAAATTCTTCTTTACTCATCTTTGTTTTGGTTTAATTTTTTTTCCATCCACAATCACAATGGTTGACAATACCTAACATATCGTCTCTTTCCCATCCAAGTTCCTTTAACACTTTCATTTGGGTTTCTTTATCTCTATCTACACCAAATAGGTCTTGACACCCATTGTATTTTCTACTCCAACAGTTGGGTTTGTGTGACGCTTTAATATCTTCCCATTTTTTTAATTTAGTTTCATACATGATAAATCCTGGAAGGTGACCTATTACCCACCATTCTTTACACCCATTGTATTCATCATCCCAATTATTCATCACCATTAAATCCATCTTATAGTAATTCTCATCATCTCTAGATAAGTTTTTATTAATATCGACAGAGACTGCGTAGGAATGGAATTTTGGATTTTCTGAAAACTTTTTTACAAAGGGTATTTCCAAAACCTGTTCAAAGTTATCCACCTCATATTCACTATCTTCAAACCCCGAAAAATAATTTGGTCTTCTTTCTATGAATTTCTTTTTACTCATCTTTCTTTTAGTTTTTCAATATATTTTTATTATACATGGAAATCATTTTCATCACCCCCATAAATAAAAGCTAATATCAATAATAATATGACAACAGCAACTCCAACAACAACTCCTCCTATAAAACACCACATAATAACTTTATTTCTTCTTTACTCATCTTTGTTGGTGGTATTTTTTATTCAATCGTTTTAAATACACCTTTAACCTATAATCTGGGTTAGTAATGTATTTACATATATGGCTAATTATCTTTTTCATCTTTGTTTTGGCTTAGACTAGTTCTCGATTATATAAATTAACCAATATAATACGAGCCAATTTAAATTCTTTAGCTCTGTTGAGTCGCAGACCATATCGATCTGCGATCATTTGAAGATGTGGTAGCATTTTGCTAACCGGTTGCTTTCCTACATGTAAATCAGTCATGGTTTATTTTTATAATATGAATTTATTTTGATAATTCCAATAAATTATCAGGAACTGTAACAGATTCATAATTTTCCAATTGTTCCGTTAAATAGATGTCTATCAAATCTTTTGACTTTTTTAAGTCTTCTTCAAATGAACCTTTATGTCGACATCTTACAATGCGTTTAATAATATCAAACTCATAACTGTTAAGTTGCCAATCTTCCGCAAACTTATACAGTGAATCTTTACCTCGATAATGTGATTGTGTGTTAACGCTCATTATTTTATCCCCTTTAACATAGTTTTCTTTTCTTTTTCAGAATAACCGTACATTGTCAATATTTCTGCTAGGTGGTCTTTTGTTAATAGTTCAATATAATCCAACGATTCTCGGGTACTCACATTATAATGCTCTGCAATTTGCTCTATTAGATTTTTTGAATATTTATCTTCTTTCTTGCCTTTTACATATTTTGCAAAGCTTTTCTGTGCTGGAAGAAAATCATGATATATTTGGTATACTTCTTTCGGCCTCAATAAACCAATTGTATACTTTTGCAACTCATTTACAAATTCAGTTAAATCTTGCCGCATTGATAACCAACGATTCACAATAAATGGAGAAAATCTTTTTTGATCAGTTTCACTCCATGCAGACCACTCTTTTTTCTGATGCGTAATACCGTTGATAAAATCAAATATCGTTGCTGGTTTCTTTTCTGCCATTATAATTTGTATTTTCTTTTGTATTGTTCTGCAAACTGCGAACCAAATCCTATTTCTAGTATAACTGCCTTTTCTGGAATTCCTGGTAATTTCTTGCTTAACATAGAATCTGCAGTTCGGTTGCGAAATGTCTTCATTTTAGTTCGAGCATTGCTTCGATTACTAGTTTTGAATACTATTGTACAATCTGCTTTATAAATCATTTTTTCTTTGGCTTAACTGGTTGGAAATCTTCTGGGATAGCTCCGCAGTCATCACAACGAAATGTAGGTACCGGTATCATTGTGTCTCGGTCGCCTCCTGTAATAAATCTTGATACTTTATTAATTGCCATTACTTGACGAAAATACATTCCTCCACATTCTTCACATTGAATTGGACGCATATCTTCTGGTTTCACATTGATATTCATTTTATCCATCATTCTCCTTATAATTCATTAATTATTTTGACAAACATTGCCATGATATTAATTTCCTTGTCGACTACACTTGCATCTTGATATTGTGCTTCTGCAATAATCAAAATAACCGGGCCGATATGACCTGTCGCAAATTCATCTAAGTTGTCATACAAGAAAGTATACATTGGAGTAAAGTCCCTTACCTTACTATCCGCAATAATTTGTCGTATTTTAGTAAACGCTCCTTTCTTGTCACTCATATTCTTTAACAATTCTAGTATTTCAGTCATATAATTAGCTTGAACCATACTAGTTTTGTCTAACGTCAATTTACCTTTAACAACATGACTCTGTGCAGAGTTTATTGCTCGACGAATATCAGGATATGATGCATTGATTATATTGGCAATATCCTGAATATCATATTCAACTTCATTTTCTTCTAGAACTTGAACTAAACGCTTAGCGACATCCGTTTTATTTGGTGGTGTAATACCAAATGTCTGACATCTTGACTGAATCGGGTCGATAATCTTCTCTACATAATTACATGTTAAGATGAAACGTGTTGTTTTGCTATATGTTTCCATTAAATTACGAAGAGCTGCTTGAGCATTCGGTGTTAAATAATCAGCCTCATCTAAAATAATGATTTTCCAGCGCTTAAATCCAACTGTTGATGCATATCTTTTAATTTTATCTCGAACTGCATCAACTGAGTTTTCATCTGATGCATTAATATACATTAAATCTGCATCAACTGAATTTGCTATAATTTTTGCAAGGGTCGTTTTACCTGTACCAGCTGGACCATAGAATAATAAATGTGGCACATCTCCATTTTCAATGAAAATTTTAACCTTTTCGATAATATGCTCATTACCTATATAACCATCCAATGTTTCTGGTCTGAATGATTCAACCCATAATGTGTTTTCTTGTACTCCAAACATAATTTTTATTTTTTACCTGTGCTACCAAATCCTTTTTGTCCTCGTTTAGTGTTTTCTAAAAACAGGACCTGATTCCAATGTATTTGTTCTACTCGATTTAATACTAACTGAGCAATTCGATCACCATTATGAATTATAAAAGAATTGTTGCTATGATTGATTAAAATAACTCCAATTTCTCCTCGATAATCAGCATCAATCGTACCCGGTGTATTTAATACAGTTATTCCTTTTTTCAAAGCCAAACCACTTCTAGGTCGGACCTGAATTTCATAACCATCTGGTATTTTTACTGATAACCCGGTTGGTATTAACATACTTTCGCCAGGCGGAATCTCTATAAAATATTCTAAATTAGCTCTAACATCACATCCTGCACTCTGCGGTGTTTCATAGCCCGGAAGTGTATTACTGCTTGTGCTTACTACGTCAACTGTTACCATAATTAATTCTGTAATTGTACTAGCCAATATGTTGATTCAAAATCGCCTCCGGTAAATTCAACTCTTGCAAGTCCTTGAGAAGAAACATGTATTTTACCTTGATCTCCTTTATTTGCATTTAATATTTCTTTGAGTTTTTCTGCAGAAAAGCAAATTGGATCCATATTTGTGATATTAGTAGGACCTACCTCAAATGTAACATTATCTGCATTAATTGTGCTATAATTGATAATAAATACAATATTTCCTCCTTTAACTTGAACTGCAAAGTTTTTAGCATCCGGTAGTGCATTTTTTGCTTTAATAAATTTATTGGTAAACTCATCGTCAATATTAATTGTTACATCGTATTCTGGTTCTTGATTTATTGCTGGTACTGCAGGTATAACCGTTGTATCTGCTAACATGAAAGTCATTTTAGTTTTGCCTTCCTTGATTTCCATTGCATAGTTTTTGCCTTGTGCATCCTTAACTACAATATCCAGATTTTCTCCTACTGCAGATAACATTTTAATTAGTGCTCCGGTATGATTAATACCCAACTCTCCTTGTGCAAATGGTGTAGTATTCCATTTGATTTTACCAACAACTGTCTGATCTGCGTCAATAAGATCACAATTTACACTTGTACCATTGGGTTGTAGTTTAACTGCTTCACAATTACCTCCTAGGTAGTAACGATTGATAAATGATTGTAATTTACTTTTTTCCATAATTATTTAACCTTAAAATTTAAAAAATTCACCAAATTTAGCTTTATCGGTTGTTGAAATACTATCACCGCCGAATTTCTTGTATGTCTTTTTATATGCCGAATACACTTTCATTGCATTGTCAGGATCTGCAAACATATCATGTAACGACAATATTACATTGAATAAATCAGTCGGCACAGCTGTTTCTAACAACTCTACATGACTGTCTGTTAATTTATTAATATCTTTAACGATCTCGCAGTATAAGTGCGTATTATGCACTACCATCCTAGGCATACCCTCCTGCGAATATCTGTCTAATCCAGTTGTTGTCTGCCCTCCTAAATATTCATAGGTAAAGTCTTGACAAGCAGGACAATTTATACCACAGGGTACATGTTTTGTTTTATCAATTTCAATTGACCCGTCTTTACCTTGTTTTACATGAGTCTTTCTGCGATACTCTGCATTTTTAGGGAAATACAATTCAGTAAATGTCTGAGTCTTATAATTACCCGAATGCAAATAAGTTCCAAATACTGGGTATTGACCTGGAGATGATGAATCTGACATTAATTGGATTCGGTTATCCGTTAAATCATTTAGTAATTTCTGCAGAGTACCTAATATAAAGAAATCTGATATTTTACTAATACCCAATAAGTGAACATATTGAACATGTTTCTTTTCAAATTCTCGTTCTTGTAACATCAATGCAATAACATACATGAAATCTACCAGCTTCTTTGGACCGCCAATACACCAACCATTAAAGTCGAAGTTTTTGAACTTGTGATACCAAGTAGAATATTCTTCATTATACGTTCCTTGTATAACATTTAAAAATTTAGTTTTACCACTTTGATGTTTTTCAAACCATTTGAAATTATCAAACGAAATATCCATTGAGTCATTAAAACGATTTTCAAATGTTACGCGAGGTGGAATATCCAAGTTTGCTGCAACATCTGAGTTTGCTTCTAGCCAATGAAATATTTTTTCTCGAATAGTACCATCCCATTTCAATGCACCTGTAGCAATCTGGAATCCTCCTGAATCCCCGAATACAAATGTTTCATCATCTAGTCCTAACTGCTGACGAAAATCCATTTTCTTGTAATGATGTCCTGCAGTAACTAGGAAATAAGGGTGTCTCCATCTCTCCGGATACTCTTTCGAAAAGAAACGCATTGTAGTTCCATCTTCAAATTTAGTATCTTTCTTGAATGCCGAAACCATACTGCCGGCAGAAAGTGATGGAATATATAAAAACTGTTTTTTACTCATGTATTCCTTGTTGTTTAATTAATTCTTTGCATAAATTAGCTTCATGCCAAACATTGATCTCTGTTGTCATTTGATTTGCTATAATATATGCTTCCATTCTTCTGCCTAAATCTGCAATATCAGCAAAATTAAATTGAGTAGCAAATGGAGTACCTGTTTGAATAACAGTATCAAATGTATTTAATGCTGATTGCACATTAAATGGTTTATACATTCGACTTTCTGGAACAAACTCTGGAAAAGATCTAAAATTTGGAAATACTAAATCACAGCCAAAAGCGGTTGACTCCAATACAGTCCACGATACATAATCTTGTAGTGAACTATTAAATTGAATACGAGCATTAGCCAATTCCGTATAATATTCTTCTTTAGTTAAATTTGACATTAATTTGAATCTAGGCTGGCGTTTAGCTAAATCTTCAAGTGCTTCAATTACACCAGGCATCATTGATTTAAATGATTTACCAGATGTAGTAACGTGCCATTCCCATTCTGGGTGTGATTTCAAGAATTCTTCAGCAACCTGCATCATAAAGAATGGATTCTTTTCTTTATCTAATCTGCTTGAATACACAACCGTATTTTTCTTGCGAATTTTTGCTGAGTCGTAATTTGGCAATTTAGCTTGTGTCATTTCTTTGTGTAATGGCAATGAAACAACATGAATAGGAGCTTCAAAACCTGCTGCTCTGAGCTGATCTTTATGAATACTCGAACCAACGAAGATTCCGGTCATTCGTTTATCTAATCCTAACTCAAAACCTCGCATCCAAGTTCTCATTGGCCAAGTGAAATCATATTCATCTACGCTTTGTGCATGTAGCATAGCATAAATTTCTACATCAATACCATAAAGGTCTAATGCATATAGAATCGATTCAATTCCCGGATGCCAATAATCTTGAAGAAATATAACATCGCCGTCTTTCACTTGGTCGATATTAAGCATATCCAAGAAATTACTACATTGACTCATAGCAAATTTACCTCGACCAACTGCATCTAATACAGCTCCGACTTTAATTTGCTGATCTGGATCGAATTCTCCAGGAACGTCTACAAATGTTAATTTACCTGCTTTTTCATAAGGTTTGAAAGTTGCTGGCATCCACTCTTTTGATAATTGATAAGTATATCTAGCTTTCAATGGTTCTAAGCCAAAATACCACACTGTTTTTCTGTCTTTTCTTGTCATCTTTCTATTATTGCTCCATTTTCCCAATCTTCCCAAACTTCTACTCGGTATAGATTAGCATTATTTTCTAATAACCATTCTCCTATGTCTTCGCAACTCATTCGACCAAATTCTAATATATTACCTCCAAAATTTGTTCTTAATTGCTTTTTAAGTCTCCGTTGCATCAAGATAAATTCTTCATCTCTGTCAGTATGAGTTACATGTGCATAACATCGAAATCCAAATTGATGTCTGTGTCTGTCTGAAAGAAAATCTACTTCTGGAAATACTTCTTTAGCTTCTGGCCAATTATGAAATCCTTCTGCAGTAAATGTAACTACTACGCTATATTTCATAACTCTATATCAAATTTATAATTATCTGGATTAATTTCCATCATATTGCATTTAGTTATCTGATGAACGCGATACCAACCAGCATCTACACTAAACGTATCGGTGTCTTTAAGCAGTTGTACTGCGTCGTCAAGTACTCGATATATAATATGACATCTATTAAATAAGTCTGGCGGAATGTTCTTTAAAGTGCTAGAATTTGCTTCTAAAGTAACCACACAATTAGTAGTGTCTAAAATCTCACGAACTGCATCAATCATATCTGTATAA
>Ga0255772_10005070_pt1 | contig 12240 bp, 17 predicted proteins | sample 071ome_34_FD_179970 | JGI IMG/M metagenome (GOLD analysis project Ga0255772, IMG submission 179970) | Coastal salt marsh microbial communities from the Groves Creek Marsh, Skidaway Island, Georgia - 071411BT metaG (version 2) | ecosystem: Environmental > Aquatic > Marine > Intertidal zone >... | reverse complement strand
ATTGTGTGTATAATATTGGTATAGGGCTTTGCATGTATATTTATTTAGATATAGGGCTTGCTATGTATTTTATATGTGCTATAGTGTTAATAAGTAGGTAAAGATATGTATTTTATTAGAGGGAATTAGAATGAGTCATAAAGTAAATTTAAGTGAGCTAATAAAAGATATGATCAGAGAGGTTAAAGAAATTGACTCTGATAACAGCCTTAGCCGCTCAGAAAAAACTAAGAAAGTAACCAGGGTTGCGGCCAAGTTTAAAAGCCGGTTGCACGATGATAAGCGTAAGGCTGAACGCTCTAAAATCTCACTTAGCACTTATAGAAAGTATATGACGCAAGCCCGAGCCGCGATTACTGAACAGAACTGGCCGCACCACAGTTTAGACCAGCAAATAGAACGCTTATGCAAAAAGCACCCTAATCACGCTGAAGGCATTCAGGCTTTAGGTAGCTATGAGAATGTTACTGAATTGCGATTCGCACACAGAGACTTATTGAAGGCTCTGAAAAAAGACGATGCTGCTTACGATGATGTAAAAAGTATGAAGCTAGACCATGAAATTATGAGGCATTTAACCATGCCGGCGGCGCAAAAAGCACAGTTGGCCGATGACTATATAGAACGCCTGGAAGACGAGACTAACAACACGGTTGACGTTGATTATTTCACCATTGAGCGCGGCATTCGCTCGTTACTGACTGAAAAAACAAAGGTTGTGCAGGGTGAAAGCTTCTTTTCTTATGGTCGCTTGGCGCTTGGCATTGCATTAAGCCTGGGCCGTAGAGCTATTGAAGTTCTGAAAAGTGGCCGTTTTGAGAAGATTGATAATCATAAGGTTAAGTTTAGCGGGCAAGCTAAAAAGCGGGGTGGTGTTGATTACGATGAAACTTACGATATTTACAGCGTTGTTGATGTTGATTTAGTGCTTGTAGCAATAAAAGAGCTTAAGCGACTGCCAGAAATTAAAGCGCTTGATGAGTTCGACAGTTTAAGCGAAGTAAAGCGTAACGATGCAATCAATAAACGGTGCGCTAAAACACTAAACACTACAGCTAAACAATTTTTCAAAGACGAAGAACGAGTATTTAAAGATAGCCGCGCAATTTGGGCGCGTATTGTATTTGATAGATATTTTACTACGGATAAAGCCTGGGCGAAAAAAACTGAAGATGTGTTCTGGCGTGAAATGTTGGGCCATGATGACTTGGAAACCCAAAAGAGCTATAAAAAATTCAAAATTGACTATTCTCAACAGCCTGAAGAGGTTGAAACGAACAACGATAACACTACCCGCTTAGGCGCTCTAACTGCTTTAGATGATCATGAATTAATTAAAAATAGAGCGGCGGTTTTAAAAATTCATAACTGGGTAAAAAGCCAAATTGAACGCGATAATAAAGCCAAAATTTCACAATCTTTAATTACTCGTGAAGTCGGTTCAGGCCGCAAAGTGATTCAAGATTATTTAGCGTTAGCGGGTGATGCTTTAGCCGTTGTAGATAGCGTTTCAAAGCTTAAAAAAGCAGTTAATAAACGTCAAAATAAATCTAAATCTGAAGCAAAAACAAAACCGGCTAAACCCATTCTAAAAAGCAATCGTATAGATGATAGGCACTGGCACGCGCAAGTTTTTGTGAACGGTGAAGAGGTAGCCGCTATTACTGTGGAGGGTTCACAAAATGACGCATTAAAAGCGGTTTGGGCGATTTTTCAGTTAATATAATTAATTTAATAACATTTTGATCTTATACCCCTAGCTTAAGCTAGACTTAAGCTAGGGATTTATAGGGCGTTAAGATGAAGATTGGTTATATCTTTTCAAGGGAAGGTGATTCTGAGGCGCAAGAAGCTTCAATGGTGGCGTGTGATTGCGATTGCATCATATATGATGCAAGTGTTAATCGGTCAAAATTGACCGATATTATTGAATCTTTAGTGCCTGGTTCAATTTTGGTTAGCTGGCGTGTAGATAAAATCGCAGATTCTATAAAAGAATTATCATGCGTGGTGCGTCAGTTAAAAGCCAAAGATGCCGCGCTAAAATTACTTCAAGAAGGCGTGTTAATTGACTTTTCAGAGAGTTCGGTTATTCCTGAACAGCTTATAGATATAATGTTACAGATTGAGCAGTCGGTTTAAATTTTTCGTTCTAATTTGGCCTGAAAATCCCTGTGCATGATCATAATTAAATTAACCAACATTGTTCTTGCTTCTGGCGGCAGGACTTTAGCAGCGGCGGCAACATCGTAAGCCGTTGTTTCTTTTATCCCTTCCATTCTTAGCGCAATATCGAGCGGCGTTAATCTTAAGCCCTTCATTAATGCACTGAAATGTCTAAGTTTTATATCACTTGTTCCGTTTTCTATTCGTTGCCATGTTTTGTCTGATACCAGTGCTAATTTTGCGCGTTCTGGTTTTGCCAGGTTTTGTGCTTCAGCTTCACTTAGCAGCACAGATAAAAATGGGTCAGTATTCATTTTCTAATACCTTTGGACTAATTTGACCGATATATAGACAGTTTAGGTCAAATCTGACTCATAGGGATTTAATGAGATAACTGGTATTAGTATTTTAGTTGACTTGTTGATAAAGAAATTAATAAAGCTTCAGAGAAAGCTGTCTTAATCAACAAACAAAAGGATTTTTTTTTACAGGAGTAATGAAAATGGATAGCCAGTGCAATCAATGTATTCATGATTTGTTTGTAGCCAGGGAGCGACTAAAAAAAGGACTTCTCGCATCTGAGTTAGACGAACTGCTAACGTTATTACATGAAGCAGCCGACCTGCTGTTTATGCAGACAGCCGTATGCCCTGAAACCTAACATTTCAGGTCAAACCAGCGTTAATAAAAATAAAAACTTAGCTTGTTATGGGGTCGAATCGCTGAATTTCGCTTAAAATCGACTCGATTTTTCTTAAAATCGCTTTTGGATGCCAGTTTTTATGAAAATCAGCCATCCCCGCAACTTTTGCCATGATGAATGGCTCATATTCCGACGGAATATAGAGTGATTTTATCGCGTGCTTGAATTGTTGATACCCGTTTAAGTTATTGTTATTAAACGGTTTTTCTTGATCCGAATTTCTTTCACTATCTATATAGATATTGGTAGAAGATTGGATCGAGAATCCATCCAGACTTTTAAGTTCAAAAGCGGTGACGTGGGCGGCGGTGCGCTCTGAATGAATGCTGCTCATTAACTCCCATGCGTCAGAATCAATGCTATACCTTGTACGGCTCGTAGAGTCGCTGTTATGGCGCGGTAGCTGTTTACTGACCAGTTTTAAGCCTAATGCCTCAAGAATCGACTTACACTTTTTAGCGGCGTTCAGAGTCGTACTGAATGGGTTAATACGGCCACCAAATTTAAACCAGTTGTTGAACAAGTGGATTTTATCGCCTTTGGTGAGGTGCTGAATGGCTTCAGCCATTTTTTCTGGCGTAGTGGAGCCTTGGCCGGTCTGCCAATCGAACCCTAAAATTTCAAAGGTATCTCTTAAGGCTTGGCGCTGTTTAACCAGATAGGCGCGTTGTGAAGGTTGAACTTCGTTGACGATTTCGTGCTGGTCAAAATTGGCGGCGGTTTCTGGGCTTAGGTTTAGAAGTTCGAAAAGCTTCACTTTTGATAAGCCGCCCTGGTTGAAGAAATTCAGATTTTCTTCGTTCACTGGTAGTCGTAGTAAGTTTTCAATGTCATAACGATTTAGACGGGCTTTTTCGTCTTTACTTAGGTTTACTTTATTGCTCAGTTGCTCAAATTCTAATGGGTCTGGGGTGCTTTGGGTTAAGTGGCGCTGAAGCTCTAACTCTTTTAATAGTTCGCGGGCTTCGTCTTTAATGGTTTTGCCTAGTTCTTGCTCAATTTCTGTGCTGTCTAGCGCATTGATCTGGTATTTATCCGCGTGAAGGATTGCCATTAGATTGTTTGCAAAGTCGTTTCTTGCCTGGTTTTCTTGGGCGATCAGTTCCAGCCTAAAGCGGTCAAATTGAAGGTGTGACGTTCTGACTTCAAAACAGCCGTTTTCTTTGTTCAAGTTAATATCAAGCTGGTTATCGTTGGCTTGCAATAGGCCAAGTAATAAATTGTTTACGTTATCTTCCCGGTTCGAGTGAAGGGTATTTAGGCCTAGAATGAATTCACGGGCCTTACGATCACGGCGCATCATTTGAATGGCGTCAGAAGGTGCAACTGTGCCACAGAAAATGCCATAGTGTTTATTGAAATGGCCGTTTTCCAGGGATACACCAGAGCTAATAGACGGGCTATAAATCAGATAATCATACAGCTTAGATTTTTCATTTGGGCTATCGGTGAAGGCTTCTACTTCGCTTGATTCTTTGGTATCGAGTGAAACGAATAACCCTTTTTTATTGGGGTAGAGGCTTTGAAGATGGGTAAAAAGCTGTTCACCTGCATTAGCTGAATCGCAAGCAATTAAGACTTTGTTGTCTGCTTTGATGTCTTGCTCTGCTTTATAGAATGCGGTGTGGCCGTCTGTGTACAGAATATTGAAGTCTGAACAGTCGGTTTCTGCGTCAATTACATGTATTTTTTGTGCTGCATGGTTGTTGCCATTTTCTAAGCTCAGGTAAGCGTTACGCTGGCTTAGACCTAGCTCACAAAATTCTACTAATGTGTCGTTGGCATCAGCATCGGCAAAAATAACGCGCTCTTTGGTTTGAGCCATCATTTTTAGCATTTGATCGAATACTTTTACAGGGTATTTAACCGCGCCGCCTGCTGTAACGTGTCTAAGTGTCTGGCTGGCTTCGTCTATGCAAAGTGTATCTAGGTTATCTAATAGCGCTGAAAAGTCGTTTTTAATGCTGCTATTAATGCAGCAAGCTAACTTATCAGAGTAAGGTAAAAAATCACTTAGAGCAGGGTCTTTATAGTGTGTGACCTGTGTTTGATCGTTGCTCAGGTTGGCGTTCAGTGCATCCCACGCGCCACCAATCAAACTTACTCGATGAGCGAAAAACGCCGATTTTACAGAGCTGTGCATTAGCGGCTTAATGAGCATTTGAGTTTTACCCGAACCCATTGGAAAGCGCACAATCACAATGCCGTCTAAGCCTTTGATGTAGTCTAAAACTTCTTCATCTACTTTGCTTTTATTAAACTTCTTATAAGTGATGTGTTCAGGGCGTTCGCTATCTGAAGTGATACGTTTAGAGAACGAGCGAAAGTTCTGCGCTTGGTAGGCTTTGGCGTTCCAAATCTGTTTAGCTTTTTTAACCAGGGCTTTAACGTTTAATTTTGCTGAAGGTATGCCGCTAAATTTGGCGGTGTTACGAATCAGGTTGATAACGTCTTTCGGGCGGTACTTTGGAAAGCCGACACTCATACCCGCAACCAACGCTTTAAGCGCGTGATCGTTGATTTTCTGATAATCGCTTACACTCAGCTTATTGAGTGCCTTTTTAAATAAATCACCTTCGTTCTTCAGTCGGTTTTTTGGAGATTTTAGTTGACGTTGAACTTCTTTAAGCCCTGCGAAAACGTGTAGGTCGTTCCAGTCGGTCGGCTTCAGTGTTGAATCAACGTTATCAAAGGTAGGAACCCAGGCTTTTAACTTGTCGAACTCTTCTAACAGTTCTAACGAAACTCTTACACCCGTATTACCTTTGCCCTCTTTTTGCTTCCAAAGGTCATTATCTGAACCGATGATGGTTTGTTCGATCAGCCAAGGCATGTGCTTGTTATAGGCGTTAATAGTCTTCTTCAGGTTTAACGCATCCATACCGACGATAACAGCGGTATCAATGTTTGATTGATTGCGCGCTATATATATTGTGCCACCTGTAGCGAAGCCTTCTACCCCGTAGATACGTTCAGCGGTGGTTAAATCACCTATGACAATATGGGCGGCATCTTTATTCATGCCCCAGGTAAAATCTTTATTGGTGTAGTTGCCGTTCTTCAGCTTGAACTTTTTATCATAAATGCGCTGGATACCGGCGCTTTTTCCGTCTAGGTATTTTAGTTCGATTGATAGGTATTGGCCTTTGTGTTGGTCGTGGCCTACCCGCGCATCTACTAGCGGTAAAATAGCGCTAATCAGTTTTGCTTTTGAATATTCGGTTTCAATGGCTTTAGGTAATGCCTGGTGTGCGGTTAGCTCTTTTTGAACGTTGGCGGCTTTGCGTTGCGCTTCTAATGCTGCTTCTTTTTCTGCCAGTTTTAAATTGGCTTCACGCTTGGCTTTGCGCTGCGCTTTTTCGTCTTGCCACTTTTTAGAGTCTAAACGTGAGCTAGCATCATCTTTGTACTTTCGATAAAGCTCTTTCAGCTCGTTAATACCGACAAAAACCGGCGGTGTAGAGTGGCCGCCTTTGGTGGTAAATGTAATAAGCGGGTAATAAATGTCGCCTATTTGCTCGATTGAAGCATAGATACCCACTGAATCAGAGAAGCCTTTCATTAGCTCGTTTGCGCTAATGCTTACCTTGCCTGCTTTCCCTTTTTGCCAAGTGAGGCGGGGTACTTTTTCCCATTTTACACCGACTTCAGCGGCGACTTGTGAAATTTCAGAGTCGAAATATTCAGCGACTTCTAAACCGGCATTGCGGCCAGTGCCAAATTTTTCTTGGAACCATTCAGACATGAAGTTTTTAGCGGCGGTCATTGATCAAAATTCCATTTATTCAAATGTTAAAAATTACATTTGGACAAATTACCATTTGATCAAACTTACAAAAAAACACCTTAAAAGCTTGTGTTATCTATGTAAGACCACTAAAATCTAACCAAGACTCGGCTGCTCGCTTGAGTTTTTTCTTTGTTTAGTGTTGGTAGCAAAAAACAAAGGTTTTTGGTTAGATTTTTAATTTGTTGGCTTAATACAAGACACAAGTTTTAAACTAACAATGCTTTTTAGCAGTTGTTTTAAATTTAGATCAAATGGCTTTGTCCAGAAAAATAAGCTTGGCATTGGTAGTGCCAGGCTTTTTTTTCGTCTTCTTTTCAGTAAAAAGCGTTAAAGCAGGGCTTCATTATAGAGCTATTTCTACTTCAGTTGAAACCCCTGTTTGTTACTTTGTTAAAATTCTTCAATCTTGCAATCTACAACCCCGATTAACTCTACATTTTCGGTGAGTTCTGTCATTGGGTACATCGTGTTCAACGGCTTTAAAAAGCCCTTGGCGGCATCATAAATTAGCTGTTTGAATGTGATGTCGTTCGAATCTTTCAGCCTGGCTATGACAAAGCTCTTATTTTTTGCTTCAGTTGATCGGTCAACAATAAGAATGGCGTTTTCATTAAAGCTAGGGCCGTAGTTGTTGTTTGATACCATGCTATCACCCACTACCTTAATAGCGAATGAATCACTTGAAACCGCTCTAGGCACTTGAATTGAGGGCTTATCTGCTCTGTTTATGCTTTCTAGGTGGTTTAAATCTTCCCAATCTAAAATAGGTACGCTTTGCGCTAGTTTTAGCTGCCGTGGCGCTTCTCCTTGTGTTTGGCTGTATAACGCATCCATGCTTATACCGTGTAATCGCGCAAGTGCGCCAATTACACTAAAGCCAGGTTGCAGATTATCACCCAGTTCAATTTTTGATTGATTCGCTTTGCTAACGCCCGTGGCATCTTCCACGTTTGCTAGTGTGAGCTTCGAATCAAGTCTTAGTTTTCTTAGCGTTTCTCCAATATCCATTTTTCTATTATTCCATATTTTTTTAAGTTTGACTTAATTCTCTTCCAGTGGAATAATGAAACTATGTTTTCCACTTTAAGATAAAAAATACACTAAATTAATGACTGGGGTTTACTTCCAATGTCGGAAAGTCCTTTACGAAATGTGCGGAAAAAACATGGTTTAAGCATGAAATATGTTGCGGCCTATTTAACGTCTGTGGGTGTTAGGTATAGCGAGGTTGCGGTTTCTAACCTTGAGACTAAAGCGGTTTGGCCGCGCCGCCGTAAAGTTGTGGATGCGTTGGTAGAGCTGTTTGGTGGTGACATCACAGAAATGGAAATTCTATATCCAGACCGTTATATCGGAGCGTAAACGATGATAACCGTTGATCAGATTTTATTAGATGAGACACACCGCTTTATTCAGCATAGCAATTATAGCCAAGCTAAGTTTGTGCATGACCTTTTGTTACCTGCGTTGGTTGAATCAGGTTTAGAACAGCCAGTAGCACATAAAACGGCTGATGAGTATGAGTCTTGGCGTTCTGGCAAGGTTCGCAACATTAATAACATTCTTAATCAGAAGACTAATTTTCCTCTTAAATGGTTGTGGGTGTGGTTGGCGGTGTTACCTGCGCCGTATGGCCCTAATGCCCGTAAGCATATTTTAGCGTTGGGTGGTGCAGCCGATGTATCACCAGGGCTTTCACTGTGTGGTCCTTCTAATTCTGACTTGCCTGGTTTGCTTCGTGAAGCGGCTGATGTGCTAGCGGCGGGCGCGGTGGTGGCGGCTGATGGTAGGTACGATTCGAACGATAGCCCTGAAGAACTGCATACATTAAGCAATGAGATTACAGACGTTATTGAAGCGGCGTTAGCTGAGTTAGCCAAGATAGATCAGGCAGTTAGCTTAGATGGTCGTCGCGGTGGCGTTGTTCTGAAGTTGATTAATCGCTAATACTGAATCAAATAACAAATACACAAAATAACAAATATACAAAATAACAAAAGTACAGATAAACAAAAGCACAAACTAACAAAAGAAGCAGCCAAGGAAGTGTAAGCATGTACCAGGAATTAATAGCGGTGCGTCATGAAATCATAGAGGCACTAAGTTTGAATGTTAGGACACGGGGCCAACTTGAGGTTGAAGCTTCAGCGTTAATTAAGGAAAACAAGCGCTCAGTTGCTAAGGATGAAGCAACCGGCGCGGTTCGTTTTTTAGAGCCTCTTTATGCAGTGCAAAGCACGTCTTATAAGACGGGTTCATGCCCGTTGCATTTTAATGCGTTTAATCATGCCAAGATCGCCCGCGCTGTTAATGCCTTACCAGATCATTTAAATGCGTTTGCGTTGGTTGCTTATTCAGAACAGCCCGCTTGGGTTTATACAGAAACCGTATCGTTTGCGTTGTGGCGTGAATTTATAGCGCTTCAGTCTAAAGCCTTCCGAAAGAAAAAAGAAAAGCAGCTTAAAGGCATGGTGCTGTTAGCTATTCAGGATTTTACCCACCAATTAACCGCAGATAAGCCTTTACATAAGCCCGCCCGTATTCGGGTTTTATTGGGTGTGAGTGAATCAAACTGGGTTCGTGATTGGTTGCCGTTTTGGAATCAGTTAAACGATGTTTTACAGGGCTTTGATGAGCAGGTGTTAAGCCGTGTCTATGAATCAACAAACCAGGCAACAATTAAGCGAGAAGTTAAAGCGGCTTAAGCCGTTTAACGCTTGTTTAGGCTGTGAAGTTGAACCGAAGCTAGGGATAAAAGAATCGTTATTTGTTTTTTATTGCCCCGAATGCGGTTGGCGTACAGGGGCTTTTAAAGATTTTCATGCAGCGTTAGCGGATTGGCACAGATCAAACAGGCCAAATGATTCATTTATCGCAGAGCGTTGGGCAAGTCGTTTTGAGCAACTAAAAAGGGAAGTTCATGTTTAAGAATGCAATGGTAGGACAGTTAACGGGTGATTTGGATTTATCTAACCCTGAATTGATCGCTGATTTTTCAGAGAAACTAAAGAAGTGTGAATTTAAAGATATTGCCCCTGGTCAGCGTTCAAGCGCGGGCTTTGTTGCGCCCTTGGCTTTCTTGGGTGGTAGTGACTTGGTGTTAGTCGCTGAACGCTGCATTAAGTTTGTGATTAAGAAAGAAGAAAGGATATTGCCAGCGGCGGCGGTGAATAAAGCTCTTAAAGATAAGGTGCTTGAGATTGAAAGAAGCCAGGGCCGCAAGGTTAGAGCAGTTGAAAAGCGCCAGCTAAAAGACAATTTGGTAAGCGTGATGCTTCCGAACTGCTTAAAGAAAGAAAGCTTTATTGAGGCGTTTATTTCAATTGATGCGCGTTTAGTTGTGGTGGATACCGTTAGCGGCAGTGTATTTGATGAAGTAATGGCGCTGCTTCGTAAGTGTTTTAGCTCGTGGCCGGTGATGCCTGTTCAGTTTGATTCTGCCTTGTCTAGCCGATTATTAAGCGTTCTTACTGATGAAAACAACACGGGCTTTAAATTGGGCTTTAAAGCGAAGTTTTCAGACGGTGACGGCGGTTCGCTTTCAATCAATGATATGGATTTAGAGACAGAAGAGGTTTTGGCTCAAGTGGCTTCTATGAGTGCTGTTGAGCTCGAGTTTTCTAGTAATGAGATTTCATTTTCTTTGACAGATCAATTTTTGTTTAAGTCGTTTAAATGGCCTGAAGCGTTGAAGATGAAAAATGACGCTGAAGAAGATGAATTAGCCAGGGCTGATGCTGATTTTTGTTTAATGACGGGTGAGTTATTGAAGATCATTACTGGTTTTATGGCGTGGTGGGGTGAAGCTAAGGCGGTGCAAGGTGAATAAGACACGATTTATTTTGCTGTGTGCTGTGTGCTGGTTTGGTGTGGTTTGGCTTTCAATTTCTTAGGTGGTTTATGGCTAAGTCGGATTATAAGCGAGTTGAAAGCCCATCGTTCGGTGATCGGGTTTTGTTTAAGTATGGGCATGGTTTTGTGCCGTGTAATTTTGGGCCGTGTGTTGTTGTGTGGCCTGGTCGAAAACGGGTTCGTGTTCGGTTTCCAGGCGGTGTGCGTGATGTTAGGGCCGATAAGCTTTTTGTGAGGGTTTCATGATTAGAGTGTATTTGTTTGTGTGCTGGTTGCTTGATTTGCTTTGGCCGCGCATAACTGTTGAGCGTGTAGCAGTGCTTGTGAAGGGTGATTTTTATGAGGTGGTAGGCAGACCTGATGATGTGTTGCCAGGTGAACGCTACGACAAGATAGTTAAAGTTCGGTTTTTTAATTTTTTGGGTTTCGGGTTCTTCCCCAGGTTTGAGGATGATTAGAGCTTTCCGTGGAAGTCGCTGAAAATGCGGCTTTCAGTTTTCTATTAATGATTTTTTAGTGTTGTCTGTATTTTGTTTGGTACAGGCAATATACAGACAGTCAAGGTGATTTATGGAAGTTCGAGCGCGATTAAGTATCGAGGTTTATGTTGATTGCCCGCATTGTGAGCATCTTATAGACCTGCTGGATGAAAGAGACACTGATGATGTGTCTCATAACGATGAAAGCCACGTAATGATGCAGGCTTGCCCAGACGGTCATTGGAGTGAGCAGCACGAATCATTTGAAGTAACAGAGGTTACTTGCTCTGAATGCAAGGGTAAGTTTGATGTTAAAGGCTTGGACTGGTAGCAGTCTGATCTTAGGTAATTCCGTAAGGGGTAAATTATGGCTAAAGAGCATGAATTAAAAACAGGGGTGAAAGTTAAGTATTACCCCGTTATGGGGCGCTCAGATTACACAGAGCATGAAGTTATTTCTGAGTGCTGGAATGTCTGTGGTTCAACCGTTGTAAAGGTTAGCGGTGTAAGAGGCGGCGTTAGCATTGATCATTTAGAAGTAGCCGGAAAGTAACAGATGCAATTAATAACAGGTGAAGGTCAGTTAAAAGTCGGGGACAAGATAGCGATTATTGGTAAATCTGATCGTGATACCCAAGAGATAACAGTTAAAGATGTTCTAACGATTGATGGTAACGAGGAAATCATCATCAACCGTAAGAAGAACTATTACTTCATTACAAAGCTGTTAGTTGAAGGGCGTTCGTGGGCTAAAGAAGTAAGAAAGATTCAGGACGGAAAGTAAAAATCATGGCCAATATTTTTGAAATTGTGCGCAGGCTGCGAACTGGTGAGGTTATAGAGATTGATACCAAGTATGTGCCAACGGTAATGCAACAAATTGATGAACATAGCGAAGAATTGGGCGAGGTTCCGCCGATTCAATTTAATCTATCAGGCCGTAAATCCACTATGAAAATAAAACACGGAATTTAAGGCAGTTGTTCGGAATAGCCGAACAACTCAAGAAATTGTGAATTAAAAATAAGAATAAATTAATGCTTGCATATTAGGCGCAATGCGCCTAATATGGTTCTCAAGGTGGCACGCAGAGAGCCACTCAATACCGAGGGGGCTAGTCGTTGCCACCGAGGGAATGAGATGAAACTTTGCGATATTTGTACCATTAAGACGAACTTTCAAGAGGCTGATTTCTGGTTGGTTCGTCGAGGCTCAGCGGAGCGATGCGGTAAGCCTGAACGTGAGTTCAA
>Ga0255772_10005069_pt1 | contig 12242 bp, 11 predicted proteins | sample 071ome_34_FD_179970 | JGI IMG/M metagenome (GOLD analysis project Ga0255772, IMG submission 179970) | Coastal salt marsh microbial communities from the Groves Creek Marsh, Skidaway Island, Georgia - 071411BT metaG (version 2) | ecosystem: Environmental > Aquatic > Marine > Intertidal zone >... | reverse complement strand
AAACCACTCAATGTCAGAGTGCTATCAATATCTGCCTTAACGAACTTGAAAGTAACTGCCCTCATGATGAGGATTTATTGATTCTTAGAAAGTACTGTCTGGAATCTAATTCATCGCACATACTGAGTTAAAAAAGCGGGCGTTTTAGGATCCACAAACTGAAGTGTTTGTCTCAGTTGCCCGGTCTCCACATCAAACCAAAAAAAATTCTCATCTTCCCAATACAGTTTGTCACTTTTAAAACGCTCTACATAACGTTGGGTTTGATATGTTTTCCCGAGAATTTCGAGCGTCTCCTGTCCGTCGTAGACGAAGGTTGCTCTGAATGGTGTAGCAAAGAAGTTACCAGGTTGAAGATCTACCTCATAATAAATCTCTTCATTAAAAGGCTGACCTGTTTGTATCTGATAGATAGGATCTTTATGTCGAGGTTCAAACCCTACTCGATTGATCGGCAAATTTGCAGTTTTAACAATCCGTCCATGACGTGTCACGTACAAGGAATAATCCGCAGCCATCCAATGGACATCCTGATTTACCGTCCGGGAATGCACGACAAGAGATTTAGGGCCTTTACCAATTTTCAGAATTAATGAATCGTAAGGAATACTTTCAATATAGGCCCGGTCAAACTGAGCATCAGGATGTCCGAGAAAAGCCATCTCAAGTGATTTTCCCACCACCCCCATTGTTGAGTTCTGAGTACAACCCGTAATCAGAACCACAACAAATAACAAGCACAATGAGGTTTTAATCTGACAAAGCCAATTGATGCTTATGCCTTTCAACCCAGTTCGAAGAAATGCCTTTGATCCGCTCAAGGTTGTGAAGAGAAATGAACTGTCCATGTATTTCACGATAGTGCACTATCCTTTCTGCAATCACAGGCCCTACACCCTTTAAAGATTCAAGCTCTTTCTGCGTTGCGTCGTTTATATTGATCACTTCATTTGCCCATACACTAAAAGACAAAATCAGTGAGAAAATTAAAAAGATATGTTTCATTTTCGCCTCCTGCTGGTTTGAAACTTCAAACTAACAGGAAAGCAGGCACACCCAAAGAAGATCAAACCTATAAGTACGGAAAGCCATTCAATTACGAGTTATACATGAAACGTCCTCATACTTTTAGGTATCTTAAACCTCTGAAATATCCTTAATAATCGCTTCTAATGTATTTACAGGATTTTCAGACTGAGTAATCGGACGTCCAATAACCAGATAATCACTTCCATCACGAATGGCGTCTTGTGGCGTCACAATGCGCTTCTGATCATCTGAAGAAGCACCTGCAGGTCGAATTCCAGGTGTAACCAATTTGAACTCCGGTTTAACTAACTCACGAAGCATGGGCGCTTCCTGAGCTGAACATACAACACCATCAAAACCACTTTTTTCAGTTAATAGTGCCAAACGTTTAACTTGATCGATCGGTTCAAGATCCAAGCCCGTACCGGCCAAGTCTTCTCTTTGCATGCTTGTTAAAACTGTTACGGCAATCAGAAGCGGTTTTTGAACATTCTTTTGATCAAGTAACTCAACTGTACGCTCCATCATCTTCTGGCCGCCAGACGCATGAACATTCACCATCCACACACCGAGTTCTGCAGCTGCTAAAACAGCCTGAGCAACAGTATTCGGAATATCATGAAACTTAAGATCCAGAAACACCTCAAAACCGAGCTTTTGAAGGTTATCAACGACTGAAGGACCACAACGAGTGAATAGTTCTTTACCTACCTTAACGCGACATAAAGAAGGATCTAACTTTCTGGCCATTTCCAATGCCTGGACTTCGCTTGGATAATCCAAAGCAACAACTATCTGTTTATTCATAATGCCTAACCCTTAACCATTCACATCGATAACGCCTATTGCGTCGCGTTTATTCTGCATCTAACCCATAAACAGGTCGAATAGATTCCCATTTACGACAATTAGGACAATGCCAATACATTCGCTGAGATTGATAGCCGCATTTTTGGCATTGATACTGGCTTCTCTCTTCAACTATCTGAGCACATAAGTTTCGAAACATGGTCATTGTCGCTTGATCATGCTGTGCGCCTAATTTGAGGTGCAAGTCTACCAATTGAACCAAGCCAGGAATAGAGGGACGAATCTTTAAATATTCAGTGAGGAAAATAAGAGCTGCATCAAAACCATCTTCTTGATATATAACATCCAACAATTCTTTCACGACTGAGATAGAAGAATTCAGCTCATACCAATCTTCCAGGACGCTCCTTAAGCTTGTCATCCATAAAGAGCCTCCCTCAAAACATCGCTTTAGAAGAGGTAAAGCTAATGGAATCATACTTTGATCAAGTGTAATCAGTTTCCTTAAACGCTTCAGCGCTTTTCTCTTATTGCCCATTCTCAAATGAACTTCAGCATAGAAATACTGAAGCATCACACTGTCCTGAAAATACCTCTCAGCATGATTTAAATAGTGATAAGCTTCTTCAGGATGCTGCAGAGATAACTCACAACACGCGCCGACCACCCTCTTGGCCAGAGAATCGGGTAAGTTCTTCATCTTGTCTGCCGAGATTACAACCTTCGACCAATCTTTATGAGCTTCCCAAATGGAAAATAACAAGGCTATTGCGTCTTTTGATGGATGTTCAGAAAGCGTTTCTTCAAGAAGCTGCTCCGCTCGATCATGCAATCCGGCACTATAATAATCTTCAGCCAACTCGATCCTAATACGCTGCCGCTGTTCCAAGGTAAGATCTGGTCTTGCAAGCAACCTCTGATGAAGGGTAATCGCCCTTTCAAGTTCGCCTTTCTTTCTAAACAACTTGGCCAAAACTAACTGAAGTTCAATCGACTCGGAATCGGCTTCGACGAGCGTGATAAAGTGATGAATCGCCTGATCAGGCTGTTCATTAATAAGGTAATTTAAACCTTTAAAGTACTTTGAGGAGATAGGATTGGAGGGGAGATTTTTGAATTGAAGTAGACCTTGATAGCGCCCTATAAACCAACCAACTGCAAGTGAAGTGAATACTGTTAGAAAAATTAACCAACCACTCATTCGAGCCTCACTCCAGTGCCTTCAGCTTATTCCTTCAATCCTAATAAACGCAACTTATCACGTTCTTTTTCGACCAACTTAAGCTGACGCTTTACCAGCGCCAATTTCGATTGAAGAGCTATAACACGAACGACTGTAGCAAACGCGCCTATTAGTATACCAACAGTAAAGAATGCTAGTGAAAATATAGGAAAACTGATTTGGCTAAGCTGCCAACGATAGAAGCTTACATCTACGCTAACAGGGTTGTCGGCAACAAAAACAGCCCCTGTTAAACAAGCAAGAGAAATTAGAACAATAAAAAAGACGAGTTTTATAAATCGCATTAAAGTTTCTTTTCTTGCATCATTCCTTCGTTAACCTGATCACGAAGGTCTTTACCAGGTTTAAAGTGAGGAACGTACTTTCCTGCTAATTCTACCGGATCACCCGTTTTCGGGTTTCTGCCCTTACGCGGCTCACGAAAGTGTAAAGAGAAGCTTCCAAAGCCTCTGATTTCTATTCGTTCACCGTTCGCCAGCGTCTGAGCCATCTGTTCGATAATCGTTTTAACAGCAAGCTCTACATCCTTCACCGACAAATGACTTTGACGAGCAGCTATTCTTTCAATCAACTCAGATTTTGTCATCCCGGCCCAAGCCTCTTTTTGATTATTTTTTATCAAGTTAGCACAAAAACTTAAGATGAAAAAGTAAACTTATAATCAAAATCAAAGATTTACATAGATTTTCACATCAAAAGTAGTAGCTATATGGAGTGTAGGTCAAAAAATACTGATTTGTAGAAAAAATCGAGAAAATTCAATTATCTTTCGTAATTTGATGACTTTTTACTTAATCCGGTGATTTCAGCCCTACCATTCCAAATTAGAAGCCAGCTTGGGAAGATAAAGTCACAATTATCGACTGATTTGGTTACGGCCAGACTTCTTAGAGTTATACAGCAGTTCATCAGCACGATTAACTAACTGCTCAACAGGTTCGTTTGTACAACTTTCAGCTACCCCACCGCTAATGGTAACTTTTAAACCTTCAATCTCCATATCGGCTTCAGAAATACCGATACGTATGCGATCTGCCAAGTGAAATGCATTTTCAAGAGAAGTTTCAGGGCAAATAATCATAAATTCTTCCCCCCCGTATCTTCCTGCCAGGTCAGCCTGGCGAACCGTATCTTTGATAACACCTGCAACTTTAGCCAGTACTAGATCACCGGCCTGATGTCCCCATGTATCATTGACTGACTTAAAATGGTCCAAATCAAACATAATCACAGAAAGTGGTTTGTTATAACGCCAACTAACCTGCTGTAAATGAGACAATCGTTCAAACATATAGCCATGATTGTAGAGACCGGTTAACTGATCATGAATGGCTTTGTCTTCTAACTGACGATTCTTTTCTTCCAACTCTTTCATCAGGTTATTAATTCGCACCTGAGTACGGACTCGAGCGAGCAACTCAACATTGATAAATGGTTTGCTAATAAAGTCCACTGCCCCGGCCTCAAAGCCGGTCACAACATCTTCCGTGCTGTTTCTGGCAGTAAGAAAAATAATAGGCACATGGGACATTTCAGGGATTTCTTTGAGCTTGCGACATGCTTCATAGCCGTCCATTTCAGGCATCATCACATCCAGCAAGATAAGATCAGGATTCACTTTTTGCGCAACTTCAAGAGCTTGTAGACCATTTGTAGCAACTGCTACACGGTAACCCTCTTGAGAAAGCACTTGCCCAAGAACCTGCAAGTTCTGAGCAATATCATCAACGATAAGAATAGTTGCCTGCGCCATAAAACCCTATAGCTTTAGATTGTTTACATTCCTGTTAACTTAGTCTTACTGTCTAACTATAGGCAGCAGATAGAAAAAGAGCCATAATTATTATGGCTCTTTAGAATCTTTGTGAAAGAATTACTACATCTTACTCAGGCATAGTTAGTTCTTTTTCAGAAAGAATTACACCATTATTATCGGCATAAACATACATGCCTGACTTAACTGTCACACCAGCAAAAGTCACATCTACATTGAGATCACCCAGACCACGCTTCTCAGTTTTACGCGGGTGTGTATTTAATGCCTGAACGCCCAAATCCAGCTCCATAATTGCATCAACATCACGGATACAACCGAAAATCACTAGACCTTCCCAGCCGTTCTCTACCGCTTTTTCAGCCAGCATGTCACCCAGAAGAGCTGCACGCATAGAGCCACCGCCATCGACAACCATAACTTTCCCTTTACCAGGTTGCGCAACTTGCTCTTTTACAATTGAGTTATCTTCGAAGCACTTAACCGTTACAACCTCTCCCCCAAAGGAAGAACGACCGCCAAAGTTGTTAAAAATAGGCTCTAAAACTTGTACTTCTGGGTACTCATCGCACAAATCAGGGGTAATGTATTCCATCTTAAGACTCCAAATTAGGGGTTAATCAAATCGGCTATCATATCAGAAGAGATCACATTGGTTCGAGCATTGCTCAAACCAACGCCTTCGACTGCTACTTTGACCATCACTGCAGCCAACTCATGACTTTCAGTTGGACGGTATTTAGTTAAAAATTTCAATGAAAATATCGGATTAAACCAACCACTCAATTTTAGTGACAGACCTTCCATTAAACGCTTCTCAGAACGGTCACCTTTCAACAGAGAAGGTCTAAAAAAGGTCAGACGGTTTATATCCATGACCTTTAAATCCTCTTCCAACTGACCTTTGACTGAGAGATAAAATGACGAGGACTCTGGATGAGCGCCCAACGATGAAATAATCAAATAGTGGTTGGTTTTTGCCTTAAGCAAGTTCACTAACTTAAGCGGCAAAAAATAATCAACTTTACGAAAAAGTTCTTTACTACCCGCTTTAGCCAAAGTCGTTCCCAAGCAGATAAAAACATCCAACTCTTCCGGTAACGTATCTAAGTGTTCAGCTGAAATAGATTCCAGTGGCTGCTCCACCACTCGAAGCTTTGAATGGCTGACATCCAAAGGCCTCCTGACAAAAGCATGTACTTGCTGATAACTATCCGAATCCAACAATTCAGACAACACATGAGAACCTGTTAATCCAGTAGCACCAAATAGTACCGCAACTTTTTGAGACATATCCCGACTCACAGACAGATAAAGAAAAGGCTGATAGTTCCTTATCAGCCTGTAGATAATTACGTTTTATTTTTCAGCAAGGAAGAACCAGGTATCCAATACAGAATCAGGATTCAAAGACATACTCTCAATACCCTGATCAACCAACCAACGAGCTAAATCTGGATGATCTGAAGGCCCCTGACCACAAATACCAATGTACTTATTGGCTTTCTTACACGCCTGAATAGCCATCGATAAAAGCGCTTTAACAGCATCATTTCGTTCATCAAACAAATGAGCGATTACTCCAGAGTCACGATCCAAGCCCAAAGTTAGCTGAGTCAGATCATTCGAACCAATCGAGAAACCATCGAAATACTCAAGGAACTGATCTGCAAGCAAAGCATTAGCAGGTAGCTCACACATCATAATTAGGCGCAAACCATTTTCACCGCGCTTCAACCCGTTTTCGGCCAGCAATTCTACTACTTGCTCCGCCTCACCTACGGTACGCACAAACGGAACCATAATCTCTACATTTGTGAAACCCATCTCGTCACGTACTTTTTTCAAAGCCTGACATTCAAGTTTGAAACAGTCCTGGAAGCTTTCTGAAATATAACGAGAGGCACCCCGGAACCCCAACATTGGGTTTTCTTCATCCGGCTCGTAAATTCGACCGCCAATCAGGTTAGCGTATTCATTAGATTTAAAGTCAGACAAGCGAACGATCACTTTCTTCGGAGCAAAGGCCGCCGCAAGTGTGGAGATACCCTCAACCAGCTTCTCAACATAGAAATCCACAGGATTGGAATACCCCGCCATGCGACGTTCGACGATACGCTTAACATCATCTGGCAAAATATCGTAATTAAGCAGTGCTTTCGGATGCACCCCAATCATACGGTTAATAATAAATTCAAGACGCGCAAGCCCTACACCCGCATTTGGTAATGCATGAAAATCAAATGCGCGATCTGGATTACCCACGTTCATCATAATTTTGAACGGCAGGTCAGGCATGCTTTCGACCTTATCGGTCTTACATTCAAAGTCCAACATACCATCGTAGATCATACCGGTATCGCCTTCAGCACAAGATACCGTTACTGACGTAACTCCTTCCAAACGTTCGGTGGCATCACCACACCCAACAACAGCCGGAATACCTAGCTCTCGAGCAATAATGGCAGCATGACAAGTTCGCCCACCACGATTTGTCACAATGGCAGAAGCGCGCTTCATTACAGGCTCCCAATCTGGATCTGTAATATCAGTAACCAATACATCGCCACTCTGAACTTTATCAATATCAGAAATATCGTTAACAATACGAACCGGACCAGAACCAATCTTATGTCCGATACTGCGGCCTTCCGCAATTATCTTACCAGTTTCTTTCAGTAAGAAACGCTCCATCTGGGTGTTTGAAGATCGGCTTTTAACCGTTTCCGGACGAGCCTGTACGATATAGAGTTTGCCATCATCACCATCTTTGGCCCATTCAATATCCATTGGACGCTGATAATGCTCCTCAATCGTCATAGCTTGCTTGGCTAACTCAATGACCTCGTCATCGGTAATCGAGAGCTGCTGACGCATGGCTCGCTCAACAGGCACCGTTTCAACCGTTTTACCGACTTCCTTAGACTCGGAATAAACCATTTTAACGGCTTTAGAGCCAACGTTACGTCGAAGAATGGAAGGTCGACCTGCCGCTAACGTTGGCTTATGAACATAAAACTCATCAGGGTTAACTGCACCTTGAACAACGGTTTCACCTAGACCATAGGAAGACGTAATAAATACAGCATCACGGAAACCTGACTCAGTATCCAAAGTAAACATAACACCACTGCTAGCCGACTCACTGCGCACCATACGCTGAATTCCAGCAGAAAGCGCTACCTGCTCATGATCAAAACCGTAATGTGCGCGATAGGAAATAGCACGGTCATTGAAGAGTGAGGCAAACACTTCTTTAATCGAATGAAGGACAGCATCAAAGCCTTTGATATTTAGAAACGTTTCTTGCTGACCAGCAAAAGAGGCATCAGGTAAATCCTCTGCCGTTGCAGACGATCGTACAGCAACAGCGATATCATGACCTTCAGACATTTCATCAAATGCTTTTTGAACATCAGCTTTAAATTCTTCGGAAAACTCGGCATCTAAAATGGATTCTCGAATGCCCGAGCCAATTTCAGCCAACTGAATAACATCACTCACATCCAGTTTTTTAAGCAATCCGTTTATATGTTCAGCCAAACCATTGGAATGAATAAAACTACGATAAGCATGAGAAGTGGTTGCAAATCCGTTTGGAACAGAAACACCTACTTCACTTAAATGACTGATCATTTCACCAAGAGAGGCATTCTTTCCACCCACCTGTTCGATGTCTGACATGCCTAATTTATCAAACCAAATAATATTCTCGCTCAAGGTAGCCTCCTATCTTTGACTGAACTCTATCAACTTCTCTAACTATCTTTGACCGCTAACAATCTTCATGCGCTCAACCAAAAAGTCTAGCTTATAAGTACTGAAATCTTATAACTACACAAGCGACTTACTGAAATTAAAAGCAAATACGGCCATTTCACAATGCGCTGTATATTACTGGAAAACTTCCTAAAAAAACCAGCATAGATCAAAAGAGCGCGTGAATCTTGGTTAACTGAAAATATGCCATTAAGAAAATAGCCGTTATACTGATCAATTCTAGATGTAACGCTGCGAGAATAAGTAATTCATGAAAAGGACGGTCTTTTTTATTTCAGACGGCACAGGGATAACGGCCGAAGCCCTGGGAAATGCACTACTTAGCCAATTTGAAGGCATTGAATTTGAACGGATTATCCTCCCTTACATTGATACCCTGGATAAAGCCCGAACCACCATTGCTCGCATTAATTTGTCTTGTCAGGAAGATGGCGTTCGCCCAATCATCTTTGACACAGTAGTTAATAAAAAAATTCGAGAATTCATTCGTACAAGTGACGGCTTCCCAATCGATATTTTTGAAACCTTCCTTTCTCCATTAGAACAGGAGCTGGGTCACAGTTCTTCTTACTCTGTGGGTAAATCTCATTCTATCAATGAAGAAGATCGCTATAAAAGTCGAATCGACGCGGTACATTTCGCACTCGACAATGACGACGGAGCTAGAACAAAAAACTACGCAAAGTCCGACATCATTTTAATTGGCGTTTCAAGATGCGGGAAAACACCTACTTGTATCTATATGGCTCTGCAGTTTGGCTTATGTGCAGCGAACTACCCGCTCACCGAGGAAGATATGCGTGACGGCATGATTCAATTACCCAAGTTCCTTCAAGACAATAAACATAAGCTTTTTGGTTTGACCATCGACGCTGAGAACCTTGCCAACATTCGAAATGAAAGACGGGCAAACAGCCGATACGCCTCTTTAGCCCAGTGCGAAATGGAAGTAGATATGGTTGAAGAGCTGTTCGTACGACTTGGCATTCCTTATATCAACAGTACCTATTTCTCTATTGAAGAGATTTCGGCAAAAATCCTTGATATCACCGGCATCGAACGTAAAAATTAGAGAAATCTCAAACGTTCAATTCTAAGCACCACATACAAAACAGCTCCTTCTGAAGAGGGGCTGGTATTTATCAATCACTGTATTGATGAGCCACTTTAAGCGTTCCGTTCAAACACTCTTCAAAACGATCCTTTAGACTATTGACATCGTCTTTGTTTTTATTCTTGAAAGCATATTCAAGATTTAAGGCAGCCTCTCGTAATTGACATGCGGACAAATTAGAAGCACTACCTTTCATACTATGAACAATGAAGATGCATTGCTGAGTATCTTCGGATTCGATGGCTTCATTCAAACGCCCCATTACATTAATGGATTCCTGACAGAAAATACTCATCAAAAGCTTCAATCGACTTTCATTGCCACCAACCCGTTTGAGAGCTGAATCAATGTCAATCCAGCCTTCATTTAAGTCAGCCTCTAGCTCTGACTCAGTGGGCGGAACAACCATATCCAGCGCAGAACTGCCCGCATCAATCGGTAACCAAGTAACCAACTTATCTTTAAGATCACTAACATCCACAGGCTTGGACAAGTAATCACTCATTCCAGCATCGAGACAAGCCTCTCGGTCACCCTTCATTGCATTTGCCGTCATAGCTACAATAGGTAGATCCTGCCACTGAGATTGCTTACGAATCATGCGAGTTGCCTGAAAACCATCCATTACTGGCATTTGAACATCCATTAATACCAAATCAAAATCAATCCGCTGCAAAGCCATTAGGGCTTCTTTACCGTTATTAGCCACTTCAACATGAGCAACCAAATCCGACAGCATCATCCTCGCGAGCTCTTGGTTCATTAGATTATCTTCTACCAAAAGAACCTTAGCATTAGGCCAGAACAGCGAATTATCTTTAGTATCTGAGCCATCATCGCGGGAGACAAATTTACCGAAGGAACGATCCACCTCCTCAACCAAGGAAGACAATATCACCGGTTTCTCAAGATAGTTATTTACACTTAAAGCCAAAAGTTCTTTAGAGTCATCCGCATGCAAATCATTCATCGTCATAATGACGGGCAATTGATCAAGATAAGGCATCGACCGTAACTCAGAAACCAAAGAAGTTCCGGACATTACAGGCATATCGTAGTCAATAATAATCAGATCGAGACTGGCACTGAATCGCAGGTCTCGTAAAGTCGCTAAGGCATCCAAAGCCGTTGAAACCGTCTTAACCTGACAAGACAAATTCTCGAAGGCATGTTCAAAGAACTGACGAGACTCATGATGATCATCAACCACCAGAACCTGCATCCCTTTTAAATCCTCATGCAGAGCTGGATACGCTTGGTTCTGCTCAGCACGCTGAAGGCGCAAAATAAAACGGAAAGTACTACCTACACCGTCTTCACTTTCTACCTCAATAACGCCCCCCATCATGCTGACTAATTTCTTACAAATAGCCAGACCCAGACCTGTTCCACCGAACTGACGACTGGTTGAACCATCCGCCTGTTGGAATTCACTGAACAAAAGTTCTTGCTTCTCTTTTGCTATTCCAATGCCGGTATCTTCAACCAAAAACTGAATAGCGATAGCCTCTGACTCTTCAGCCAGCAGGCGAACCTTCAAGGAGACATGGCCAGTTTCGGTGAATTTCACGGCATTACTCACCAGGTTAATCAGGATCTGGCGAACCCTTAACGGGTCCCCTTTGATGATTCTAGGTACGTCGAAATCCTGAATCTGTATCAGCTCGATTCCCTTCTTACGGGCAGAATCACCAAACATGGTCACTACCGATTCCATTTCAGCAAGAAGATCAAACTCGATCGCTTCAAGGTCCATCTTCCCTGCTTCAATTTTGGAGAAATCAAGAATATCGTTAATGATCCCTAATAGGGATTGCGATGACCCTCGAATCTTACGAATGAAGTCTTGCTGCTTTATATTAAGCTCGGTATCCAACATTAAATTAGAGAAACCGATAATCGCATTCATTGGCGTCCTAATTTCATGACTCATATTCGCCAAGAATTCACTTTTATGACGACTCGCTTCCTGCGCCCTTTGACGTGCCTGTTCAAGCTCCAAGTTTTTGGTCGCCAAAGAATCATACTGAGATTCAATCTGAGCACTCATGGTATTAAAGGCTGCAGCCAGATCACCGACTTCATCACCCGTTTCAATTTCAACACGAACAGAACGGTTACCTGAAGATAAATCCTTAACAGATTTGGAAAGTTTAAAGATCGGTCTAACCAGACCGCGTGCGAAGAATAGAGAAACAACGGCACCAGCGGACAACACCATGATACACATCCAGAACATATTGCTGCGCAGCTCATAGATAGGCTTCATAACAATTGATTCCGGAGTCACATCAACCAGAGACCAGTCACCTTCATGATTGATCCCGTATTCACTTAAATTAGCGTAACCGGCTAGTACCATTTCACCCGAAGAATCCCGGTAATTAATACTACCCTCTTCCTGATCTTTAAGCAGTTGAAGTAAATTTGGAAACGCCTTGGAATCCGGCATCGGTTTAAAGGTCTGACTTAGCGGATCGAGAGAAAATAGA
>Ga0255772_10005065_pt1 | contig 12249 bp, 14 predicted proteins | sample 071ome_34_FD_179970 | JGI IMG/M metagenome (GOLD analysis project Ga0255772, IMG submission 179970) | Coastal salt marsh microbial communities from the Groves Creek Marsh, Skidaway Island, Georgia - 071411BT metaG (version 2) | ecosystem: Environmental > Aquatic > Marine > Intertidal zone >... | reverse complement strand
ATATTCGACCATTTCTGTTCTTTTGATTAGATTGCATAAATACGCCTTCGATAAAATAGTTCTTTGAACCATCTTTCTTGGCTTCTGCAATTACTTCTAAATTGTTTTCTACGTATTCAGTAATTAATTTCATATTAGATACCTAATAGTTTAATCATCTCATCTGCAGCCTTTTGAGCTTCTTTTTCATTTTTGTAGTTATTATCGAGTAGTTCGCCATCTACATAAACACCAAATTTGTTACCCTTTTTAGTAAGGATAACTTCAGTGTCCTTTCTTTTGCCGGCTTTAAAAGACTTAACTTGTTTTTCTCCGCCGGAAAGTTTTACTTTCTCTCTAAGTTCTACAAATGAGATCATTACTCTTCTTCTTTTTCAGCAGCTTTACGCTGCACTAAACCCGATGCTATTTCTATTTTTTTAGCATCAAGTACGGCTGTCATTTTATCAGCCATAATTCCTTCGAATTCTTTATTGGCTTTTACATTATCGCCATTTTTTAAATTTGTTATCAAATCAGTCACTGCCATTTTTATTTCCTCATTATATTATGCAGGAGAAGGTTCCAATTGTTTTTTCTTCTGCATCATTTTCTTAATTTTATCTTTTAAGGCAGCAACCTTGCTACCTTTATCACCTTCGCGATCTTTTAATCTTTTTAAAGCTTCGCGTTCTTTCTTTATCTGGTCTTGTGCCTTTTGCAAACGCTCTACTTCTTTTCTTTTTTGTGCCAATTTAGATGCCTTTCTATCTGCAGCATCAGCCCTACCTTTATCTGTAAATTTTTCTTTACCTTTTTGAACTAGTTTTTTAGCTCCAGCTTTAGCACCCTTAGCTGCTAATTTACCAGCGCCTTTAGCTAATTTACCCACACCTCTTGCAATTGCACCAAGTATTTCATCTACTTGTTGAATTTCTTCATATGTCAATTGTTCTAATAAATGATCAAAATCACTATCAGACATTTCAATGAGCATATTTTCAATCTCAATTTGCTCGTTTAAAAAACTTTTAAAGGTTTCCATATTATATATTTATAATTTTTTAAAACTCATTATCTTGTTGATGAGCTCCTGCTTTCATTTCAGCCGCAATTTGGTCTTCCATTTCTTTCATATCTTCTTCAGACATTCTAAGAACATTTTTAGCAACCCATTCATGCGATAAATATTTACCGATATAGTCTTGTACACTATTCAATAAATCAAATCTTTCTCTTATCATTTCAGATTGTTTTAATTCTGAGAAATAGTTATCTTCAATAAAGTCAAAGACAATACTTTCTTTCCAGGTTTTCCAATCATCTTTAGTGATAATACCTTTTAACAAGAGTTGTGTTTTAAGTAATTGCATGAATAAGTCAGAGAATCTCTTTCTTAATCTATCAATAAACTTCTTAAACTTAACTTCGTCTCTTGTTATCTCAGTTGTTCTACCTAAACTATATTGAGCTTCTTGTTCTAATCTGTTAACTGGTACATTTAAACTCTTATAGAGTTTCTTTTGGAAGTATATGATATCATCAATCTGACCTAGGTTTTCACCACCAGGTAGTGTTGATATTTCTGTTCCTCTTCCACCTTCTCTTCTTGGTAGGAAGAAATCTTCCAACATTGACATATGCTTACGATCATCTTTGATATCGCCTGTTTTAGCATCATATACCAATTTGTTTCGATATTGATTCATAATACCTCTGAGGTATTCTTCTGCCTTACCTTTTGGTAAGTTACCAACATCAATATAAAAAATTCTTCTTTCTGGAGCTCTTGATATACGATATATAACAAGAGAATCTTCCATCATTCTTAACTGATTTACTGGCTTTAGCGCCTTATGTAAATATGATAAGATTCTTTTTCTTTGTGGATCCATAACACCTGATGTACAGTATGCTATAGCATCGGGATATATTTTAACCCCTTCATTATATTTTCCCATCATATTGTCTTGGAAGACAAAGTACTCATCTACTTTTTTAATGAGCTTAGCCCCAGTTTTAGGATCGGTTTCTTCTTCGACCTCTTTCACCTTTCTTAATTTGGTAGGGTCGATATATCTTAATTCTTTAATTCCTTGTTTAGGATTGTCTGTGTCTATAATAATATGATAGGGTAATCTTCCATCAATATACCATTTTCTGAATATCTCATGGGCATACTGATTAAATCCAAGTAAACCTAATATAGATTTAAACTCTTTAATTACAGAGTCTTTTATCTTACTGGATACATCTAATCCCTCTAATACAAGTTTAACTGGAGATTCCTCGTGATTCCCAACTATTGCTTCTCCAACTATATCTTCAATTGCCTGATCACACTCTGGCTGAGCTGCTATATCCCTATATTTGAATATAAGATCTACTTCAGACTTTGCCTTATCACCATCAAGGTCGATATAAGCACCAAAATGTCCGCCAGCTTGTATAACACCAGCGCCATCGTCAGTATCTACTCTTGGAACAAAAGAAGGCCTTACAGGCTCTTTACTTTTCCTATTGATTTCAAAACCAAAAAATTCTGCCATAATTTATTACCTATATTATCGGAGGGGATATAAAATCCCCTCGTCTAATATTATTTATCCCCTTAAGTTGTTGTTGAAGCTTCCCAATATTGTACTTGGAACTCAACGGTAAACTCTTCAATCGCTCCCTCTGTCTCGTAGCTAAGCTCGATTGGAGAAACGTTTGTTGGCCAACAACCTCTTAAATCGTATGACTTAAGTGTTGATCCATCTTTGTCAAGTTGTTCAACAGCTAAATCTGCAAAGTAATCGGTAGGATTAACTAAACCAGTATTTGCATTATGGTTGTTAATTCCATTTGACCAACGCTCGAAAGCGTCTCTGAGTCTAAAGTCAGTATCATTGATAACTGTTATTGTCCATGGCTCAAATGATCTCTCACCTGCCATTTTCAATGTTCTACCTCTAAACTTAACCTCTATAGGTGCAAGAATAGAAGCAGGAAGCTGTGCAGCTTTACATAAAAAGGATGTTAATTCGACATCACCTTGGGCATAACCTGGGAAATTTATCAGAACTTTGAATAAATTAGCTCTGGCTCCACCGCCGGTTAGCTTCGACTTAAAATCGTCTATACCTAATATTGCCATTTTTTATTCCTCCTATGCTCCTGCTATTTCGGAGAATTCTACTCCGGTTCTTGTTGCTATGAAGTTCAGAGTTATGAAGTTAATAGATCTTGCAGGCTTGATATAAATATCAGCTACAAATCTGTTTGCATCAATAACTTGACCTGTGTTATTAGTTTCATCACAGATTACTAAGAAGTCTGTAAGTCCACGTCTACCTTTGACATCTCTAAGGAAAGGCTCAACCAAGTTTCTGAATTGTGCACGAGTAAACTCGTCATTGAATTCAAATAACTGGAATTTAGCAGCCGTAGAGATTGCTTTTTCCAAGACTATGAAAAGTCTTCTAACATTAATTCTGTCAAATGCTGATGGTCTGCTTAACAGTGTTTTATCACCGAAAAGAAGTGTTCCTTGTCCAGGGAGTGAAACAATAGGATTTACTCTTGCTTTATAAAGAGTATCTCTATCAGCTTGTTTTGGATTAAATGCTAGTTTTGTTACGCCTAGAATCTGTCCTCTGTTCAATCCTGCAGGGCTAAACCATGCGTCTGCGACTCTATCTGCATTTGCACATAATCCAGCTTGATGTCCTGAAGCACCAATATATCTGTATACATCGTTATATTTGTCGTATACATAAAGTGCTGTAGAATCACAAGCTACATATGATGTAGATGTAAGTGCGTCTGCAAATGCTTTAACATCAGCAGCAGGTGTTGAAGTTCCAACTGTATCTTCAATTGGAGGAGATACGAATCCCATACAATCTTTTCTAGCGTTACAAAGTGTTATAACTTTAGATGCGATTGTAGATTCACCATTTGCATCAGGTGTTGCAAAAAGTAGATTTACATCCACTGTTTCTGCATCAGCAAATAGATCTAATCCAGTTGAGATTTCTCCAGCAGTTGGAGCATTATCATCTGTACCTCCAGAGAGAGATGATTCTAGTGCGGCTCCGTTAGTTGTAAAGGTTGAAGTACTAGCTATTGTTGAACCAGCATCAGAAAGGTTTGTGTCGTGATCGGACCACCAAATATAGTCAGAGTTATTGTTAATAACATCTTTATAATAATTAGTTGTTCCATCAGCTTTCTTCGCATCTGAACCTTGTGATACAAATGCAAATGTTTCTAATACTTGACCTGGTGTACCTGAAATAGCTCCATCCTCGTCAATGACTGCAATGTGCAATTCATCATCAGCAGAAGATTGTCCTAGATCTGATGCATAATCAGAAGTTCCAGGAGCAGCTTCGAAGCTTGAAGAATATGCCCATCCTGCGAAGTCAGTAACTCCAGCAGTAATCATTGAGACTTTAAGGCTATTACCTAATACGCCAGGGTATTTAGCTACCCAACTACCTACATCTAACTCGCCATTTGAATAATTGTCTTCATAATGACTCTTATTCTTAATGAGTTGTCCTGCTCCATCGGAGGTAGAGTTTAAATTACCTGTTGCAACACGGACTACTTTCAGTGCGTTTCCATACTTTAAGAATGACGCAGCTACTAGAAAGTATTTAAAAGTATTGTTGTCCGGAGAACCAAACTTTCCTACTAATTCATTTTCTGAACTAACAGTACTGATTTCTTCTACTGGACCCCAATTGAATGAGCCTGCAAATCCACCAATAGATGTTGAAACTGCTGGGACTACATTCGTAGCATCGATTTCTTTGATTTCGACGCCAGGTGATACTAAAAATGCCATCGCTTTGTCCTCTATTTTATTGAGTTAGTTAATAAGTTACACATAATACGAATATTCAATACATTTATTTATAAATAATCATGTTTCATCGTTAATGATCTGAATCATCATTCCTTAATGCAACATCACTTACAACAAATAATCTATTCGGATGTACTGATATATTGAACTTTGTCATAAGTTTTCTGTTTACTAACATCTCTGACGCAGTATCCTTTTCAGATAATCCTAATTCTACTGTATATTTCCTATTGTTAAATGTTATACCATGTTCTATTACTGGTCTTCTATCAAATTCTTTTAATCCCCTTTTTGGCTCTGATATGTAAAGGATTTTACTTCTAAATTTGTTTCCATTCTTTTGCCATATTACACTGTCACCCTTTATTTCCATATTGTCTACATGTAGCATTGTTGCAGAAGCTGAGTTACCAGTATCGAATTTAGCTCTTATAGGATTCTCTTCCATCCCATCTAATATAATACTTTCGATATATCCAACCTCTTGTCTCATAAGAGGTCTTCTTCTTTTTTCTTCTGTAAAGAATAAAAGTACATCAGTCAATATCTCTATATCAGATATTTTTCTAGTAGATTCCCCTGTTTCTAAATCATATCCCATAAAGTGTGATCTTATTCCTGGGGATCCGTTTACTTCTAAAACATATAATTTATCACCAACCTTTGCATGATCTACTCCACAGTATGAGCATCTTGTTGCTCTTGCTGCAGAAACTACTAATTGTTTTTCTTCGTCCGAAAGCTTATAGGGTAATGTTTTAGCACCTAAATGAACGTTATTGCGGAACTCGTCTGAATCCTGCTTTACCCTTTCAGCACTTCCAATAATTTTTCCATTTACTAGTAAAGTTCTTACATCTGATTTTAACTCCAAATACTCTTGTAAAAGAACATCTGCATTAAATTTCCATAAAGACTGACAAACAGAAACAAGAGAAGACATATCATTTACCTTTGATACACCAACGCCCTGTGTTCCTGTTAAGGTTTTTATAATAACTGGGAATTTACCCCCGATATTTTTATGGGCTTCTTCAATACTTTTAACATTGTTTACAATAGAGGTTCTTGGTATATTAACATTTCCCCTTTCCATAGTAATAGCATTTGACATCTTATTATCACAAAGAAGCATACTTTCTAAATCATTTATTAGGAAAAATCCTACAGTTTGTAAAGAAGAAACCAAAGCTTGAGCTGTTAAGGAATGCAGAGCTCCAGCTCTTACAAAGATGATAGTATTTTCTACATTTAAAGTAATATCTTTATCCTCACCATCTATATTCCGAATAGTTACCTCTCCAATTTCAATATCTTTAGATGATATAAAAGCTTCATCAACTTCTACCATCGTACTTTTCATACCAATCTTCTGAGTTGCATCTTGGATTAAATCCGCAAAAGTTCCCTCTTGGTCTCCTTTACCCAATATAACAATATGAAGATCCTCTATTTTTACTGGCTCTTCTTGTTTTTCTTCTTCTAAAAAGTTATTGAACAACTTCATATACTTCTCTTCCATTCCTGTTCTAACCAGATGTTTCCATCATCGTCTTTACTATATTTATGATCGTTATACGGTGCACCTTCAATAAAACCAAAAGGTAACATATCATCTTGTATTGCCTTTAATCTTTCCCTATAAAGCATATCTTTCATATCGATATTTGTTAAAGTCTGAAACACATCAGTTGTTGTAAACCAACCAAATAAAACTAGGTTCATCATCAAGTCATCATGGTTTGGTGCTTGAGCTGCAAAGCTATTACCAACTGCAACAAAAGTACTCATTTCAATAATGGTTTGGGAATCAACTATCTTAATTTTTTTCTGTTCTACTAAATCTTTTATACTTGAACACCCAATTCTTTTAACCCTTCTGGTCATTGTAGCGCCCAAAGCATTAGACTTCACTGTAGATTCCACAAACATATTCTCATATTCTAAATCATAATATAAACCATTACACACGACAGAACCCTGATCATTACTCTCTACAATCACGTATGCTTGATTATAATTTGTAGCATACTTGTATATAATATCAGGCATTAAAATCGGAGATATTAGATTGTCTCTAAAGGTTGCAACCTGTTCAAATGGATTTGTTGTAACATCTATAATATTAAAGGTTGTGTAGTCCTGTCCTCTACCCTTCGCTGTATCCACGCACATCACGTATTCGTGATCCTCTATCGGTGGCTTATAGATATACACATTTTCTTGTATAAATTCCGGTTCTATACTTTTTTGTGCTAATAGATGATTAGAAGCTATAAGAGTATTACCTCTTCCATGGAAAGTATTACCAAACTCTTGTTCAAACTGTAATTCAGATGTATTAGCAATTGTCGACTCTTTCCATTTTTCATCTCTTCCTGGAACGTCCCACCAATCTACTCTAAAGTTTTTAAATTCATTTGTTTTTTGTACGGCACCTTCCCAGATTTTATGAAATACATTTCCAACACCATTAGCAGTAGAACAAATTATAATTTGTGTATCTTTACCGGAAGTAATTACGGGATAGGTAGATGTGTAAAACTGTGCATCATTTTCTACAAATGCAAACTCATCCAAAAATAATAAGTTAATGGACATACCACGAATTGAACTAGCTGATGTTGCATTAGCTATAATACGGCTATTATTACTAAACTCAACACTACCTTTATTTAAGGCTTTACATCCTGGTTGTAAAAACATTGGTAAGTTTTCGAGCGCGAGCGTGATACGGGCGAGCATCTCTCTCGCGACCGCGCCCTTGTTCGCGAGTATTGCTATAGTTTTTTCTGGATGAAAACATGCATACCATAGTAGATAAACAACAGATGATATTGATTTACCACTTTGTCTACATGCTAAAACAATACTAAATCTGTTATCATTAAAATGTTTAAACATATTTTGCTGATAGGGATATAACTTAAAATTAACTAATCCTTCATCAAGGTTAATAATCTTAACATACTTTTCAGCGAAGTATGCAGGATCCTGCATACACTTTTGATATTCTATAATATCTTCTTTAGTGAATTCTGTCTCTACTCCATCCCTTTTTACATTAGGATTTCCTAGATAACCAAATTCATTATTCTTGGTTCGGCGTGGCATCTATAACTTTTCCATCATCTTTCTTTAATAACATCCTTTGTAGATCCGTAGTACTTCCTATAAAGACGTTATTATTTGTCACTCGTTTAGATTCTTCTGATTCCTGTGTTAGATCTTTTTTCTGTTTTTGAAGATTCATCAACTTTTCTGTAGTATCACCTAAGTGTTTGATTGTTTGTGCTACTACTTCAAAAGCTCTTGGATGCTCTGATTCACGAGCTAATTCTGAAAGAACATCTAATGATCTAGTTCCTGTTCTAATTAAATCTTTATATGTTGCCCTAGAAAATTCATAATCATCTTTGATGTCTTTGTCTTCTAAAGGTCTGTTTTGAATATTTTGTGGTAGATTCTTTTCCAGACTTTTGGCCATATTTTTTTTCTTATCCATTATCATACCTAACTAATTGTAGTGGTAACAGTATAATTATCATCAGCATCGGCTGATTCAGGATCTATGGTAATATCCATATTTTCTAATATTTCTGCTCCACCTTTATCATTATTAAAATCAATATTAATTTCTTTAATAACACCTGTCTTGGAAGTTGGTCCATAAAACTTCATTTTCATTGTAAAGTTTAGTTGATAAACTAGTACTCTTCTCTGGGTAAACTCTCCTTCATACTCATCAGATATTTGTAAATCTCCCAATATGATAGCAACATCTTGCTTGTGGTCGTATCCATCAATTGGCTTGATAGTCACACTATATTCTGGCGTAAAGTACGGGAGTATCTGTTCGACTATCTGTAATCCATCGTCTTGATTTTTTGCCATAATATAGAGTGACATACCAATATCGTAAGAAGTAAAAAATTTAACAGTTTTCTTTTTAGAAGAATCTGAAGAATCTATTTCGTTTACTATTACAGTTCTTTTTGGCAATTTTTGACTAGTGTCTATAGCTAAGCTAGTCATTTCAAATGCCATTCTAGGTAATTTAATAGCCATAGGAGCATCAAAACCAGTTTCTTGATCTAAACGAGCTAGGAATTTTTGTTTTGGTCCATAAGCTAAAGGAACTTTAACCTGGTTTAATACACTACCATCAGATGCTTTTCTTATTACAGATATATTATTAAACAGTGTACCAAATACGGCCACTGATTTTCTCATTGTTGCGTGATAAAAATGATCTCCAAACATTAATATGTCTCCGATGGATCACCAAATGGATTTGACTCTGAGAAGTCAATAAACCCATCTGCAAATGTTTCTAGGGCAATATTTTCTGCACCGCCATCACTTTTCCAAGCCATTCCTGTGGTATCTGTAAGATCACTGATAATAGATGATATTGTAGCAGTATAGCTATTTGTTAATCCTGTGACCGTTCCACCTTGAGTGAATTGTTTATATTCTGTTGTTCCAGAAGCTCCAATATTTGATACCCAAATTGTCTGGGTGTTTACTGAAGTTTTACTCATTTGGGCAACTTCTCCAAACACTTTAACTGCAGGTGTATCCCCGTCTGCAGCAACTAATGTTTGTTCAACATTTTCTCCTATCTGAAAATATTCCTCGTTTGTTGTTAAAGATAGAACTAATGGTACTTGATATGAAACCTGATTTACTTTTAGATCTACTGCTTCTACACCAGTATCAAAGTCTTCATCATTATATTCGAATAAGCTACAAGAAAGTCTATACACAGGAAGATCAGATAGTTGATAGAATGGACTATCATCTTCAACATATGTTATTTCAAAGAAACTGTTTGTCATTGGTAAGAAGATTAAATCACCTTCCTGCGGTCTTGGATCCTCATTTTCTGAAAAGACTCCAACTCTTCTATTCCATACTTTTCGGGAAACAACAAATTGTGCTTCATCCCGTATCTCTAAACCAAACTTAGAATAAAGATCTCCTGCGCCTTCAAATCCTTCTACATTTTCTAAATATGCTTCTATAATGTAAGCATCATCAAACTTAGAAGCAGGATCTTCTCCTAGTATATTATCTCTATTGACAAGAGTACGTGGGATGTAATAAACATCCTGCCCAAAGATTTTAAGGGATTCTATTATCAGGTCTTCGTAAAGATGCTGTTCTGATCTTACGGCCTGAGAAAAGTAAACGTTTCTCGGCATATTTTATCCTGTAAAGAAGTCGACTGGTTTCTCCCAATTCAATCTAGCTTCTTCTTCTAATTTTTCTAAATCTGCCATAGCATCATCAAATAATTGACGACCATTAAAGGTTAATCCTCCTGGCATTGTCATTCCTTCGAATTTTAATAAATTTTGACCCCATTGCTTTTTAATTAAAGCTGTTGCATATTTCTTTAAGAAATAATCATTGTAGATATCTGTATAGGTATCTGGGTCGATAATTCTATAACACTCTATAAGAATATAATCATCAGCATCAACCTCTTCGTTCCAATCCATAAAAATATCTAATCTATCTTTATGTCTATCAAAGTTAACCATCTTTTCATCGGAATCGATAAGAAGATCTAACATACTGAGGTATTGCATACTCATAACATATTCAGCTAAGCTTCCCATAAATCCCATATTATAGATATCATTCAGATGTATTTGATATCTAATATCAAACATATCATTTGATTGTACATCATCTCTAATCGGTACAACCTGAACTACTTCAGTAATAAGGTCGTTTATAGGCACATATCTGTTTTCAATATCCCCTTTTGTGATGGAGGATATAACCGCAGTAGAAGCAGATTGGGATCCAGTAATAGTTTCATTTGCTTCAAAAGGAACGTTTGAGTTATCTAAGTAGTTATATTTAATCGAACTACCACTAGCAGATTTTATGGTGGCTTTAGCACCACTTGTTCCTCCAGTTACAGATTCTCCTACTTGAAAGTTAGAAGCAACCGCTGAGGTTAATGTGAGTTCTGAGTTTGTGATCTTATGCTTTAGGAATGTTTTTTCTATTGCATCAGAGTGATAGTGCTGATAGAATTGTAGAGCTTCGTCTATTCTATCGTCGATTTGATCATCATCAATATTAATTTCAATCACTGGTGCCCCCAGTGATCTTAGACAATAGTCAATTAGAGTTTGTTTAGTGTTAGGTTTTGCCATAGTAAATTCCTATTATATTCTATTTATAATAGTTTTTGTTTCAAAAGAAAATTTTTAAAAGTTAAGTGTTTTTTGTTCAGTGGTAGGTGTAATTTTCTTTTCAATTGCAGCTTCGATTGAATCTTTATATACTTGTAATTGCTCAGGTCCCATAGTTGTTTCAACCCAATTAACTAGAGTTTCTTTTGTAAGATCCTCAAGAGCGATAAAACTTTCAATGTTTGAAGTATTTAAACTTACTGTACCTATTTGACCTTCTACAAGATTTCTCCCTTTTGAGTCTTGATTTTCGGTATCTTCACCAAAAAGTTGCCAATGTATAGTATAAATTACATTTGCATTACCATCGAGTTCTGGATATACATCAACTGTATTAACATCCCATGAATAATTAATTGCCATATATTCTCCTAAAAAGATAATTTTTTATAAACAGAAGTAGGATTTACTTGTTTATTAATTCTATTCTCTAAATTATCTTTAAAATCTTGAAGTTGCTCAGATCCAATTGATGATTCAACCCAAGATTCAACCGTAGCAGAGTCTAAAGAATCTAAAGAAATAAAATTGGTAATATTAGATGTATTTAAATCTACAACACCTATTTCTTGTTCCATTATGTTTCTTGTCCCAAGTTCATTTAAATTTTCTGTATCTGTTGCAGTAAGTCTCCAATGAACTCTATGTATTACATCTTCATTACCATCTAAGTTTGGATAAACTTCTACTTTTTTTACGTCCCATGCAAATTCAATTGCCATTATAATCCTCCATTATCTAATCTAGTTTTTAGTGCATCATTTTCTGCTTTTAATTCCTGTACTGATTTAACAAGAATTGCTATAATACTATTATAATCTACTGCTTTATAAGCATTTTCTCCTTCTCCTGTACTTACAAGAGCAGGTATTATTGCTTCTACTTCTTGAGCAATAAATCCATTTTGTTCTCTTTCTTCTACATCATCAATCCAATTAAACTGTCTTGGTTGTAATTGAATTAAATCTGATAAACCATATGTAATATCAACAATATTTTCTTTTAATCTTTCATCTGATTCAGCTGAATAGTTTTTAACAATAACATTACCACTATTATTTGCTGGTCTTATATACCAATTACCATTAGTTCCATAATGAACATGAGATTCATTTGATCCTTTAGGACTTACAAAGTGTGCTGTTCCCATTGTTGAACTATCACCGTATACGCCAAACATAATATCTGGTCCAGTAT
>Ga0255772_10005048_pt1 | contig 12278 bp, 8 predicted proteins | sample 071ome_34_FD_179970 | JGI IMG/M metagenome (GOLD analysis project Ga0255772, IMG submission 179970) | Coastal salt marsh microbial communities from the Groves Creek Marsh, Skidaway Island, Georgia - 071411BT metaG (version 2) | ecosystem: Environmental > Aquatic > Marine > Intertidal zone > Salt... | reverse complement strand
AAACGCACACACACACACACACTTAAGAAGGATTGATTTCAATGCGCGCGCATCAATCATCCTTCAGACGCCGACGGTCGATGGCGCCGAAGCGACGACGCCCCGCCGCGGGGTCACCCGGACCATCGGGGAAGAAGACGAAGACGAAGGGCGATGGCGGCGCCGCCGCCTCGGGTGGGCGCGCGTCGTCGTCGGCGTTCAATGGTGTGTCCATTGGATTGAAAAAGACGACTCGAGGACGACGACGGGTCGTCGACGGCGTCTTCGGCGCGGACGACGAAGAGGACGAGGAGGAGGGTCCGATGACGACGGGCGGGGACGACGCGGCGGCGTTCGAGGCGGAGATGCGACGACGGTTGGAGAGCGAGGATGAGGACGGGGAACGGACGAAGGCGGAGCGGAAAAGTCGAAGAGCGGGGAGCGGAGTAGCGTCGTCGCCGGCGCGTCGAAGCGGGAGGAGCCGGTCGAGGAGCCGAGGGGAGACGACGGATGAAGAGGAGGATCCGTTGGATGCGTTCATGGCGGAGAATGATACGGCGATGGATGCGGATCGGGCGGCGGCTGAAGAGAGGGCGAAACGGGAGGACGAGGCGCGGGCGGAACTGGAAAAGTTAGAAAGCGAGAGGGCGGCGGCTTTGGAAGGAGGAGAAGGAGGAGAAGGAGGAGGAGCGGAGCCGATGGAGACGACGGAAGATGCGTTGATGAGCATGTTTGCCGCTGCGGCGAAGAAGGCTGCGGCGGTGGCGCCGAAAATGTCCAAGGGTGGCGCGGCGTCGACGTCGGAACGGCGTCCGTTGGTTTTAGGGGTTAAGAAACCCGTCGTGGAGTTGAGACGAGCGATACCGAGCGCTGGTGCGGCGTACGTTCCCGTGAAGCGCACGAAGAAGGTTTCAAAGCAGTCGCGAATCATGAATGAAGTTTTCGATGTGAGCGATGAGGATGAAGACGACGGTAGCGGCGGCGAAGAGGACTTGGCGAATGAGAAGAACAAAGCTGGCGTGGCGAATGCTGACGAGGAAGAGGACGACGAAGCGTGGGTGAAGAAACAGACGGCGAGGTTGAGCAAGACAGAGCGTCTCGGTACCGTTAATCACGACGAAATCGATTACGATCCTATTAAAAAGGACTTTTACATTGAATCGAGAGAAATCGCCTCCATGACAAAGGCAGAGACACGCGAATTGCGCGCTCAGCTGGATGGCATCAAATGTCGCGGTAAGGGAGTACCGAAACCAATCAAGACTTGGGCGCAAGCTGGGTTGAGCGGCAGAATCCACGAACTGATTCGACGCTGTGGATTTGAAAAGCCAACTCCGATTCAGGCTCAGGCGCTGCCCGTCATCATGTCTGGCCGAGATTGTATAGGCGTCGCGAAAACGGGGAGCGGCAAGACACTGGCGTACGTGCTGCCGATGTTGAGACACATCAACGCCCAAGATCCCATCCGTCCGGGAGATGGACCGATAGCCATGATCATGGGTCCCACGAGAGAGTTGGTCACGCAGATTGGAAAGGAGTGCAAACGATTCGGCAAGGCGATGGGTTTCAACACGGTTTCAGTCTACGGTGGTTCCGGCGTTGCGGCGCAGATTGGAGACCTCAAGCGCGGTGCTGAGATTGTAGCGTGTACCCCTGGGCGGATGATTGACCTGCTCACGACGGGAGCAGGCAAAATCACCAACCTGCGTCGAGTCACGTACATGGTACTCGACGAAGCCGATCGCATGTTTGACATGGGCTTTGAACCGCAAATCACGCGCATTCTTGCAAACCTTCGTCCGGACCGACAAACAGTCATGTTTAGCGCGACGTTTCCTCACACCATGGAGGCGTTGGCGCGCGCTGCTCTTGAAAACCCGGTTGAAATTCAGATTGGTGGAAAGTCTGTCGTCAACTCTGATATTGAACAGCTTGTCGAGCTTCGAGCGGAGGAGGATCGCTTCTTGCGCATTCTCGAGTTGCTCGGGGATTGGTACGAACGAGGCAAAATTATCATTTTCGTCGCGAGTCAAGACAAGGCTGATACCATGTTTAAAGACCTCTTGAAGAGTGGTTATCCGTGCTTGAGTCTGCATGGCGGCAAGGAACAGAGTGACCGTCAGAGCACCATCGCGGATTTCAAGTCTGATGTTTGTAACGTCCTCGTGGCGACTTCCGTCGCGGCTCGTGGGTTGGATGTGAAAGACCTCAGGCTTGTCATCAACTATGACACTCCAAACCACTTGGAAGATTACGTGCATCGCGTTGGACGGACCGGAAGAGCGGGACAGAAGGGTACGGCGGTGACATTCATCTCCGAAGATGAAGAAAAGTTTGCGCCAGATCTCGTCAAAGCTTTGAAAGACTCAAAGCAACCTGTCCCGAAAGATGTTCAAGCCATGGCAGATGAATTCACGCGCAAGCGAAAGGAGGGACTCGTCGGTGCTGCTGGATCTGGTTTCGGAGGCTCTGGCTTCAAGTTTAACCAAGCGGAACAAGACGCTCTTCGCAAGCAAAAGCGCGACGCCGCTCGCGCTGCAGGATTGCAGGTTGACGACGGCGAAAGCGATAGCGAAGAGGAACCCGTCTTTGGAAGCAAAGAAGGAGAGGACGAAGGACCGATTTATGCGTCGGTCGGTCCGTCTGGTCAAGCTGCCGCGCATGCAGCCGCTCAAGCAGCCGCCACCGCGCAGCAAACAGCAGTTCCCCCAACGGATGCGACTGCTCAAGCGGCGTCGACAGCCACCGGCGCGGGACCAAAGACTGGTATGACACCAGCACAAATTGCACAAGCTGCAGCGCAGTCCATGTTTGCGAAATTGCAGTCCCAAGGCGGAGTGAAGCCGCCGATGGCTGGGCAAAGTCAACAGATGCTCGCCGCTCGCGCTGCTGCTGGCAAAATCAACAGTTCCATCGGTGGACAAGCGAGCACCTCGAACGCTATCACAATTGCTGCTCAAAGCTACGCGCTCGCCCACGGCGCATCCGCCGGAGCAGCCAAGGCTGCCGCTTTGGCTGCTGCGCTGAACGCGCAGCACGGAAAGCCAAACTCTGCCACGACAGCTTCGGGCTCGCACTTTGAGACGGAACTTGAGATTAACGACTTCCCTCAAAACGCTCGTTACAAAATCACACACAAGGACACCATTGCGCAAATCATGGAGCACACCGGCGCCGCCGTCACGGCGAAGGGTCAATATTCGGCGCCTGGTCGTCCATTGGCGCCGGGCGATAGAAAACTGTATCTCTTGATCGAAGGTCCCACCGAGCGCGTCGTCAAGGAAGGGAAAAGCTACGTCAAGAATATCATTGAAAATATAGTCGCCAAGCAGGCTCTACCGGGAGCTGCGCAACCTCAAGGTCGGTATCGCCTTTAGAAGAAATGTAGTAATAACATCCAGAGCAAAGTCTCCTCACTCTTCGATGTGCGCGCGCGCAAGATGCGGCATCTTCGGGTCGATTCACGCGCCGTTCTTCCGCATCTAGCGCTCGCTTTCGCGTTCGTGATGGTCATCTTCGTCCCGCGTCCAACTTTCGGCGTCACCAACATGGCGGACGTCGTGTCAACGGTCGTGTCCGAAGACCAACTGAACGGCAACAATTTCACTCTCGACGTCTTCGCGTTCCCCGCGCCCCCGACGTCCATTCCGGACGTGCGAGGCATGACGCCCGAACACAGCCAAAACGCCTCCGTCGTGGACTTTTCCGAGCTTCCGACATCGGTCGTAGGGACGACGCTGACGCAAAACTGTCTAGGGAGAGTGAGAGGTCGGTTGCGGGCGCCGTTGAGCGGTACTTTTTCATTCATCCTCGAAACGAGTGCGGGCGGAGTCGTTTCTATCGACGGTGGCGTCGTGTGCTCGTTGGAACGCGCTGGAAACGCGACGGGAAGAAAGTATTTACTCGCCAACGAGGACGTGGAGATTGAGGTGATGGGATACAACGGACAAACGGCAAATTTTAAGATGGTTTTGTATTGGGCGTATCCGGGACGGTTGAATACGGCTGAGGTTATACCCGCGAGCGCGTTTTACGTTCCATTGAACAATTGTTGCTCGTGTAAGTGCGGTGCAAGACCGTGCAGATCGTCTGGCAGTGGGATAGAGTGCCTGAAATTCGCGTCGCTTGATGGGTCGGTGGGTTCTGACGCCGTCGATTTGGAGGACGTGTTCGCTGTTTATTAGACTTGTAGCTTTAGGTATAGCGTAGAAGTGTTGCATCCATAGTTGTGTACTTTGATATTACGGTAGCAAGTACGTGTGCGCGGACGCGCTGCTAAGTAATCGTAATGTTAATGTTGATACAGTTTTGAGTCAGAAAGTTGTCTTAGACTGGACAGTGGAGTGCTTGTGTTCCGTGGCGCCCGCATGTTCCGAATTCTCTTTTGATGAACCTTGTTTTTGACTCAACTTTGAATCTGATGTCAGAGTTTGGACGGAGTTTGCGTTGCTCGAGCCATTTTGAAAAGCGTTGGAAGATTTCGTATTCTTTGTCTTGCGTTTCGGTTTGGATTTCTTCCCCCCACCTTTTTCATCCAAATTTTCCGAGACGGATGCAGAACGAGAAGAGACGGTTTGGGATTCGCTCTTGGCGCCGATTTTCGTCTTTTTCTTATTGCTCGGCACCTTTTTCTGCGCCTTCTTCTTCGCTTTAGGCTTGTCTTCAAGCTTTGTGACATTGAGCTTGCTCTTCAGTTCCGCCTCAATTGGAGGCGTCGAAGACAGTGCTGGCTGACCCGGTGGCGCACCCGGAGGTAAGGGTGGTGGTGGCGTGGGTGGTAAAGGGGGTCTAGCCCCTGGTGGTAATCCAGGCGGCACGGGCGGCGGAGCACCGGGAGGCGTCGGCGGCGGATTGGATGGAAGCGGCGGAGGCGGATGTGGAGGTGGTACAGCGTGCGCTTTCGTCGCACTCGTTGGGGTACGAGGCGTTGGAAGTGTCTTGGTCACGTGTACATCGAATGATTCTCTTCGACTGCTCGCGTTCGAGCTCTTATCTACACTCTTTCGCACACTGAAATTACGATCCGCCTCGGCATTTTGATGCTTTACTGTCTCACGCCCTTTCCGCACCTTCGGCTCGGGTACATTATCTTTTGGCTTCGGTAAAAGTCTCCCAACGGGAGACGCTTTACTCGCACGCTTCTTATCCGTTCCACCGATGGGTTCAGGCGGAGTCCACAGCTTTTTCTCCTCTCCGGGCTCGCGTCGAAGACTTCTCAGATGCTCTGGCAACTTGGCACTGTTGAAGTGGCCTCCAGTCGTTGGACTGTCAGCCTTTGGCCGAGAAAGCGCCTTAACTGGCCTCGCTCGCGGCACGGGAGCAGGTACCACTCTATAACCCGTCGATTGACGAGGTTCAGGAATATCACCGGAAGAGTCTCGCTTGTTGGGCGAAGAAGCGGCTTCCTGCATCAACCACGCCGGCGCGGCGAGATCATCAAGGTCGTCATCCTCTTGGCCCCACTCATGTCCACCATGAGGTATATGTAACTTATCTAACGCACCCTCCGCCGTGTGATTGACATCTAGGCTTCGTCGAACCGGTGGCTCTTTCGGTTCAACGCGCTTTGGTGGTAGTTCTGGCTCCTCTCGGCGACGCCAACTCTTTTCCCTATCGGGACTCAAACGCTCGCTCCGCCCGAACCCGTCGTCGTGATCTCGCCACCCACCTCGATCTCCGTATCCGCGACCGTGACCACCCCCGTATCCTCTCTCGGACGATCTCCAATTCCCTCCGTAGTCTCGATTCTCGAATTCGTGACTTCTTCGATACGAGTTCCGATCCCTCCCTCTGTCGTAATCATCCCTCCACGGGCGATCTCCGAACGACGATCGTACATTCGACCGATTCTCATCCCGCTCAGCGTAACAACCCCCACCAGAGACGTTCTTCGGCACCAAATCCGCGTTGGAATCCTCGTCTCCAAAACGCTGACTCAGTGAATTGACCGGAGTCGAAACCTTTCCTAACGACACGAACCGGCCCAATCGCGGACCATTGGACGCATTCGTCCTACAAAGAAACATAAATAAAAAATTGGAATCTTTCGTCAGTCTTCCACTCTTCGCCTCGGGTTCACCCATATCTCGAGCGAGTTTTGCTCGCTCGACACCGCTTTCAAACAAACTCCTCGTGCGCGTGCCCTCCCGAAACTCTCCCCTAACCCGACATCGACCGCGCGAAGAGCGTTCGCACGCGTACTCTCGATACTTTCCACGTGTCATGACGACGGGTAAACCGCCCACGCGACGACGACGATGACGCGTTGTCGTCAACGAGCCGAGCGAGTGTCGAAAATTCTCACCTGCTCCCACCGGTAGACATCCTCCTCGGACGTCGCGCGTCTGCCTGTCCCCTCTTTCAAATCCGATCCGTCGGAATTTACGCGAGCGATCTCTTGCGTCGCGCGAACGCGCCGTTCGATCCGTCAATCGAGGGTACGCGCGTCGGGTTTTGTCGACAATGCAACAAAATTAATCATTTCTTTTTTGAAAGATGGAAGTAATCTTCTCAACCAAAAGTGCAAACGTACGCGTCACACCACCGACTGCCGCGCGTCACGCTCGATTGAACTCGACCGCACATCGCGCAGATACCGAAAACGATCCGAGCATGTCGTCGTCTTCCGTCGTCGTCTCCGCGTCCGCCGCGCGCGGTCCGTTGAGAAACGCGTCAGCGATGCTAAAGAGGTCGTCCACCGTCGTTCGAGCGTCGTCGTCGTCGTCTCAGCGCACGCTAATCGCCGGTGCCAACACATCCACGGGGCGATTGATTGCAGGGATGCTCGCGAAGCGTTTCGGTGGCGATGGACTCACGCTGACGGTGCGTCCGGGGGAGTTTGGGCTGGATGCGACGAATTACGTTCCAGAGGATATGCCAGACGACATCTTTGAACAGCGGTTCGGGGCGCCGGCGGCAGAGGTGAAAAAGTGCGCTATCGTCGATGAAACGAACGCCGATGCGCTTCGAAGCGCGATGGAAACGGCGGACGTGGTGATCATCGCGCACGAAGGAGGACCGGCTGCCGCGGCTGTGGCTGCAGAGGTGCAAGCGGCTAGAAAGGCGAAACGAGTCGTCGCCTTGTCTCGAGTGGGTATCAATCGACGGGATGAAAGACCATTTAATGAACAGAATAAACCGACGCAAAAGCGTGTGCAGGTTGGGCAGTTGTCTTTGCCGATCGGCGGAGACGTTCCGGGTGCGTTGGGGCAGTTGGACGCGTTTGCGCGAGCTGAGGAATCGCTTCGAGCGGCGCGAAGCAACTGCAGTTTTGAGCTCTCGATCGTTCGATCCGGACAGTTGAGAGGGAACGGGCCACTTCTCATGGCTGATTATTCGGCTCGTTTGGTGGATAACATGTACGATGTCAAGTTTCAAGACTTGTACGTGCAAAGAGGGGACGTCTCTGAGGGGTACACCAAGCGATTGAATTTGGCGGCGTTTTTGTCGCACGTGGCGACGGATCGAATCGATGACGCGCCGGAAGACGTGGAAGTTCTCAGCGTCGTTTGTAAGACCAACATGTTTGGTGAGCAGTCGATCACGCCACCGACGGACCGAGAGCGTCGCAAGGGATACGACATGGCTAAGGGTAAGGCGCCGGCGGCCATTGCCTCGGATGCCATCGACGCGTTGCTCGCGCAATTGTGATTCTTTTTGTACACGCACGCGCGCTATTCATCATCAGGTTGCTTATTTCTATATTTGTTGACGTTTGTTATAAATGCTATTCCTCGCGTTTCCCGCTAATCTTAATCCGAATCGGACGAATCGTCGTCGTCTCCCAACAGGACGGAATCGAGCATGGATTTCTTAATCTTCTTCGACGCCGGCGGCTCTTTGCCATCCTCCTTCCCCGTACGCGACGAGATCCCCGACGCAATCATCTCCTTCAAGTCGACCCCTTTTTGCGCCGACTCTGCGCGCAAACGCTTCAGCGTGTCCGCCTGCGTCTCGTTTCGAAGCGCCTCCGCTTCAGCCGCCGCTCTTTTCGCAGCTTCCGCGCGTCCTCTCGCCGCCACGCCGACAAGCGTCTCTACATCCGCCCCACCTCGAATCACCCCGCACGCCACGACATCAATCCTCTCCGGTACCTTTTCTCCTTTCCCTCGATGCGTCAATCGCTTCAAAATCTCCAAACCACTCACCACGCGCCCGATCGGTTGCGCCGAAGAGTCCAAAGCCTCTGCGCGCTCCGTCGTTATCGTAAAATCCCCATTGTACCGATCCATCCCGAGCACCCCAGCCTCATCGTGCGTCAACCGCCCTTCTTTCACGATCGGTGTCTTCAATTTGACCTCTTTGCAATCCGGCCGGCACCGTCCGACGACGACTCGGATCTCATCCACAACTTTAAAAACCGCGCACCCGCGCGCGTACGACACTCCGTCCTCGTCGCCCTCGACGCTTGAGCATCTCTTTTCAAACCTCTTGCACCCCACCGGAGCCTCGGTTTCAAACATTTCAATCACGATCGATCCCAAATACGCGTCGTCGTTCGCCACGAGGTCGAAGAAACACTTGGCGCGGTTCGCGGACGACGTCGACGCGGTTGGATTTCTCGCTGAAACCATGGCAGCTCGACGGGCTTCGTCTTCCAACGCTTTCACTTCGGGGTGCTCACCCGTGAGCCGGAAGTGTTCCATATTGCGCCTGCGTTCGCTCGCGGATGGATTGACGCGACCGCGGGATCGTTCGCCCTTGGCCACCGGGTCGAATTTCGTCATCGTCGGTCGGCAGATGTCGGTGGTCGGCGAGGGCGCGTGGTTGAGGAGTGAGGCGGCGGCGGAGCGTCAACTCTCCTAACCATGTCCAATGGATCATGCGATGTTGAGCGTGCATGGTGATACAATGCTACTCGAAGTAATGTATACTGATGATGTTACGTGTTGATCAGCGAAGACGTTCTCAGTCCTCGATAATCTTTGAAGCTTTGCGAGCGGCGCGCTTGCGCCATTTGGCATCCGCGGCGGTGCGTTTTTGTTCATCCGTCATGCGCGCGCGACGCTCTCGAGAGCGGATTCTCTCGCGTTCCCGCTGATTCGGGGTTTGTCTCTGTCTACGTTTGACGCTTCGGAGGCGTTCAAACTCGCGACGGGCGGCGCGGACGTCTCCAAGCGGCTTCGTCGTCGTCGTCGTTGTCGTGTTCGTCGTCGTTGGCAATAGCGCCGTGGATGGGGGATCGTTTCCACGATCACGAGCTATCGATGTTGATGGAACATCTTCTTCACAATCGCCATGCGGTGCTGAACCGATTGTGAGCGACGTCGGGTCGACGTACACATCGTAAGCCAACATCGCCACGACGGCGACGTGGTCGCGCGCTGGAAAGGGCAAAGCGTGGCTCGACGTCGGTGGGGACGCCTTCGGCAGCGATAACTGGTGCGGCGCGCACATCTCCACTAACCGATCTGGACTCGACAATATCCCGTTGAAAGACCGCGGATTGAGATCTTCGAGCTCGTTCCAGTGCTCGACGGATATCTCTGACCCCTCCGGCGAAGACGTCGTGGCAACCACCCGTTTTTTAACTTCCTCCGGCCGCCGCGTCATCGCTTCCGCGACCGATACGAACGAGCTTCGCGACGATCGTTCTTTCGCGTCGACATCCTTCTTCACTGCGCTCGCAGCCGCGAGGGACCTCGTTTCGACTCGGTTCCTTGTCCGTTTCGTTTGCGCAATTTGTTCCTGTGCGTTTGAACCCGTATCCACGTCTCCCTCGTCACCTTTGCGCCGTCCACGTCGCGCATCCTTCTGGGCCGATTCCGCCTTCCTCGCTCGCAACGAACGCATATCGTTCGTCCGCGCGCGCACACGGAGCGGGCGTCGCCCTCTGTCGTCCGCGCGCGCGGTGTTCAGGTGAAAGCCGATTCGTTCGGTCGGACGCTACGACGCGTCTACATACATACCCTTAAAACACCCACAGTACACAGAAGATCTTTTGGTCTCGCAGGATATTTCTCTCTCTCTCTCTCTCCCTCTCCCTGCCCTCTCTGTCACAGCGCTCGAGCGACGGCGAGACCCGGTCCTTCGACTCACCTCTCTCAAGTCCGCCCCGAACAACATCATCGGCATGGCTACGCTCGCGAGAGCGTTCTGAATATCCAACACCCCCCCGACGCCTCGTGCGGCAACAATCCAACATTTCTCGCCAACGCCCCGAACAACATCGCCCTCGCCGGTCCGTCGAGCGCAACCAGCGGCTTCGGCACGGGAACCTACCTCCGAGCGATCGAGCGCGACGCCCGTTCACGCGCACCCGAGAACGCGCGCGGCGTCCGACCAATCCATCGACATCGCGGTCGCTTCGATTCGCCTTCGCCTTCGAACCGCGCATCGTCGAACCGTCGCGGTCGTCTCACGCGGACGTCCCGCGGGCAGACGACCCGCGCGAGCGCGCGACGCGATGATGTAATTTATCATCGTTCGTTTCCGCGCGCGCGTACCGTCGTTCGCGCGTTGCGCAGGGTGTGCCGTCGACGGAATGGTGAAATGAACTCTTTCTCGCGATTGCACGCGCGTGGTGACGTCTCGCGCTCCCCCACACGCACGCGCGCGCACGCGACGACGAGTGTAATCCCGATGACGCGCGTGGCGATGACACCGACGACGGTGACGATGATGACGACGTCGCGCGCGACGCCGCGGGACGTTCGCGCGCGCGCAAAGGCGAAGAGCGCCAAGGCCAAGGCGCGCAAGGCGGAACGCGCGCAAAAAAATAAGCAACAGATGGCGGACCTCGCGGCGAAGCGCGCGGCGAACGGTGACGACGACGAGGGCGAAGATGGAGACGATAAAAATGATGCGACGCGTTCGGAGGGTTCTTCGGCGCCGAGCGGGAACGCGGCGGCGTACGAGAGCACGGACATGGTGTTTCACGCGTTGACTCTCGGAGGGGCTTTTAAAAAGCGCACCGGGGAAAAGTTGCTCACCGGTGACGTCATGGTGCACGACGCGGCCAAGGCGTTGTTCAACGCGCCGTTTTGTTGCGCGAGTCACGACGCAGAGGATACGTTCAATTATGGGAACAAGGCTGCGTTGGCGTTGTGGGAACTCGAATGGGAAGAGTTTGTGGGTATGAAGAGCACGAGGAGCGCGGATGAGGAGGACTCGGCGACGCAAGAGGAGCGTCGGGCGCTCTTGGATAAGGCGGCGAGCGAGGGCTTGATTACAAATTACAGTGGGGTGAGAATGAGCTCGACTGGGAAGAAGTTTAGAATCGAAAACGCGACGGTGTGGACGATGACGAATGCTGACGGCGATAAGACGGGGCAGGCGGTGCGCTTTGATAAGGTTGTTCGTCTCAACGCCGACGGTACGGATGGGCAAGTCATCGTCGTCGATGATAACGGAAACTGGGTCGAGTACGTTCCGGAGCCGGAGCCCGAACCTGTGGATATGGATGCGATTCGCGCGAGAATCGAAGAGCTTGCGGCGCTTGTGGAGACGCAAGCCAACGCGGTGCGTGAACTTAAGGATAACGGCGGCACCAACGCGGATGACGACGTCAAAGCGGCGGTAAAGATTCTCCTCGACCTCAAAGCGGAGCTTTCCGACGAACAAGCCAAACTCGAGGCTTAAAACATTCTTTTAATTCAACTTTTACGCGTGCGTAAACAACGTCCTAGGCACCCTGCGTCGCACCCGAAAAACCTCTTTGTCGCATCACACAACACACACATCACATCACCGCGTTTCGGTATAAACATTACAACAACAATCTACAATTGCTTCCCCTCACATGCCCATTTCGACGATTCGCGATCATGTCACATTCGGTACTTTAAAAAAACATTTCATTATTCGCTCTGCGCTGACTCGTACGTCGCTACGTCTCGTCGTTTTCGCTCTGTCGCGGCGTAGAGTCCACGCTTCGTCGCTCATCCATCGATCTTCGTCGGATAAACTCATTCAGATCATTCTTACTGTCCTCCGTGTGCGAGTGCGCCATGTATTCGAGGTATCCCGGCATCGCCGGTTCCGCGTGCGGCGTCTTCTTTCGGTGAAACAGACGCGAGAAAAAGCCTCGTTTGTCTTGCTGAGTCATCAATTGATTGATTGATTGATTGATTGGAATTCTTTGTTCGTTTCGTTTCGTCGAGTCGCGCGTCGCGCGTTATCAACGTGCGTATCGCGGTGTCGTCGTTCGTTACTTTATCCTCGCGCGCGTTCTTCGGGCGACGGAGAGTGACGACGACGAACGACGCCTGGAATTCTGATGATCGGTGAGAATCGATTCGATTCGTCCAGGGAACGTCAAAAAATCCTCGATTTTTAACCAACTCTTTGCTCTGCACGGA
>Ga0255772_10005038_pt1 | contig 12291 bp, 10 predicted proteins | sample 071ome_34_FD_179970 | JGI IMG/M metagenome (GOLD analysis project Ga0255772, IMG submission 179970) | Coastal salt marsh microbial communities from the Groves Creek Marsh, Skidaway Island, Georgia - 071411BT metaG (version 2) | ecosystem: Environmental > Aquatic > Marine > Intertidal zone >... | reverse complement strand
ACCCATCTGATTGTACCCAACCAGGCTTACCGTCTTTTGATTTTGATTTCTTAAACCAGTTATGAAGAGTGCCACCTTTCTTTTTCTTCTCTTCCAGGTATTCGGTCTGCTCAGAAACTTCATCAGATTCTTCGTGCTCACTATCTTTCATAAGGTCACCATTAGGCATTACGTGGTGACCCTTAGGGACTTTCTTACATTTTTCATCAGTTTTGCACCAATACTCACCATCACCACACTTCTTCTTCTCTTCTCCCATATAAGAAGCGGCAGCATCAGTATTATGCTCAGTGTCAGTCAACTTTGCCTGCACCCAAGCAGGTAAGTTATCAGCATCAGTTTTTTTGGCAAGTACTCTTGCTACCTTCTGAAGATTATCAATAGATTTTTTGACCTGTGTCTTTGCCATCGACACTTCGTGGTCTTGCTTTTCTTTTGCTTCGTTCATTTTCTTCTTACGACCCTGACAATGAGCACGCTGAGAAAACCCTTTCGGGTTGTCGCAATCAATCGACTTCTTATACTTCTCAGACCAACCCATATCAGGTTACAAACTATTCCTTATTATTTAGAAAACCTTGCTTGAGTAGTTTCTGAAGTTCTGATGTTGACCCAACAAATACTGCATTGTTTGTAACAGTATTAGGTCCTTTAGAAGACACATCTTCTTCAACATCTTTTAGTTTCTTCTGCAAGTCAATTAACTTATCAGTTGTATCAGCAACACTCTTAATCAACTGACCTGCAACTTCATATGCTCTGGGACTTCCTCCTTCGCCAGCAAGTTCCATAATGCCATTGATTGCCTCTTGCCCCTTTTCAATCAATGAATATAAGTTTGCTCTAGTATACTCATAGTCCTTTGAGATGTCAGTCTTTTGCTCAGGTTTTACAATACTCTTTGGAGTATCATCAACCTCAACAATGCTGCTCTCTACATTTAGAGCATCATCAATAGAATCAAATTCGGACATAAGTATTAAATATCAGATTGGTTTGTAGGACTGTAGGACTTGGAATCTCCAAGATATTCCCAAGTTTCACTGAATCCAAAGTCATCACCAGGATCTGCATCAACAGGATCTGGGACAACTGTATATCTCATTTCCCTCTTCGCAGTTTGAGTATTTGTATCAGCATAGTTATCAACGATAACCTTACGAATGAGCCCTTCTGGATTATCCGCGACAGGACCAAACAGATATGTTTTTGCTGTAAACTGCAATCTGTATATCAAAGCTCTTCTTGTTGAAAAATCTCCCTCATAGTCGTCTTGCATTGAGACGCTATTTAAGACAACTGGAATATCTCTCTTCTCACCGATTGATTCAACTAAGTCGATAGTGATATTAAAAGCAGGTTGAAAATACGGTAAGATTTGCTCTACAATCTGAAGAGCATCATCATTCAGTTTTGAAAGAATACTCAACTCAAATCCAATATTGTAAGGCACTGGCATGAAGACTTTCTTCATGTTGCTGTTTCCATCAACAGCTTTGAATGTTTGTGTTACGCCTGTTTTTCTAGTTGAGTCGTAATCAACCGATGTCATCTCAAATGACATTCTAGGTAGAGTTATTTGCACAGGCTTGTTTAAGTCTGCCTGCTGCTCAAGTTTTGCTAAAAACTTCTGAGTAGGTCCATATGCCAGTGGCACCTTCATCTCACTAATAACAGCGTCAGAACTATTCTTATGTTTAATGTTTATATCATTAAACAGAGTTCCAAACCCTATAATAGTTTTTCTAATAATTTCGTGATAGTAATATGTACCTAACATTAATAGTTACCAAATGGATTTGATTGTGTAAAATCTAGAATAAGGTCCGCTTCTTCTTCAATTTCTTCATTTTGCTTGTATTTATCATGCTCAGTATTCTCATCAGTTTTTCTGATTTCATAAGAAGCGCCTGATTTTTGTCCAGTGACGGTTTCTCCTGGAGTGAAGTTGCCACTGACAACGCTGACTTCAAGAGTAGTTGTAGACCTAATCCACCTTTTAACTCTTGCTGTTGTTCCAGACCTGCTTCCAGTAACGATCTCATTTCTCCAGAAAGTGCCGACTCCAACAGTAGCGGCAGTGCCCACAGTAACAGTTGGTGGACCATCATATCCAAATCCTGGATCCGTAATGAAAATCTGAGATATTGTACCTGCAGCAGAAACAATAGCTCTAGCAGTTGCTGTGCTCCCAGGTGATAAAGTTGGTGCAGAAAGTGTAATGATTGGTGCGGTTGAATAACCAACTCCACCATTTGTAACTGTAATGGAAACAACACCCCTTGTCTCTGGTGTTGGTGTTATAGAGCAAGTTGCTGCTGCACCTGCACCTCCACCTCCACTAAATGTGATTGTAGGTGCAGCAGTATATCCTGATCCAGCATTAGTAACTAGAATCTCTTCAATAGATGTTATTCTATTTCTAGTAGTGGTTATTGCTACTGCAGTTGCCGTTGTAAATCCTACTGGTGGAGAAGAAAATACAACTGTTGGTGCGCTAGTATATCCTGACCCATCATTATTCAAGAATACTTGTCTAATATATCCACTACCAATACCAGCAGTTGCGGAAGATGTTGTACCAGCAGCAACCAATGTCAGATTTCTTATGTAACCAGTGGTTTCCATTACATCACTGATTTCATCAACGGTAGTATCAATAACCTCATCCTCATATTCAAAGAGTTCACACTTCAGTTCGTAAACGTAATTTTTTCCTAACTGATAGAAAGGATTTTCATGCTCTACAAACTTAACTTCAAATATTCTTTGTCCAAGTGGGAAGTAAATTAAATCTCCTTCTCTTGGTCTTGTAGAAACTTCGATTTCATCATCATCCATATCATCAAGAAAAACTGCAATAAAATCTTCAAATCTTTCTTTGGAAATAGTTAAGGATAACTCATCTCTAATGCTAACACCAAACTTAGTCATGATGTCGCCAGCACCACCATAACCATCAAAGTTATTAATGTATGCTTCCAGTAAGAAGTTGTCATCAAAAGTTGATGACTGAATCTCTTCAATAATCGTTTGCTTTCTTACAAACTTTCTTGGAATGTAAGTTACTTCTACGCCATAAATCTTGAGTTGCTCATTAATCAACTCCTGTACTAATCTCTGCTCTGATGAAGAGCCTTGTAGAAAAAAGGGATTAAGTGCCATTATCCAATAAAGTCGAAAGGAGGAAGTTCATAATCCATGGACATTCTTGACTGAATATCTGATATTTCTCTCTCAGCATCGTCAAAGATTTGTCTTCCATTTAACTCAATACCACCTGGAAGTTTTACACCATTAAACTTGATAAGATTCTGACCCCACTGTCTTTTAATCAGAGCAGTCAAATATTTTTTCAAGAAACTGTCATTATATATTTGTGTAAATGATGCTGGGTCCAATGCTCTGTAGCAATCGATAATCATGTAAGACCCAACAGTTTGTGCTTTCCAGTCAATATCAAGATACAATCTATCTTGTCTCTTATTGAATCTGACTTGCTTATCTGTAGTTAAGAGATGGTCGATATCTTCCAAGTATGTCTTTGTCATTGCATACTGCAGAAGTTCTACCGAGTTAAAGTAATATAAATCATTCAAGAATAACTGATATTTGATACTAAACATTCCGCCCGATATTGAGCTAGTATCAAACTTGAAAATCTTTTCAATACCAATAACAGAATCTGGTACTTGAATAAAGTTTGAAGTTTCGTAGAAGTTGGACGTAATAGTCCCCAAACCAGGAATATTTGTAGAAGTTCCTGTTGTAGTTACAATGCCAACAGTATTAGAACTTCCACTTTGGTTGGTTGCACTTCCTCTATTAATATCATCCTGAGTTATCTGATATTTCAAATACATCCTTTCGACACCATCATAGTGTCTTTCTTGGAAATACTGAAGAGCGTCATCAACCAAATCATCAATCTGGTCGTCGTCTACATTAATTTCCAATACTGGAGCACCTAGACGCCTAAGACAATAATCAATCAGACCTTGGCGTGTTGATGGTTGTGCCATTAGAATTCCTCAGAAGAAATATCCGATTTTGATGTTTTACGAGTATTTTTTGCTTTTAAAGTATTAACCTCAGTGTTTAAGTTGTTGACTTCAGAATTCAACTCTTCAATCGTTTTGTTTAAAATCGATTGTCTTGCTTCTAATGCAATAACCTGAGAAAATAACTCATATGCTTTTTGTTGGTATACACCAATCAAAGCTTTATATTCTACTTCAGACATACTGATACAAAAAAAGGTAGGATTGCTCCTACCCATATTTATAATTTTTATTTAAGGTATTAGAATGTACCACCATCGATGGTGATATTTTCTAAGAATCTTTCAGACCCTGTGCAAGAAATAACCTGCGATTGTCCAGCACAATCATTGACCCAAAGAGACCCGATTTCAAATCCTGCATATGTAGTTGCTGTTAAAACACTGGAGGACTCTGAAACTACATCTGCAACGGCAATTCTTGATACAGAATCATCCCAATAAACAGCAGCCTTTTTAGCAGAAGCGTCGAAATAGTGGAATACAATACCAACATCAATATTTGCATCAGACGTTGGTGGGACAAGACTACCACCACTATTGACAAGACCAACTTCAATCAGACTATCTTCAACAAGAAGAGTTTCTGTATTAACTTCTGTTTGACTTCCAAGAATAGTCAGATTTCCACTGACTGTCAGGTTGCTGGAAATACCAACATCGCCTGAAGAGTTGGTGATTGTGATTGCAGCAGTGCCGTCTTTTGCCTTAACGTTTGTTACTTCGACGTTTGTAACGTCAATAGTATTAGTGACTGTCAGGACGTTGCTATTGAAAGTTAAGTTTCCGCCACTATCATTGACAGCACCAGAAGCACCAGCAACAAGAACGTCAAACTGTGTTAAGTCTGCTTGAGATAATGTATGTCCTGTTGTAACGTTTAAGTTATCATCAACTGTGACTGTGCCGCCAGCAGAATCAAGAGTGAGGTTACCTGCAGATGTATCAATTTCTGCAGCACCATTTATTCCAAGTTGCAGTGCATCAACAACAGCTCCAGTTGCAAAGGTGCCGATACCTGCAAAGTGAGCGTTTTTCCATCTCTTACCATTAACACCAATATTGTAGGTGTCATCATCGTTTGGTACGAGATTTGAGATAAACTCACCAGCAACATTGATATCGTCAGTGTTTGCATCACCGAGGTTGATTGTGCCGCCACGGAATGTTGCTACTCCAACAAACTCGGAGAAACCACCAACGTGTAAGTTCTCTTTTACGGTGAGGTTTTTAGCAATACCTACACCACCATCAAACTGGACAGCACCAGTATTTTCATCAGCTAAGGTATTGTTTGTAGTATTGGTAAATGTTGCTACACCAACAAACTCAGAAAATCCGCCAGTATGTAAGTTTTCTTTAACGGTAAGATTCTTGGCAATACCTACACCACCATCAAACTGGACAGCACCAGTGTCTTCGTTACCTAAGGTATTGTTTGTAGCATTGCTAAATGTTGATACTCCAACAAACTCTGAAAATCCTCCAGTATGTAAGTTCTCTTTTACTGTGAGGTTTTTAGCAATACCTACACCACCATCAACCTGTACCGCACCAGTATCTTCGTCACCTAAGGTATTGTTTGTAGTATTGCTGAATGTAGTAATGCCTGAGAAGTCAGATTCAGCATCAACATCAAGAAGACCAGTTATTGTTGTAATACCAGTTAATGTGGTATTTGTCAAACTAAAGAAACTGGATGACCAACTTAGTCCTCCAGATCCATCTTCTCTGAGGAAAGATCCAGAAGCACCATTAGCACCAGGAAGAGTATAGGTTACAATTCCAGAAAGATTTCCTGGAGATTGTATTGTAATGTAATCAGTTCCATTGTTTGTACCTTCAACCAGGTTAAGACCACTACCCGTCGTAGTAGTTTCTTTTAACCAGTATCTGGTAGAACCAAAAAACTTGTTATTACCTAATGTATTATCTAATCCAATATAAAAATCATACTTGTCAGTGGTAAAACCAGGCTCACCTGCTTTCAACGCTGGCAGATTACTAAAGGCACCTCTTTTAAACTGTAATACAGGAGTCGCCATTTCTAACTACTTTTCCTTTTATACTTATTTAGTTGATTTAAGTCTTGCCATCAGAAAGTGCCCGCATCAAATGAATCATCGTCTACACCATCAGATAAATCAACTATTTGGGCAGTATCTACATGCTTATAAGTTCCAGTGGTAGCATCATACATTAAAACAGTATTATTTGCTCTATTTGTAGTATCAACATCAGTAGCACTTCCAACTGAGTTAGCGGCAGCTTTATTTGATGCGATTACTTTTTGAGCTGTTCTTTGACCTACTCTGACTCTAATGTTTGACATTAGCGAGTTACTCCTTGACTTACAATTGCCATTCCCTCAACCACTCTATCTATCGTTCCGTTTCCATCGTCAATGAGTAAATCGTAAACGTAACGTCCAGGTTTAAGTGATGCAGTTTGTGTAGTAGTCAATCCAATATTAACCTGACCACCAGTTCTATCAGGAAAACTGACAGTAAAGGTAGTTATTCCAGTAGTGCTGCCAGAGTGCTTTCTCATTTCAGACCTACCACTATAACCAGTTAGGTCCAATACACTATTTGTATTAATATTCTCTAGAGTGAACGACTGAGCAAATGTCGTGCTTGTATTAATAACAATATTACTGACGTAAACTGCCATGGTGAAGGATGGTCTTTTGAAGTATTTATGCTAAACCAGAGATGGCAAAGTTTTTGATAACCTCTTGTTGCTTCAAGTAAAGTTTGAAATAAGATTTTGCAAAGTTTTTTAATTCTTCAACATCTAATTCATCAATAAGTCTTGAGTATTTTTCATACTCAAACATTTTATTCATCGACTCTAGTTGAATTTTGTCTGGGTCCATTGATGATCTCCATAAGTAGGGATTTGATTTCACTAATATCCTGTTTTAACCCATCTATTTCTTCTCTTTGCTTTTTCCTTTCAGACCTTAGTTTAACATACTGATTATAACCATTGGTATCAGTATTGACAATCGCACCTGAGTCTTCACGAAACAGGTGCTTGTGTCCTTCAACTCTTTTCATATCAAGCAAGTGCAATAACTCTCAAATCTCTGAATCTAGGTGCTTTCGCTTCGTTAGTGCCACTCATAACAACTTTGATTCTGAATCCAACAAACTGCTCAAGTTGGTCTGCACTGAACTGATATTCAAAATATTCACCATCCTTGCTGGATGTAATAAAGGAGTCTGCTCTACCGCTATTCAGATTTGTATCAATAACAGTATCGCCATAACCATCACTATCAGTATCTCTCATATTATCATATCCAGGGAATAATTCAAATGTTTGCTCAACATCTGTAGAATCTGCTCTGAATAATTGATAAAGAACTCTGAAGTCTGCGGATGAATGTCTGTAAGCACCAATAATAACTTTCAGTGAAGTTGCTGGTTGCTCCAATGATACTCTTCTACTGACGTAGATAGAGTTATGTGGGTCACCTTCAACAAGATTTACACTTCCATCAGTTACATAGTCAGAAACAGGTGAGTTAAGTCTGTTTCTTCCAAAAATAACAGCAGCATTCTGAGTATCAATGACAGGTGACAAGTTAGAATCTAATGAGTTTAAGGTCAATCCAACTGTGAATGACTTACCCTTTGGAAGAGTTGTTAGTCTTTCATTTTCATTCTCCTCAGAAGCGACCAATCTTGTGCTTGAAAGGTCATTTTCTTGATTGATTTCAACAGACTCAAATCCTTGGTCGATGAAGGAGACTTCTGACCCATCAGCACTGGTACCAGAAACTGTTCTGACCTGGGCAGAAATAGTTGTATTTTGACCAGGGGTAATAACGTTAAACTGTGGAAGTATGGTGTTAAACTGAATGTTTCTTGTGCCGGAAGCGTTATCTCCACCAACAGAGTTTTCGTCAGTGAAACTTAACTGACTATCTCCAGATGTTCTGGAGCCTCTGCTGATTTGTAAATGATATCTATCAGAGTCTCTAGCAGCTTTCAGAGTCGAATCTGAAGGCATATTGTGATCTGTATTGATTCTGGTAAGTGAAATGCCATTTAACTCATATGGATATACTCTATCCCCAATGGAGTGAGTCCTAACCAGAGTTCCATCAATACCTCTACTTGTGATTCCAATAGTGCCTGCACCACTGCCACCAGCAGTGATTCCACTATAAAACATGATTTCGCCATTTACCTTGAGATATCCACTTGAAGTGGTTATTCCTTCAAATGTGCCGAAGATTGAGGTATTTGCAACAGAAATAATTGTGCTTGTAATACCAACAGCAGCATTAAGAGTTGTTGGAATCGTATTGGGCTCAAGATTTGCCAACTTAACAACGTTGTTGTCGGCGTGCATACCATGATTATACTGAGTAACCTCAAGAACTCTTCCATCATAAAGACTGCTAACAGTATTCGATGAAAGAATATCAGTATTTGCGTAGGAAACGGCGGTTGCACCGTTATAAACAACCAAGTCTTGACCTGCCGTTAACTCTTCACCTTGGACATTTGTTAGATACAGAGTATCAAATCCATTCAGAGCACTTACGGTAACTTGTGCTCCTTTACCCTTGGTAACGCTGGAGGTTGTAATGCCAAGAACGTCACCAACAACGTATCCATTACCAGGATTTGTAATATGTGGAGCACTATCAAGAGCACCGCTTGAAAATGTTACAATACCAGTAGCACCTGTGCCTGATCCAGTGATTGAATAGAATGGTACTCCAGTGAAAGTGCCATTACTATATCCAGCACCAACAATATTCGATGTTAACGTGCTGATTCTTCCACCAACCTGCTCAATATACCCGTAAGGTCCAGTAGCAGAAGTAGTATCACTTACTTTTCTACCAACTTGCAATACATCATTAAGTGCTGTTGTGGTTGTGATACCAACTCTGAGTTTTCTTGGCAGAGTCTTCACTGGGTTGCTTAAGAGGTCTGAAGAAGCATCTTCTGTATCCAGTGTTGGGTTGTAGAAGTATGCTGTACCAGATGTTTGTGCGAAGTTTGCCTTATAGAGTTTAAACTTAAGGTCTTCAAACTGGTTAGGAGTCCAAATAGTCCCGTTTTGAGACTTGAAGAGACTTCCTCCAAGATATTGCTTGGTTACGATGACGCTTTCTGCATCTGGAAGAGTGGTCGTGTTAACCGTCCTCTCACCCATTCTACCAATCCAAACCTCATAGTTATCTGAGAATGGTGAAAGTAATACGAGAGCATACTCGACACCAGGTTGCAGATAAATCGGTGATGGGAATTTAACGTTGGTTGCAACAGTTGCGTCATCAGATGTTGTTATCTGAGATGGATCAAGAGTTACTCTTGCAAAGTCATCTACCAGTTGATCTGTAGGAGTGCCTAACTCAACAGTTCTAACTTCAACAGTTACCTTCTGATTTTCATCCTTATTGGCGAAGAATAGGTCAACGGATGTAAGGAATGCTCCAGTTTCATCAACTGTGAATGATTGTGCCAGTGGGTCCTTACCACCGCCTCTCTGTGGTGCAGGTGCTGGTGGTGGTGGGGGAGGTCTTCTTACAACGACTCTAGTTTGTCTGTAAGTGTCTACGATACCGCTAGTAGCGTATGTAGTTTCACCTCTACTAATCAGGAGACTTCCTGGCAGTGGATCTGAGTTGGTAGAGCTAGAAGTAAGTCTGAAAGTTCTAGTGCCGTTTCTAAATCTGAGTGGTGGAGGTGGAGATGCCAGTGGGTCTCTGAAGAAGAATGTGCCGCCGACATCACCGAATGTATCGGTTACAACTCTAATGTTGCTTACAGTCGCTTGTGCTCCACTGGTGACACCCAGAAGAGTCATTCCGACAGTGACATATCCACTGTATCTTCCAACAACTTCATCAGAAAGTGCCTCAGCATCATGATTCAAAACGGTTGATGATTGTGAATATGATGTTGGAAGAGTAATGCTTGTATTATATGGGTTTAAACTATAGGTAGTTGTTGGATTGTTATAAGGACCTGTCTTGTGGTTTGGTTGAATTGCTCTAGCAGAGAATAGTCTAGTGCCACCGATGAATCCATGGACAGTTTCTCCAACACTGAATGACCCAGAAACCATTTCAATCTCAATCAGTTTTGGAATGATATCGATTCCGCTGCTGCTATCGAAGAATGGATAGTATCTAGTAAGAGGCTTCAGACCGCCTGCAGCAAATGCTACGTTTCTGGAGCGAATATATTCATCAGGTCTGCTAGAAATCTTGATAGTCTCAATATAAGACCCATCAAAATCTCCAGTGATAGTTCTTGAACCGCCATCAACATAGATATTTCTTACCCAGTTATCAGAACTTGGAGTAAGTTGTACAACACCTCTATATTCAATCATGTTAAATGGATTAACATTCTCAACCCTTGATGCTAAAGGTTGCTCAATCCATCCTTTCTCACTATACTTGAGGGTGATTAAATCTCCAGTCTTTTGGACATTTGGATCTAAAAGTGCAAGGTCAGTTGAGAAATCTGCAGTTTCTGTATTGATGCTTTCATTCAGAGAGATTTCTGGTTTGAATGAATAGAAGTCGATAGGTGTAGTCAACTCTTCATTAGCACTATCAACGTCTACACTGCTAAGGTCGCTATCAAGTCTTGATACATCTCTAAAGTCATCAACAAAGAATCCAGACTTGAATCTATCAAATCCATCAGCATCTCTGACCTGGAAAGTCTTAGTATCAAGTTCAAGAAGTGAAAGTGATGTTAAAGTTTCAAGAGTTGAGACTCTATCATCAATTTTACCAATATCTCTCATCGTATATCTTCTATTATCGACGAGATTGATTTTTACATCGTCTGTATTATAGAGATATGCTGGATATTCAATGGTAGCAATATCCATTGCCTCTTCTACATTTGTAGGAGTCTTTGGATTCAGTGATGAAACGCCTTTAATAACACTAAAGTTTCCTAACTTGTCTAAAACAACTCTATCAATTCTTGGCAGATAGAAGTCATAACCAATCAGTGAACTTTCCGATGGAGTTACTACTGTTGTAGTGAAACTTCTACTATCAAAGTCGAATGGAGAATATGTACTAATACCAACATTGTATGCTGATACTCTTGGTCTAAAATCAAGAGTATCGGACGCTCTTACACCACTTGGTAATGTGGGAATGTCTAATGTAAATCTTTCATCAGAGTAAGAGTTTGCAGTGAATACATCTCCACTATCACTTGCTGGGACAGTATAGTTGTTATAGATTACTAGCAGTTTGTGTGATGGAATATATCCATCATTCTTTCTGACGATTCTAGAATAATCTAAGTAGTCTTCTCTATGACCTTTGTCCAGACTATACTTTTTAGTGATATTTTGATAGTTACCTAAAGTAATAGTCTGAATAATCGATGAGATATCAGATTCTTCAAAATCAACTACTTCTCCAACATTAAAAGTCTTTGAGTTTAGATAAACAAACTCAACAACTGTTGCCGAAGATCTAGTAACAATCTGTGCAATAGCACCACTAGTTTTTCCTTTAATCTTTTCACCAAGAATGGAGTTTGTATCTAAAGCAAGTCCACTTGGAAACTCAAGAGAATCCAGAGTTGGTGATGATGAATTTAATGATTCATAGATAGCGACAATATTGACAACATCTGGCACATTAAGAGAAATGACTTTATCTTCAACTCTAGTTCCATAATAAGAACTAACAGTTAAGTTAGAAGTGCTAGTAGAAATACCAGATGAAGTATTTGAAATTGTTAGTTTGTTACTTCTAGCAAAGTCTTTTGTTTTACTCTTAACGCCAATCTTCTTAACTGTGGTATTAACAACAACATTGCTTTGACTTGCTGTAAGACCTGACAGAGTAATCTGAGTTCCTCCGCCATCAAGAGTGAACTGGTCTGAAGTAAGGTCTTCAATAGTACCGTTAGAATATATTACTGAATACTTCTCAGCATCAAAGGTATCAAACAATGCACTTGTGATACCTACTGAAGAAATAGGAATAACAAGTTGTCCAACCGAATCTGTAGTTTCTCCAGTAACTTGTCTGGTGAGAATCAAGTTAGAATCTGCAAGGTCTACAGATGCAACATTATCTGAAGCAATCTTGGAATATAGTCCACCTTTGTTTTTAATAACAGGTGTGCCGATTGAGAATGATGCTGTGGTATCAGATCCTGGCAATGCACCTGAGCAGACACCAGATACAGAAGTCACTGTAGCAACTGTCATCGAAG
>Ga0255772_10005031_pt1 | contig 12296 bp, 15 predicted proteins | sample 071ome_34_FD_179970 | JGI IMG/M metagenome (GOLD analysis project Ga0255772, IMG submission 179970) | Coastal salt marsh microbial communities from the Groves Creek Marsh, Skidaway Island, Georgia - 071411BT metaG (version 2) | ecosystem: Environmental > Aquatic > Marine > Intertidal zone >... | reverse complement strand
TCAGCTAAAACACGTAATGACCCTAATTCAAGGATACGTCAAGCAAGACGTAGATGGAGGTGTTAGATGCCAGTATATAAGTGTCCTAAAGGTTATAAGATAGGTAAAACAGGTAAGTGTATATATAAGACTAAGATGGCAGCTAATAAAGCATACGCAGGTTACTTAGCTAGTAAAAGGAGAAAATAGTGACTTATAGAGAATTAATCAATAGTGTATTACTGAGACTAAGAGAAGATACTATTGCTTCTGATTGGTCTGGTGATATCAATGATTCTACAGTAACACCTTATCAAAAACTTATAGGTGAATTAGTTAATGATTCTAAGAAGAATTGTGAGTCATATCACGATTGGAATGCACTCAGAGAGACATTTAATGTTCGTCTTAGAGACGGTAATATGCAGTATACATTAGGTGATGCTATTAGAGGTTCTGGTGTCTCATTTAAAGTTCTAGATGTAATCAATAAGAATACAGGCAGAGTCTTAAAACAAGTCAAAAATGATTGGTTAAATGAACAAGTATTTCCTCTAGCAAATGAACAGAATGGTGAACCTCTATATTATGCTTTCAATGGTATCTCACAAGCTGCACTAGGTAGAGAACCTGATTTTAATATCGATTTTTATCCTGTCCCTGATTCTACTGTCGCTAATCAATATATTGCAGTAAATCTAGTAGGAGCACAGAATGATTTGAAAGAAGCTAGTCAAGTATTAAGAATTCCTTCACAACCTGTTATCTTAGGTGCTTGGGCAAGAGCAATAGCAGAGAGGGGTGAAGATGGTGGTACACAGTATAGTGCTGTAGCTGCAGAAGCTCAATCTTCTTTAGCACAAGCAGTGCAGTTAGATGCTGGTAACTTTGAATATGAAAGAGACTGGTACTATGTTACAAGGTAAGGCATTAAAGGCTGAAGTATTAGACACTATAGGTGTCTATGGTTTAGATACACAGACACATCCTACTGCATTAGATTCTAAATGGTTAATTAAAGCAGATAATATAGTCTATACAGAAGGTGGTCGTATTACATTCCGTAAAGGTCTATATCAAAAGACTGATGCAGAGAGTAATGGTAATCACATAGGTGCATTATATGAAGATGCTGCTACAGGAACTATCTATGGTGCAGCTGGTCAATATATGTATGAAATTGACTTATCTGACCCAGACAATGCTTTCATTAATTCTTTTGATACTACTGCTAGTGATGATGATTGGCATTTTACTGAAATAGAAGCGGGGTTAGTTGCAGTACAGACAGGTGAAGGTCCTCTAGTATTAACTTCAAGTACTTGGGACTTTATGACTAATGACGCAGGTTATTCTGCTCCAGCGGGTGTAGCTGTCTTTGACCCTTCTTGTGCTTTAGGAGCTTTTGGTAGATTATGGGTAGGAGGAGTAAGTGAGAGTAATAATGTCTTATACTACTCTAAATTTGAAGACCCAGTAGCATTCAATAATGGTGATGCAGGACAGATAGACTTAAAATATGTATGGGGTAATGATGAGATAGTCGCCATACAATCTTTTGCAGGTAAATTAGTTATCTTCGGTAGACAGAATATAGCTATCTATAAGAATCCTGATGATATCACAGTAATGGGATTAGATGAAGTAGTTAGAGGTATGGGTGCAGTATTTAGAGATTCCATACAGGCTATCGGCGACGATATCTACTTTTTGTCTGATACAGGTGTTCGTTCATTAAGTAGAACTGCAGTATTCGATAAATTACCTTTAAGAGAGATATCTAGTACAATTAAAGATGAGATTATCGCTCATACACAAAATACACAGAATGTTAAGTCAGTCTATGTACTAAATGAAGGTTTATATATCTTATCATTCACAGACTTAAATGTTACTTATGTGTTTGATTTGACTTATATGACACCTAAGAATACTCCTAGAGTAACTAAATGGAACTTCGATGGAGATAGAGAACCAATTTCTTTAGCATATTCTACTACTCAAGGGTTGCTTTTTGGTGAAGAATCTGGTAACATATGTGTATATGATGGGTATTATGAAGTTACTTATGATGGGACCTCATATACCAATACACCTTTTACAGGCTCATTCTCTACAGTATGGTTAGACCTAGGTAAAGGTTTCTTATCTTCAATTTTAAAGAAATTAATTTTAGTAGTATCTGGTGGTAGTGGTACTGATGTAGGTATTAAAGCATTTAAAGACTTTGAACTTTCTCCCTCTACTCAACAGACATTTAAAGTTAATCCTAATTTAAGTGGGACTCCATATAAATGGGGAGAGAGTGCAGCATTGTTTGGTGCAGCTAAATGGGCTCCTATACACGGATTAAAAGAAGTAGGTGTTCAACTACAAGGTGATGCTAAATATCTTAGATTTGAGATGGATGGTGTAACTAATGGTTATAGGACAGCATTACAATCAATAACATTATTTTATAAACAAGGGAAAATGTACTAATGTCAAATTATACTATACAAGTTAATTGGGCTGGTAAGGATGCACTACCAGATTCAGACCCAGCAAAAGTAATTTCTGGTGCAGACTTCAATACTGAATTCGTAGCGGCTAGAACGGCTATCAATTCTAAAGCTGACTTAAATGGTGACGCAGCTGAGAACTTCACTTGTAATGACTTAACTGTCAGTGGTGAAAATGCTACAGTAGATGGTGAAACTATCGCAACATTAGGTGCTGCTCAAACTTATACTAAGGCACATCCTACACAAGCAGAAGAAATATCTATGACTGCTGACCAAACTGCAAATTTACTTAATACTAATGTATTCTTAATCACAGCTACTTCAGATGGTTATCAATTAGATGTATCTAACCAAACTGCTGGTGTAGTAGCTAAATTTTTAATCGACAATCCAGACAGTAACTCTATGAGTTTTTCTAGTAATTTCTTATTCGTAGGTGAATCTGGAACTATTACTATAAATCAAGGTGGTTACACATTACTAGATTGTGTATCTAATGGAACTACAATGTTCTGTACAACTAAGAACGCTACATTTGCATAGAAGGAGAACTAAATGCCTACTAATTTTGCTTTAGCTGAAGAGTTCGCAAATCCTCAAATAAGTAAGATTTATCAACCTACTGGTGGTACTTCTAACTTAAGTGGTCAAGGTGTATCGGATAATCCTTTAGACCAATTAGCTAGGGCATTATCTGGTGGTGGTGGTACTTCTACAGGTATGGGTGGTGATTATGGACAACCAATTTCACCTATATCTCCTATTTCACCTTCCCCTATTTCTCCTATTCCTGGAACACCTTACGACCCTACACAACCTAGTCCATTAACTAGTAGCACAGGTGGAGATTCAGGTGACTATGGAATGTTTACTGACCCATACGCTCAATATGGAGAATATGGAGATTGGTACCAAGCACAAGATATTATGAGTATGGGTCCTTGGCAACAAGCACTTATAGGAGCGGTACCTTTTGGTGGATTATTAACAGCTGCTAGTAAATATAGTTTAGGTATAAATCCTTTTGCAAATATAGTAAATGGTGTCAGTAATTTCTTTGGTTCTGATTATTATACACCTGAATTTATGGATTCATATGTAGGACCTGGAACTGCAGTAGGTAATGTTTTTGGTATATCTCCATCAGAACAGAGAGATATGTTAATTCAACAAGAATTAGATTTTTGGTCTAGTCCACAAGAAGAAGCAGGTTTCTATTCAGATGCGACGGCAACAGCATATGGAACAGATATTGGTTCTGAACAGACACAGATGTTGGCAGAACAAGATATGGGTTTTAATGATTATGGAGATTCAGACTTTGGAGGTTTTGATGATTCAGGTTATGGTTCCTATGATGTAGGTGATGACTCAGTAGGAGTTGAGGATTCAGGTGGTGGTGATTCTGGAGGTGGTGACAGCGGTGGTGGTTCTTATATTGCTACTGCAGCTACTCAGGCATTAGGTGAAAAAGGATTGAAAGTATTTGAAGATTGGAGAGATTATATGTTTACTGTCTTACCTACATTTACTGCATCTTTTGGTCGTTATAGAGCAACTGCACCTAAGATTGTATCTGAAATTAATAAGAAAGAGAACTCTAAGAACATCTATAGTTGGATTTGGGATATGCACCTTAAACCAATATATGATTTGATTGTTGAAGATAAAGACAGTGAGAAAGCACTGAAGGACTATAAAATGATGGTAAGAGAATTAAGTACTAAGTTTCTAAGTAAAGGAGAAAAGAAATGAGCTGGTGGGAAGATATAACTGGTTTTGTAGATAATATTGACCTAGGAGGAGTCGGAGATTTCTTCGGAGGAGTAGGAGATTTCGTTGGAGGTCTTTTTGGTGGTAGCAGTCCTGTTCCTACTATTACATCTAATCTTGATGAATTAGACTTATTTGATTTAGGAAAAGGTTTGTTTACTAACACTGGAGTAGATACTGATTATTTCGGAAATATTATTTCTGGTGGTGCTGATTATCTATCTTCTGTCGATGATTATGCTGCTATGTTAAATAAAGATGTAGGTATGGGTGATAGTGGATTTTTATCTGGATTATTAGGTACAAACATAGATTTTTCTAAAGGTATTCCATTAACAAGAGAATTACTTAGAGGTGGTTTACAGGAAAGACAATTTGATAGGTACTTAGAAGAACTAAAGAAAAGAGATAAACCTTATCAAGATTATGGTCAGAGGTTAGAACAAATATATGACCCAGCAAGAATAGCTAGAGAGACTGCTAGAGAGAAGTCAAGAAGAATGAAAGAATTACAACCTTCAATAGACCAAGCAGGTTTTAAGAGATTATATGGGCAGAGAAAAAGAGGTATGCCTATGAGTAAAGTTGAGACACAGAAATATAACCAAGCATTAGCTGACTTATATTCAACTTTAGGTCGTGATGCAACTGAATCTGTATTAGCAGGATTAGATAGAGAAGCACAATTAGCAGGTAAACAATTTGGTTTATTGACTGAAAGACCTTCTGCTAAGTTAAATGTTGCTTATTCTTCATATAATCCTTATGAGGCAGCATTAAGTAGATTACTAAGAGGTTAAAGAAATGGCTACACCAACATATCAAGGTTTGTTATTCGGTAATGAGATAACACCTGAAGACATTAAGATGCAAGAGACACCTCAGTTCTTAAGAACTCGTGCTGAAATGGAGAAAGGAATAGACGAGTTCAAGAGAAGTACTTTTGACCCATTCTTAGAAGAGCAGTTTGGTTATGTCTCTCCTACTACACAGCTACAACGACTAGGACAGAATGTAGATTTTGGTAATGAGGATTCAATAAGAAGTGCATTTAATCAGATGTATAAGATTGACCCTAAGTCCGCATTTCAATGGATTAAAGAAATAAAACCTTTAGTTGAGTCAGAGTTAAAAGGTAAGGACAGTGAATTAAGCACTGCAATTAAGACTATCAGAGAATTTGGTATTACTGGTTTAGGGTGTGATATTTTAGCTAAGCCTGGAGATGCTAATTATAATCCTGAATGTTTTAAGAAAGCTAGTAAACTAGCGACAGACTATAAGCGACCAGGTGAACAAGAAGAAGGTGCTATTCAATATACTAAAGATAGAGCAAAAGCTTTTGGAGATGAGAGAAAATTTATCAATGAAAGAGCTAGAGATGCTGTAGGTAGAGGAGCAGTAGCAGACCAAAACTTACAGATTCTTGAGGGAGGTGATGTCTACTTTGGACCTGGTGGTGATTTAATTAATTACTGGAACAAGTTAGGTGCTGTTTTAGGTAATAAAAATGCAGCTAGTAGTGCGGCACAAGCACAACAGTTTATTACTAATAACTTAACTTTGGTTATGGAATGGGTTAAGAAAACTAAAGGTGCTATTTCTGAAGCAGAGATGAATTTATTCATTGCAGCTACTCCAAACTTATCACAGACTGCTGCAGGTAATAGGTTAGTATTACAAGCCATTAGAGAGACTGCTAGGTATGAACAGGCATATAAGGCTGAATTTGATAAATGGGAAAGAGAAGAAAGACAAAAAGCAGCTGACTTAGGAATATATAATTTTATTCCAGATATGTCTCGTTGGAATGCTCATATAGCAGAATGGAATAAAACTAACGGAATTGACTTCAAGAAGTATTTAGATAAAGCTAAGGGACTAAGAGAGACTAAAGATTCTTATAGTTCTGATGAAAGTGTAGGACAAAAGGTTGATGGTTTCGTAATAGAGGAGGTCTTGTAATAATGGCTAAATATCGTATAACAGACCCTAGGTATGGGAGAGAGATGATTATTAGCGGTGATGCTCCTCCTACTCAAGAACAAATAAATAACTTATTTAACAAGACATTCAGTAAAGAATTAGTCTTTGATGACCTAGTAAATAATAAGAAGTATGTAGAAGATATGAAAGCTGCATATAAAGATAGAGAAGGGAAAGAATTTACTGGTGATGTCAATAGTCTTCTTGAAGGCGAATTTGAGTATTGGAATTGGGTAGACAATAACCTCACTGCTACTGGTACTGCTATCGCTACTGATTATTTTGAAGATATGGACAAAGAACAAAAACAAAGGATGTTGCGTCTATATGATATTTATGATAGGACACAAGCATTCGGTGAAGGTTCTAGGTCTTTTTGGGAGCAGTTTAAAGGTGTAGGAAAAGCAATAACTTTAGACCCAACTAACTGGGCTGGAGGTTATGGTGTATTGACTAAACTTCTTACTAAGTCCGCTACTAAAGGTATTTTTAAGAAAGCGTTTGAAAAATTACTATTCCCTGCTAGTGTAGGTGCTACGTGGGCTGCTGTAGCTGAGACAGAAAAGCAAGCAGTAGAAAAAGATTTAGAGAAGAGAGTTAATTATGATTGGGGTAAAGTAGGTGAGAGTGCTAAAACTGGTGCTGCACTAGGTCCTTTATTTCCTGCAGGGGCTAAGTTTGTAGGTAAGACAGCAGAAGGTGCTTATAATGTAGCTAAGAATATTGCAACAGGTCAAACTGAACAAAAGGCTAAAGAAGGTTTTGTAAGAACTTTAGGTGGTGCTGATGTTGCGAGGAAATCTACGCTTAAAGAGGCTGCTGAAAAGATAGGCGCTAGAGATAGTGACTTATATACTGAGGGACCTGTTAATTCTATCTATGATATCTTTAATTCTTCTTTTGATAAAGTTAAGAAAGGTTTTGAAGATGCTTATAAGAAAGTAAATTTTTCAAAACTAACTATAGATGATGTAAACAAAGTAGCACAAGAATTAGTCTCTGAAGGTGGAGATATTTTATCTGTTAGGCAAGTCTTAGATGATGTAGCTAAAGGAAATACAAGTCCTACAAGAGGTTTAAAAAGGATTAAACAAAATATAAATAAACAGGTGTATCAATCTTATTTTGGAAAAGGTGAGTTTAAAAATTTTGATGAAGATAAAGCACAAAGATTAAACGATATTGTTAGTAATGCTTGGAAAGATGCTGCTAAAAAGAGTAATAATCTAGAAGCTCTAAAATTAGATGCTGACTATTCTAAATGGCTAAATTTTAAAAAGGACTCTTCTACATTATTAAAAAGACTAGGTGATGACCAAAAAATTATCACTACTATGAATCAACTTACTACTAATCCTAAGTCATCAGGTGTTAATTTTAAGAACTTGATGAATATTTTTTCTGAATTAGGTAAGTTCTCAGATAATCCTGCACTTGTAGGACAAACCAGAAAAGATGTAATCAATGTAATTAAAGGTGACTTATTATCTGGTGAAGGTAAGAGACTAGAAAAGTTTTTATTAGATTCTGAAGGAGTTAAAACACTGAAGAAATTATTCCCAGAACAGAAAGATTTGTTTGATGATTTCTCTACTATTATTAAGAATGCTCAAGGTTCTAGTACTACACCTCTATGGATATCAAGGTTCATTGCTTCTGTATTAGGGTATAGAGCTGGTGGAGGTGAAATAACTGGCGGAGTAACTACAGCTATTTCTCTTAAATCATTAGACTCAGCTCTTAATTCTAAAGGTTTCCGTAAATTAGCTATGGATGCTTATAGACAGGGAGACCCTAATGAGAAGAAAATTAATGGTATGGTGAAGTGGTTAAAAGCTAACACTGATATAACAGATGAAGGTCTAAAATCATTCAGACAACAGATGTTAGGTGGAGCTACACTTGTAGGTGGTATCAGTGCAACTGAAGACTACACTGATGTAGAAAATGTTAAGAAAATAGGACAAGCGTTGCCGTTTGTCGGTGAGTATATTCAATAGGAGTAAATAATGGCAGAACAAGGTACGCAGTACGGACAACAAGCAAAGAACTATCTGATACAAGAGTTTATGAAAGATTTGTCACCTGAGATGGCAGCTGCAATAGCTAAACTTCCGACTGACAAACAGTTTGAACTATTGGCACAACTAAATAAAATTAAACAGATGAATAAAGCAGCGGGGACTGGTCTAGAGGCTATAGGTGGTGTTGCTGATGGTATGAGTAATGTGTTAGATACCGCAGGTCAAGGTTTAAATGAATTAAGAGGTATTCAAGAGCAGATGAGAATGATGCCTAGAGGGATGTTCGGAGGAGAGTAATATGGGAATGTTTAGTAGTGCTGGTCAAGCAGTAGATGATTTCTTCGGTAATATCTTTAAGACAGAACCTGAAGAGTGGGAGAAACAAGGATTTGATGACTACGAACAATGGTGGGAATATATGATGCCAGACATTAATCAGTATAAATCTCCTATCTATCCTGGTGGGTTCGACAAAGATAGATACGAGGCAGATATGTATGAGTGGAGAAAGTTAAAACCTCTATAGTAATTAATCCTTATTGTCCTTCCATAGGTCATATTGATAGTGAAGTCCATCATTACCATTCTGTCCGATTATATCCATCCTATCACCATCCCACTCTTCTTCACTTAAGAGTTTCGTGTAGTAGTTTTCGACAGCAGTTGTTTTAATTCTTTCAACGAGTTGGTTGTACTTTTCTTCTGCCTCGATTCGTTTCTTTTTCTCTTCTTCATACTTCCTAACCCAAGAGATATACGAGTCTTTCTGTAATTCATCCCAAGCAGACATTATTGGTATCTCTTAAACCAAACTCTACGACCATTCTTTCTGATGTCTATTGTCTTACAGTATTCAGTAGCACCACGCTTCTCAGCTGACATAACATACATATAACAAGACCATACATCTTTACATACATAAGTACCTCCTCCTTCTACTCCATCATTCTTTACTACATCCATAGTAATTAAATCTGGTGCAGGGAACTGATACACATTTGGTTTATTCCAATCGTGATTAGCAAATGCTACACCGCTAAATAACAATCCTAATAATAACTTACGCATATCTTCCTCCAAATCTCATAGGTATTTCTTTACCTGTATCATCAACAATAAGTAGCTCAGTATATTCTACTACCTCAGCATCCTTACCTTTACCTGTTTGTGTACGTACAACCTGTACATCTTTTACTTTATATTTAGGTTTTACCATCCCCATTCTCCTTTCATACCAGCAGCTGAGTAATCAGTTACTGTTCCTTCAAAAAAATTCTTAAAACTATCTCCAGCAATAATCCATTCTACCCACGGCAGCGGATTATCTTTAACACCGTAGTTTGCTTTAAGTCCTAGTTGTATTAATCTCCTGTCCGCCAAGTGTCGAATGTAATCTTTGACTTCGCCTTTTTCCAGACCCTCGATGCTTCCCATTTTATACGCCAAATCGATAACCTTGTCTTCCAGTGAGACAGCAGTTCTAACCATTTCATAGATTTCCCTCTTAAAATCATCCGTAACAACTCTCGGATGCTCCTTACAAAATTGTCTAAATAACCTAGACATACCTTCAACGTGCATAGATTCATCTCTTATGCTCCACTCAACTACCTCACACATACCCTTCATTTTACCGAATCTTTGGTAATTAAGCAACATAGCAAACGCAGAGAATAGAGACATTCCCTCATTGACACAAGTCTGTGCCAAAGATTTAGCAAGTCCGTGTAGAGTAACTACATCATTGTCTTGCATAAATTCTATCTTGTCTTTCATTTGTTTGTATTCTAAGAATGCAGAATACTCACTATCATCAAATCCTAATGTGTCATTCAGTAGTGCATAGGCTCTCTGATGTGTTCCTTCTCTATTAGCAAAGGACATAATCATATTCCTAATCTCGTGGTTACGAAATTTAGGCAAGAAGAGGTCACAATAGTTCTGCCCTACTTGAACATCAGATTGAGTAAAAAGTCTTAAAATTTGGGTAATATGGTTCTTCTCAGTATCTGTTATGTCTCCTCTTTTCCATTGGTCGACATCTTCTTGTAGTTTGACTTCCCATACACCCCAATGAATCTTCTCGTGTTCCTCAGCAATTTCCATTGCCCACTGATGATTAAATGGTTTATAAGTGACTGCTTCATCTAATACACCTACTTCAGTGTTCTGTTGGTTTAATATCATAACTTTCCTCGTTATTATCTATAATCTGTACCACTAAATCTATCATAGCTGGTAAACATATCTCACATAAAGTAACAGGCATTCTTCCGAAATAACTCTGTACTCCTCCTAAATCTTCCTCATATTCACACCCACATATATTACATATGCTCGATGGTTCTACCCTTGACAACTTAGACATTCTGTATCCTCTTTAAATGTTTCTAACTTAACTCTCTCTACTTTCTTACCTATCTGTTCGGCAGTAGCACCACTATTGGTACGAAGATAGTAAAGACCTTTTAATTTCTTAGCCCAAGCAGAAAGATGGACTTTGTTTACATAACCTTTATCGCTGCCAGCTGGGAAAAATAGATTTACACTTTGTCCTTGACATATATAAGGTTGTCTACCCGCAGCGTGTTCTACGACCCATAATTGGTCTAGTTCAAATGCAGTCTTAAATACATCCTTCTCCCACTCAGATAAATAATCTAGGTGTTGTACAGAACCTTCGTGATGAATAATGTCTTTCCATTGCTCCTCTAACCAATCCTTTTCAAGACCTAATCTTAATCTATGTTCGTTAAGGACACGAGCAAGTTGCTTATTCTTTACGAGATGAGACCCAACCCTAGTCCTATGTGTATAAGCATTAGACTTAATAGGCTCAATGGAAGCAGAAGTACCACAGATAATAGAACTATTAGCATTAGGGGCAATAGCAAGTAGGTGACTATTCCTTCTCCCACTTCCTTTACCATCTGAGTATTCTCCACGAACTTCAGCCAATCTTTTAGTCGCTGCAACTGCTTCCTCCTTAATGTGTTTAAACATCCTTAGGTTCTGTCCAGTTGCCTGTGCAGACTCCCAAGGAATATTCTTCGATTGTAGGTACGAATGGAAACCCATAGCACCTAATCCTAAACTCCTCTCTTGTAGTGCAGATAATTTAGCTCTCCATAATTCTTTAGGTGCATTCTCAATAAATGCCTGTAGCACATTATCTAACATCTCAATTAAATCTGATACAAGTTCTGTCCCTTTCCATTCGTCAAAGTGTTCCAGATTGAGGGAGGATAAGCAACATACTGCCGTCCTATCCTCATTTGTGGGAAGATGTATCTCATTACAGAGATTGCTTCCCTTAATTGTAAGTCCGAGGGTTTGTAACTCTTTTGGTAATTGTCTATTTGCTTCATCGATAAAATTTAAGTAAGGTTCACCAGTTCTAAATCTGACTTCTAAGAGTCTTTGCCATAGTTCTCTCGCACTGACTGTATCACGGACTTCACCATTGCTAGGGTCAGTAAGACTCCAAGGCTTATCATCGACAACACAATCCATAAAGGCATCAGTAATATTGACAGCGTTATTAATGTTAAAACACTTCCTATTACTATCACCTCCAGTAGGTACTCGAAGATTGATGAACTCGATAATGTCTGGATGACTGATGTCAGTATACGCCGCATAGCTTCCCTTCCTTGTTTTTCCTTGTTTATAAGCTGTCATTGCTGAATCAGCTACTTTAATAAATGGTATAGGACCTGGAGCTTTATCTGACACTGGTCTTACATCTCCCCAATGTCCTCCTACACCTCCACCTTTAACACTCAACCAAGCTAACTCAGATTGATGTTGTATGAGACCATCAAGGTCGTCAGGAACATAACTAAGAAAGCAAGAAATAGGTAGTCCTTTAACTTCTTCTCCTGGCATCGGAGCGTTAGACAATATAGGACTACTGAACATAAACCACCCAAGACTAACAGCATCATATAACCTCTGTGCTAATTCTAAATCATTGTTACTATAGGCAACACAAGCTCTAGCATATGCTTCTTGTGGTGACTTCTCTTTA
>Ga0255772_10005029_pt1 | contig 12299 bp, 6 predicted proteins | sample 071ome_34_FD_179970 | JGI IMG/M metagenome (GOLD analysis project Ga0255772, IMG submission 179970) | Coastal salt marsh microbial communities from the Groves Creek Marsh, Skidaway Island, Georgia - 071411BT metaG (version 2) | ecosystem: Environmental > Aquatic > Marine > Intertidal zone > Salt... | reverse complement strand
TAACTCCGCCAGTTTTGAATCTTATTCTTCCATTTGAACTTGTTTCTAAATTAAGTGCTTGGTTAGTTCCATTTGCAACAAGTTGTGTATCATTTGTTGCAGTGAGAAGATACGCTTGTGTAGTACCCCCTGGCTGTAATACAACTGCAGAAGTACTTTGTCCTTGGACTGCAAGAACTGATCTATTTGCAGCTGTTTCATTTGCTCCTGCACCATACCCTACTAAAAAATCGCCATCTCCTGAACCTATATGAGCAGAAAAGATTTTATTATTACCTGCAGAAGTACCAAAAGTAAGAGTATCTCCAGAAGCTGTTGCACTATCGTCAGCATAATAATATAATGTATCTCCATTAAAAAACATAAGAGAAGCAGATCCAGAATTTTTACTCAACCAATTTGTTCCATTATACCATGCATTATTTAATATATACATTTGATTTGATGCAGTTGCAGTATCTCTTGCACCAAAAAATCCACTATAACCGATATCAATACCTCTTATACTATTATGATCTTTGGGAGTTGTTTCAATTCCTAAATCTACAGCTGTTGTCCAATAAAGATTTTCACCACTACCATCATAAAAAAGATACATACTACTGTCTGGGTCTATAAATCTTAATCCAGTTGTTCCATCTGTACTTTGAATACGTAAAGGCGCGTCACTTGCATCTATAAATCTTCCGATACCATATACATCTAATTTATTTCCTGGTTCATTCGTACCAATACCAAGATTGCCCCCAGAATCAAGAACCATAGCACCACTTGTACCAGCAACATTGAAATACATATCATCAAGGCTATGGTAATAAATGATTGCTCCTCTTGCTCTTGTAGTATCAGAAAATAGTATTCCACCTGAATCTCCAGTTGGAGTTCTTATATCTATTCCTGCTGAACTATTATTTTCAATAATTACTAAGTCATTACTATCTGGTGAATAAGAAGAACCTGATGCAGCTTTTTTAATGTGTAGTATGTTCTCAGGTGAGTTTTCTCCAATTCCAACTCTATTATTTGCTGTATCAACTACTAAATCACTTGTATTTACTGTGAGTGAGTCGATTGCAAATGTACTGGTTGACAGTTTTGCTGCTGTCAGAGAGTTATCTGCGATATCTGCGGCCGATAAAGCACCTGCCGCTACGTTAGCCGCGGTTACTGCGTTATTTCCTAAAACTGATGCTGTTATCTTTTGTATTGCCATTTTACTCCTTACTCATAACTATGTTAACTTCTGAATGATGTACATAATCATCTCGAGTTTTTATTAAATTTATAAATTCTGTTTTATTACTTGGAATCGGGTCATTAAAGTCTGGGTCATTGAGTAATACATTCGACCAATGAGCACAAAACTTTTTCCAAGTTCTATTGACTTGCCCATCTACAAACCCTCTTGCCCAACCAGACACATCACCTAATTCTTCTAATAAAATTAATTCTTCTTCATCTGTTATTTCAAATGATATTGTTTTCATATTTTTCTCCAATTATGCTAGCAAATGCCAGCCTCCGTAAAACCAGTGAAACCCAGCATCTGGGTCCCCATTATAAACAAATCTTAGCATTATTCCTGCATTCGCCTCTATTGTAGTAAATAAAGTAACACTGTTCCAGCTACCAGTGTCGCTTTTATAAGAAATAGCATAATTCACCCAGCTAGATCCATTATAATATTGAAGTAGCAAATAACCTGGATTAGTGCTTCCTGTAAAATTACTATAAGCATATGCTAAATAAACTCCGTTAACTGGACAGGAAAATTCTCCTGTAGAAGCATTATAATCTCCGTTTCTATCAAAATATTCTGTTGCTCCAGTATTTGCACTATTAATAACTGTTTCACTTGTAACACTCGCACCGCTTGAACAATAAAATCTAGCGGAAGGCTGATTTGGCATTGTAATCTCTCCATATGGAGAAATTACTAATTGCTCAGCTGTTGGACCTGATCCGCTTACGTCGTTTCGTGTTGCTAAAACTAAACTTGATCTTTCATGTCCAGGAAAATCATAGGTTTTTAAACCAATCCATGCATGCGGATAGGTATTATAAGTTACATTTCCTGTAGTACTATAATTCAGCAAATGGTCAAATGAGATTCCAGCCATATAACGATTTGCATTGCCGTCTCTTGTTGATGGAGTTCCTACTATTAATCCTGAAGCATCAGTTGTAATTGTAGATTGTCCCGCACTATAAGAAGTAAAATAACTTCCTCCGCCTTGAAACCATGCTTTTCTATTTGCAGGTACAATATTAGATGTTTGAGACCCAACATTCATATCTCCTGCCATGTAGAAATCTTTCCAACGAGCACTACCATCCCCTAAAGTTACTGTCCCGTCTGCAAGTGTGCCAGAACTAAAACTAGTCGGAACTACTCTTGGAGCAGTTCCACTACCAATTGGCATAATCCCTGCAGTATTTCTACCAAAATGAACTTCTCCATCAAACGTGGAAATACCACCGACTCCTGCAATTCCTGTTCCTGATTTTTTATAAAATAAAATTAAATCACTAGCTCCAGTAGAACCTGAAGATATTTGCATGTAGTTAGTGCTATCACTTCTTAAAAGAATCCCGCCATCAGATATGGCTGAGCCTGAAGTTCCTGTACAGCTATGCAACAAGTTGCCTGAACTATCTATCCTCATGCTTTCTTCAGCTGCTGTAGCAAATAACATAACATTTGCAGTATGAAGATATTCTATTTGTCCTACAGTAGTACTATCAGGGTCTGCAAAAAATATTCTGCCTGTACCAATATTTGAAGTTGCAATAGTTAAACCATTATAATTTTCAGAAGTGCTGCCAATAACTAAATTATCAGCACCGCTATAAAAACTTGCTGGTGATGTATTACCAATACCAACCTTGCCTGATGAGTCAATACGCATATCCTCAACACCATCAGAGCCAAAGAATCTATGATAGCCACCAGTTTTATAACCCATGTAACCTAAGTTGTTGCCGCCTAGTATTTGATATGTAGTTGCTTGTGAACTAAACTGAATACGACCAAGATTAGCAGCACCATCAGCTTGTAATATCATTGTACCTGATGAGTCAATACGCATTCTTTCTGTGCCATAAGTTTTAATAGCTAACGCACCTGATGAATTGCCTGAAGCGTTTAATGTAGCTACATCACCACTTATTCCTAATCGTAGAACTGTATTGTTCGCACCTGCTGTACTTTGTATTTGAATTAAATCTGCATCACTTGAGCTTTCAACTTCTAATTTATAAGCAGGGTCATCGGTTCCAATACCAACGTTGCCTGATGAGGCAATACGTATAGCCTCCGTACCGCCACTGAAAGTATCGCTATTAACTTGAAATGAAAGAGAGCGTGTATTTGGAGCTTGTACAATAGTTGTGTTAGCTGAATCGTCCCAACCAAAGAAACCCCCAACACCTCCGCGTAAAGCTATAACAAAATCTGTGGGGCTTGTTGATCCTACTGTCAAGTTATGGCTAGGACTATCCGTTCCAATACCAACACGATTATTCGCTGTATCGACTACCAAATCACTTGTATTTACTGTCAATGAGTCGATTGCAAATGTACTTGTTGATATCTTTGCCGCAGTAATACTATTGTCTGCAATATCAGCCGCAGAGATTGCTCCACCTGCGATGCTCGCGGCAGTGACTGCGTTGCCTCCTAATAAATTTGCTGATATTTTCTTAATTGCCATCTATTTATTCCTCTTTTAAGGGTTCTACTATAACCTTTCCATTTTCATCTGTCCATTCTGTTTCATACATATGTGAATCTTGCCTTTCACCAATTACCATCCAAGATACAGTTGCAGTTGATGATGTGTTTTGACACTCAATTGTAAGTATATTACCTGAAACACTTCCTTTTACTGCATCCCAGTCTGATTCATTTGAAGTAAAACATTGTATCTCTCTATTAAGTTCTACAAATGTTCCTTCTGTCATACCCGCTACGGTGTCAATATTAATTGTTGCAGAGCCATCTACTAAATCTATTTTACCTCTATAAATGTTATCTGCCTGTGGTGCTTCTACAAATGAATGCACTAAATGATGTGTGTCTGATTTTAAGGGGTGGTCAATTTTAAATGAGCCTGAACCTTTTGATAAAGCACCTACTATAGTAAGGTCACCATTTTCGTCTAATTCCATGTGTTTAGTTAGTACATCATTTTTTCTTGTGTAAAAATCTAATTGTCCTTGAAAGTTTGTTGAAGGACTGTTAGTATACCAATCATTAGTTCCATTTGCTCCCGTTATGCCTACTATTTTGGCAGCTAATTTACCATCTGTATTTCCGCCATCATTTGCCGGTAATTCAAAACTTAAGGAAACAGCGTGACCGGTTTGACTGTTGGGCTGGTCGGGGTCGTAATTACTTAATCTCAATGCTTCCAGTTCAGTATTACCGACATCTTTAGAAATATGTAGAGGGGCGCTGGGGCTCGTAGTTCCAATACCTACGTTGCCTGATTCTAATATAGTCATAGCATTTGTAGTATTATTTACATAGAATTGAAGGTTTTCATTAGAATCTAAAAGTATTTTGCCTTTATTATTTCCTGCATTCTTAAATAATATTCCACTTTCGCCTGTTGCTGATTTATCAATTGTAATATATTCAGTTGTTGTTCCATCACCTACTTGTAATATGGTACCAGGATTAGTCGTTCCAATTCCAACGTTGCCATTATCTAAAACTACAAAATATTCTGTAACTGTTCCACCACTTCCAGACCATGAAGTTCCGCCTCCAATAGTAAGGTTTCCATTTGCAGCCGAAATAACTGCTGGATTATTTACACCCGAACTATCTTGGTTACCCATCAGTATTCTTTGAATTCCAGCAGTAGCTGTTACAGATAAAGTATTTGCAACAGTAAGTTTTTGTGAAGGATTAGTATCATTAATTCCAACGTTGCCTGAAGAAAGTATAGTAACTTTATCACTACCGTTTGTTCTTATAGTAAGTGAATCATCAGAATTATCGTATACTAAGCCACCTCTAAAAGTAGCATCAGTGTCTCCTAAATTAAGTCTAGATAAGCTAGTTGTTCCGCTAATAATGTCTATTGCTGCATTTCCACTTGAATTTTCAACGTCTAATAAATTAGTTGGCGAATCAGTTCCAATTCCAACGTTGCCTCCATAAGTTTGTAAAGTTATATTACGAGTACTAGTAGTTGCTGCATCTGTATATCCAGAAATTCCTAAATTATTACCAGCATTATGAATCCACAACGAATGTTCTGAATCACTATTTGGTTGTAATCTTATAAATCCTAAACCTGAAACTTCTGAAGAAGCTGCTGTTGTATAAGATGCTTTACCAGTAACATGAAAATATGCATTAGGACTTGTTTCATTAATTCCAACGTTGCCATTTTCTAATATTGTTTGCCTTACATTTCCATTATTTGTGGTAAATTTCAAATCACCAGCATCATTTTGTATTCTAACTCTACCTGTTGCTCCTCCACTATTATAATCCATTACAAGAGTAGTTGGATTTGTATCTGTTCCTAATAGTCTGAGTTGTGAGTTGTCAGACCCAGAAATATCAAGTGAAAAATTTGGACTAGCAGTGCCTATACCAACTTGATTATCCGTAGAATCTATATAAAGTGTATTTGTATCAAAGGCAATATTGCCTGTCATATTTTTTCCAGCAAGAGCACCACTATCAAGTTCATTTCCTGTAATAGCATTTGTTGCGATTTCACTTGCTGTTATTGCGTTTCCTGCTATGAGTGCAGAAGTTATTGCATTACTTGCTATACTTGCTGTTGTTACATTATTTGATGCGATCTTTGCAGTTGTTACTGCATTTGCTGCAATTGTTCCAGTTGTTACGGCACTTGCACTTAATGTCTTTGTTGCCATAACTTCAAGCGCTAATCCTGTTGGAGTATTTGCGTCAAAAGTTATTGTTGTTCCGCTAAAGCTATAAGTATTTTTTGGTTGATATACACCTTCTATAAATACAAAAGTATTATTTTCATTTGCTGCACTTAGCCCTGTGTCATAAGTATCTGTTGCTGTTGTAGTCGCAGAATATATACCAAGTACTGTATCAGCACTATCAAAACCTGCAACTTTGCCAGTAATAATTTCTATATCCTCTCCATTTGGTGGAGCTTCTGAGAAAGTAATACTTGTACTGCTATAACTATAAGATGATTTTGGTTGATATACGCCTCCCACAAATACCCAAGTATTGTTTTCGTTTTGTGGATTTACACCTGTATCAAAAGTTACTGTTGTTCCATCTCCTGTATCTGTATAATTATAAACTACTGATCCTTCTGGATTTACAGTAGCAAAACTTAAAGTACCACTTCCATTTGTTTGTAGAAATTGTCCGTTTGTTCCATCACTTACATTTAGTTCACTAACTCCTACTGAGTTTGCAGCTATTTGACTTGCTCCAACTGCATTTCCAGCAATCATTGAAGATTCTACTGCGTTTGAGGCGATTGTTAATGCCCCAGTATTTGAAAGAGTTGCATCTCCACTAATACTTACATTATCAAAGCTATCTGTTCCATCATAAACGAGTATTTGTCCGCTAGTAGGAGAAGATATATTTGAATCAGAAGCATCTGCTAAACTTCCTGCAACGTCTGCAAAACTTAATGTACCACTTCCATTTGTTATAAGTGCTTGACCATTTGTACCATCACTAACGTTTAATTCATCTATGCCGACAGAGTTTGCAGATATTTCTGTGGCAGAAATAGCATTAGCCGAAATTGTAACTGTTCCATTTGCGGCTACGGTCGCATCACCTGATAGAGAAATATTGTCCCATGAGTTAGTACCGTCATAAATTAAAAATTGTCCACCAGTTGGCGAAGTAATTGACGTATCAGTTGCTCCTGCGATTGTGGAAGTAGCACTTGCAAACGAGAGTGTGCCCGAGCCGTTTGTGGATAAAAATTGCCCACTTGTACCATCTGATACATTTAGCTCTGATATTCCAACGGAGTTTGCAGCGATCTTTGCCGCTGTCACAGCATTATCTGCAACTGCACTTGCTGTACCTGTTAGATCACCTGTTACATCTCCTTCAATATTTGCTACAAGAGTTCCTGTACTAATTGTTAAGTTTCCAGTCGATGCACCAGTAAAACTTCCTGTACCAAGAGTAAATTTATCTGCACTTTCATCCCACCCTATAAAAGCATTGTCTGAGTCACCTCTTTCAATAACAATACCTGCATCATTTGCTGGTGTTCCAGTTGTTCCTGTTCCTAACTCAATTAAAAGATCTTCAATTGTTGTGTTTGTTGCTGAGTTTGTTACTGTTGTACCATTAACTGTTAGATTACCTGTTATAACTACATCATTTGGTAATCCAATAGTAATTTCATTATTTGAAACGCTTGTTTCAATTTCATTTGTTGTTCCACTAAAAGTAAGTGTATCTGTACCGATTGTAACTGTATCAGGAGTTCCTGAGTCTGCATCAATTGTCAAACTAGAACTAATACTTGCAGTACTTGCCGAGGTTACTCTTCCGTCTGCGTCAATAGTTAAAGTTGGAATTGCTGTTGCACTTCCGTATGATCCTGCTGTTACACCACTTGCTGCTATTTCACTTGAACCTACTGCATTTGCAGCTATCATAGTGCTTGTTATAGCATTTCCAGCAATTGAAATAGTACCACTTGAATATGTAATACCACTTCCACCACTTAAATGTGAATCTACTCTTGCGTCTGTATAATATAAATTTGTATTTTCTGGAACAATACTTGTATCGAGTGTTGCTGTTACTGCTTGATTTGAAGCATTTCCTATAAAGATATCTCCGTCATCTAAATTAGAAACAGCATTACTTCTTCCTGCACCCATAACAACAATACTACCATTAGAAGAATCAACTTTTATAACACGAGCCATATTTTGAATAAGCCCTGTTTCTCCTGTTGGTTTAGTTGTTGTGAACCCTCCACTTGTAGAAATATATAATGTATCTCCTGCAGTATAGCTAGAAGTATTGATTCCCTTTATGAAGCCAATATGAGCAACTTCACCTGTTCCTCCATTTGCTGATAGAGCCTCAAGAGTAACACCAATTGCAGGCATTTTATTTGAATCATCTGCATCTGCTGGTGCAACACTTATTGCATTTCCGCTTGAACCTACTTGATATACAGGAACCCCTTTTGCAATGGCACTTCCTGTTTGGTTAACTGCTTCTGATTTTACTAGAACATCTTCAAAAGTTATTGTGCCAGATCCATCAGTTGTTAATACTTGCCCTACACTTCCATCACTTAAATCAAGTTCTGAAATTCCAACAGAGTTTGCTGCTATTTTGGCAGAAGTTACTGCATTTGCAGCTATTTTTGCTTCTGTTACAGAGGTTGCTGATAGATGAACAGTATCAATACTTCCTGAAACTATTTCACTAGAATCTACTGCATTTTTTGCTATATGAGAAGCTCCAATTGCATTGTCAGCAATTTTTACTCCTGTTACAGAATCTGATGCAAGTTTTACTGCTGTGATTGTATTGTCTGCTATATCTGCTGCTATAACAGTTCCACTTGCTATTTCACTTGCAGTAATTGCATTTGCAGCAATATGTCTACTTAGTACAGCATTACTTGCAATAGAGGTTGATACTGCGGCATTGTTTGAAATAGTCTGAATAGAAGCCGCAGAAAAAATAATAACTTCAATATTATCTGTTCCAGTTGGAGGTGCGCTAGAAAAAGTAAGAGTTGTTCCACTTACTGAATATTCTGTTTTTTGTTGATAAACACCGTCGATATAGACTTGCGTGTTATTTTCATCTTGTGGGTCATCTGATAAAGTAAAAGCAACTGTGCTATTATCTCCACTAAAATTATCAACAATTACATTTTGCCCACTATATACTGCACCGACAGAATAGAAAACCATTTTAGTACCGCTATCTGGAGCAGTATCAAATGTTAAAGTATTTCCACTTATTGAATAAGAATCTTGATTTTGAAATACACCATCTGCAAAAGCAATAATATTATTTTCACTTGTTGGAGATATACTAAGAGTAAAAGAAGCAGATCCTGTTGAAGTTGCAGTATCAGTTGTTAAAGCTACTGCACTTGATGCTGAACTACTTGCTACTGTACCAAAAGAAAGATTTCCACTTCCATCAGTAATCAGTGCTTGACCATTTGTTCCATCAGAGACATTTAGTTCATCAATTCCAACGGAGTTAGCAGCTATCTCACTTGAACCCACAGCATTTGCAGCGATCTCAGTTGCAGTTACGGAATTTGCACTGAGTCCAGAAATTGAAGCAGTAGTTAAACTTGTTACACGACCGTCTGCATCCACAGTTACTACGGGTATGGCACTTGATGACCCGTAAGAACCTGAAGTTACACCTGTCGAAGCTAGTTCACTTGAACCTACTGCATTCTTTGCTATTTGAGTAGAAGTAACTGCATTTCCTGCAATTTCACTTGAACCCACAGCATTTGCTGCTATTTTGGCACTTGTTACACCATTATCTGATAACTCACCGATTGTTACTATTGATTCAGATCCATCATCTTTCTTAATAAAAATTTTACCGTCATAGGTATTAATCGCGATTTCACCAAGCGCGAGTGCAGAAGTTGATGGAACTGCATTTTGAGTTGCAGACCGTTTGAGTTTAATAGTTTGTGCCATATGTATGGAATTCCTTACTATGCGTATATACGCGGAATCTTAATTCTTAGGAGAATGTTCCCCCATCTATTGTATTTGTCCAAGTAACTGTGCTATTTGCTCCAACTTGTAGTATTTGACCAACACTATGTGTAGAATCATATGTTCCAATTGCTAGTCTTTGATAACCTGTATTTGCACCATTTGTATTACCAAATATCAAGTCACCAGTTGCTGTTTGTGTAATACCTTTAATTCTAAGAGTATCACCAGAGATTTCAATGGTTTGATCGTCAACGTTTACATCTAGTGTATTGCCTGTTTTGCTAAGACCATCTCCTGCTGTGATTTGACCAGCACCAGAGAATTGTGAGAAAGCAAGTGAAGTGCTTCCAACTGTAATTGATCCGTCAGTAGTTAATACAAAACCAGAGTCAGCATTTGCTGTACCTTCTTCAACAAAAGTAAACATTCCTGAAGTGACTTCTGCATCAGAATCACAATCAGTTGCTCTTGTCATTGCAGAAGAGGAACCATTAAAGATATAGATACCATTTTGTGAAGCAGTTGATTGATCTTTTACAAGAACTCTATCACCGCTTGAAAGAGTAATACCATCTATTGAAGTACCTGGTGAAGATAACGTAATAGCTGCTGTGGTTGCTACTCTCACTGAATCTTTAATATCTAGTCCAGTTTTTACAGCATCAACATACTCTTTTGTTACAAGAGAAGTTGCACCAAATCCTGCTCTATCTTTATACCCACTTGGAACTACAACTGTACCATATCCATTTGGTGAAAGTGTTAAATTACCATTTGAATCTGTTGTAGAGATTGTGTTACCATCAATTCTTACATTGTCAACATCTAATTGAGTAACTCCTGAAAGAGCACCACTTGTTAAAGTTGCTGTACTATCAGTAAATGTAGTTGCTGTTATAGTTGTACCAGTAATCGCTGCTGCTGATGAACCGCCGATAGTTGTACCATCGATAGTTCCACCGTTAATATCAATAGTTGTTACTGAGCCACCATCTGAAACAGTTGCTCCATTAAAGTTGATTGTACCACTTGCTGTTAAGTTTGTAAATGTACCTGCTGCTGCGGAGGCTGCTCCAATTGTAGTGCCATCAATAGCACCACCATTAATATCAAAGTTTGAACCTTCAATTTCGACTGAACCAGCTTCTAATTTTTTACCTAATGTTATTTTTTCAGCAGAGTTTGTTGTATCAAATGTTAAGTAAGCATTTGAACCTTCTGTAATTACAAAAGAAGTACTACTATTATCAAGAATACTTAATTCTGTTGCCTGAGAAGTAATATCGATTGCACCACCTGTTAGATCTAAGTCTAAGTTTGCGGCAGCAACAATATCAACATCACCAGAACCAGATGTAATTGAGTTTGCTCCAATTGTTAGATTTGCAGTTAATAATTGATCTATTTTACTGTCGGAATCTACAATAATCGCGGAACTTGCTGTTAATGTACCAGCAGTGTGGTCTAGCATATTTACATACAGTTCACCACCAATAACATCATTGTTTGTACCGTCACCGATAAAAAGTTTTGATGAATTAAACGAATACGCTAATTCACCAGTACTCAACGCACTCGAAGGAGATGCGACCGTGGTACTTCTTTTAATTTTAATCGTTTGTGCCATTTGTTATTTCCTAAAACAATCCTCCGTCAAGATTGTTCATTGTATCCGTTGCTTGTGCAAGGGGTACGAATTCAAAAGTATTAGCGGAAGTTTCTCTGTATACTTTAAGCTGATCATCATCAGTGTCGTACCAGAGATCACCCTCTGCTAAATTGTCGCCAGTAGGCTCGCTAGCTTGCCTATAAAACTGGTCTGTTAAAAAATTAAATGCATTCTGTAAACTACCTCCACCCCATGTTCCATGAGATGCGATTGTTATATCGGAAGCAGATGCAGTAAATGCCGTTAATAAATCTGTTGTTGTTGAAATAGTGATTGGATTATCACTTTGATTTAGAGTTACATTATTTGTAGTTTCATTCACTGTAACATATGTAGGAGTTTCTGATACTGTAACTGTTATTGCCATTATCTTGTAACTTCTGGAGTTACTGTAACATTTCCTTCCATAAGTCGTGTTACAACCCCGCTTAAAGATTCAATCTCTAAATCGTATACGTATATTCCTTCTTCAATGGCTGCCGTTGTTGTAGCAGAAGCCTGTAAGCGAATTACACCTCCAGATCCATTTGAAATACTACAAGTTACAGTTAATACTATTGTACCAGAGTCATGAGTAGACCTCACCTGCATACGAGGTGTGTAGTTTGTTAAGTCCATAGCCGCACCATTCTCTTGGACGGTTACTGTCCTATCGAAAGTCGCTCCCTGCTCTATTGTAAAGTTGTAATTTCCAGCTGCCATTTATAGTTCTCCAATGTCTCAATTATACCAAATTTTTTGACCTCATGTCAAGCATTAAATTTTGAATGTCATTCATTAAACGTCAACTTCCTCGTAAGTTATGATTGCATCTATTGAAGCTTCGGTGTCACTTAAAATTGTTATGTAATCGTCTGCGCTCATTGACAAAGTATTAGAATTACTTATACTAATATGATTTTGTCCTGAACTCAAG
>Ga0255772_10005027_pt1 | contig 12302 bp, 13 predicted proteins | sample 071ome_34_FD_179970 | JGI IMG/M metagenome (GOLD analysis project Ga0255772, IMG submission 179970) | Coastal salt marsh microbial communities from the Groves Creek Marsh, Skidaway Island, Georgia - 071411BT metaG (version 2) | ecosystem: Environmental > Aquatic > Marine > Intertidal zone >... | reverse complement strand
GTGCTGATGATGATTCAGCAGTTGAGTATAATGTCACGGTAGGGACTAACTTCACAACAACTGGTGGAGATTTAAGACAGGCATCTTTGATTGCCGCAAACAATCCATCAGGACAACAAGCATCTGCTACTGTTGCTTTCAATCCAACTGCTGCAAGAAGATCATACATTGCACAGAATATAGATAGTGATGATAGTAATATTTTTGCTGTTATTGTGACTAACTTGGACACTAACACAACAACAGATGTCTTCAATACTATTCAGTGGCGAGAAACTAGATAGGTAATTTTTTATGAGTGATGTATATCTTGGTAATCCTTTATTAAAAAAAGCAAATACTCCAATTGAATTTACTCAAGAGCAAGTTCTTGAGTTTGTTAAGTGTAAAGATGATCCCGTTTATTTTGCTAACAACTACATTAAGATTGTTTCTCTTGACGAAGGTTTAACACAATTTCATCCATATGATTTCCAAGAGAAATTAATTAGAAGATTCCACGAGCACAGATTTAATATCTGTAAGATGCCACGACAGACTGGTAAGTCAACCACTGTTGTTTCATATCTTCTTCATTATCTGATTTTCAATGATAGTGTAAATATTGGTATTCTTGCAAACAAAGCCGCAACTGCAAGAGAATTGTTGCAAAGACTTGCTACTGCTTATGAAAACTTGCCTAAGTGGATGCAACAGGGTATTATATCATGGAATAAAGGTTCTATCGAGTTAGAAAATGGCAGTAAGATATTGGCAGCTTCTACATCTGCGAGTGCTGTCCGAGGCATGTCGTTCAATATCCTCTTCCTCGACGAATTTGCGTTCGTTCCGAACCATATCGCAGATTCCTTCTTTGCATCTGTTTATCCTACTATTACTTCTGGTAAAAGCACAAAAGTCATAATGGTTTCTACCCCTCACGGGATGAACCACTTTTATAGATATTGGCATGATGCTGAGAAAGGTAAAAACGAATATATTCCAACTGACGTTCATTGGAGTGAAGTTCCTGGAAGAGATTTAAAGTGGAAAGAAACCACTATCGCAAACACTTCAGAACAACAGTTTAAGGTTGAGTTTGAGTGTGAGTTCCTAGGCTCTGTTGATACTCTGATTGCTCCAAGTAAACTTAGAACATTTGTATACGATAATCCAAAAACTAGAAACGCTGGATTAGATGTATATGAAGATGTAAAGAAAGAGAATGATTATGTAATTACTGTTGACGTTGCAAGAGGAGTTAGCGAAGATTACTCTGCTTTTGTAGTCGTTGATATTACACAGTTCCCGCATAGAGTTGTTGCAAAGTATAGAAATAATGAAATTAAACCGATGCTATTTCCAAACATCATATATGAAGTAGCAAAAAGTTATAATAGTGCGTATATTCTTTGCGAAGTTAATGACATTGGCGATCAGGTTGCGTCAATTCTAAATTACGATCTTGAGTATCAAAATGTCCTCATGTGCTCAATGAGAGGTAGAGCAGGACAGATTGTTGGACAAGGATTTTCTGGAAAGAAAACACAACTTGGAGTCAAAATGTCCAAGGCTGTTAAAAAGGTTGGCTCACTCAATCTCAAAACTATGATTGAAGAGGATAAACTACTCTTCAATGATTATGAAATTATTTCAGAACTCACAACATTCATTCAGAAGAATAATTCCTTTGAGGCAGAGGATGGATGTAATGATGACTTAGCCATGTGTCTTGTCATCTATGCATGGTTGGTTCAACAAGACTACTTTAAAGAACTTACCGATCAAGATGTTAGGAAGAGATTATATGAAGAGCAGAAGAATCAAATTGAACAAGACATGGCACCATTTGGATTTATTTCGGATGGATTGAGTTCAGAAAGCTTTGTAGATGATGATGGAGATAGGTGGTTTACTGATGAGTATGGTGACAGATCTTACATGTGGGAATATATGTAATGGAAATAGATAGGCAAATAAAGTTAGGACATTTATTATTAACAGATAGAAAATGTAGAGTTTGTGGAGAGGTAAAAAATCTAATAGATGGATTTTATAGAACAAGAAAAGACAGAGGCCCAGTCGCATCATCATACTCTTATGAATGTAAGGACTGCACTATAAAGAGAATAGTTACCAGCAGAATGACTTCCAATATCTTTGATAGATGGGAATATCCAGATTGGTAACTCACGTCATGTTTCCCCTCTGAAAAGTAACTTTTTAATAAATATTTTCAGATAAACTGAGACCACGGAGAAAAACATGGCGACTCCTCAATTATCTCCCGGTGTAATCACGAGAGAGGTTGATCTTACTGTAGGGAGAGCTGATAACGTATTAGCTAATGTTGGTGCGATTGCTGGACCATTTTCAATTGGCCCTGTAGAAGAGGCAATTGACATCCAAACAGAGCAGCAATTAATCAATACCTTCGGTAAACCAATTTCTACCGATACCCAGTATGAGTACTGGATGAGTGCTTCCTCATTCCTCTCATATGGCGGAGTTCTTAAGGTTGTTAGAGCAGATGGCTCATCTCTTAACGGAGCAAATGCTGGTGTTGGAGCTGCTTCTACAACTAGCGCAAAAATCAAGAACTTTGACGACTACAATACAAATTGGAGTTCTGATTCAGTCAACTTTACTTATGCTGCGAAGAACCCAGGAACTTGGGCAAACAGCCTCAAGGTTTGCACTATTGACGACTTAGCAGATCAGACAATTGGTATTACAACTACCGATTTAGGAAACTTCGGTGCTGTAATTGGTTATGGTGTAACAACTCCACTCAATGGAACTTTAATTGGTTCTGGAACAACTAGCAACTTCACAGGATACCTCAAAGGAATTATCACTGGAGTTAGCACTGACGCAACAAATGGCGCTTCATCCATTGACATTAAAGTTGTTTCTAGAGTTTCTGGTGCTGGAACAGAAACTGCAATCAGTTATGCAGAATCAGATCCTCTGGCATCTTTTGAATCAAACGACACTGTTTACTTTGTAAACAATTCTGGAATCAATACTGGTTCAACTGGAACTGCAGGAACCGTAACTGACTGGTACAACAATCAGACTCTTGGATTAACCAATTCAACAGTATACTGGAAACAAATTGCTTCAAAACCAGTTACTAACCAGTTCAGCGCAACTAGAAACAGTAAGAACGATGCGATGCACGTCGTAATCGTTGATGATAACGGTTCAATTACAGGCGTTCAGGGAAGTATCCTTGAGAGACACATTAGTATTTCCAAGGCATCTGATTCAGTATCTGCTGTAAGTTCTCCTGTAAGAACATACTATAAGGATTATCTGGCAAACTTCTCAGAATATGTTTATGCTGGAAGAAATCCATCTGCTGCAGAAGATACTTATCACGGAACTGCACCAAGAGCAACTGGTTTCTCATCAGGATTTACTGCAGTAACAACTGCAGCTGGACTTTGGGGACAAGCAACCCAAGGTGTTACCTTCTCTGCTGTTGGTAATAAGACATACACATTTGCTGGTGGTGTTGACTATTCTGCTTCTGGTGGAATGAGTGCAACTCTAGGAGATCTTGTTACTGCATATGATTTATTCTCAAATAAAGATGAAATCGCAGTCAATTTCTTAATTAATGGCCCTGGACTTGGTTCAGAAGATGAGTCGCAAGCAAAAGCGAACAAATTGATTTCTATCGCAGAATCTAGACAAGATTGTGTTGCTGTTGTTTCTCCATATAGAGCAAGTGTTGTTGATGTCACAAATACAACAACGCAAACTAACAACATTGTCAAGTTCTTTGCACCTCTGACAAGTTCTTCATACGCAGTATTTGATAGTGGTTATAAGTATACCTACGATAGATTCAACAACCAGTTTAGATACGTTCCATGCAATGCTGACATTGCTGGACTGATGGTTAGAACTGATATTGAACAGTTCCCATGGTACTCTCCTGCTGGCCAGCAAAGAGGTGTTTTAAATAACGCTATTAAACTTGCATATAACCCAAGTAAGGCACAAAGAGACACTCTTTATGAAGCAAGAGTAAACTCAATTGTCAATCAACCAGGAATTGGAATTCTTCTTTACGGAGATAAGACTGGACTGTCTTATGCATCAGCATTTGATAGAATCAACGTTCGTAGATTGTTCCTCACTGTTGAAAAGGCACTTGAAGGTGTTGCTAATGCTCAACTGTTTGAGTTTAATGATGAAATTACAAGATCCAACTTCGTTAACGTTGTTGAACCATACCTGAGAGACGTTCAGGCAAAGAGAGGACTCTATGACTTCAGAGTTATTTGTGATGAATCAAACAACACACCTGATGTTGTTGATAACAATGAGTTTAGGGCTGACATCTTCCTGAAGCCTACCAAATCAATTAATTATGTAACACTCACTTTCGTTGCTACCAGAACTGGAGTCAGTTTTGAAGAAGTAACTGGAAGAGTTTAATTCTTTTATAATTAACTAAACGGAGGACTCAAACGATGGCAAACCTAAAGACAATCTCACAATTTAAATCAAGATTACAAGGCGGGGGAGCCCGCCCCAATCTGTTTGAAGTAAATGTTAACGACTTCAAATTTGGTACTTGGGACAACGAAACATTCCAGTTTCTCTGCAAAGCAGCTGCACTCCCTGCATCAAACGTAACCCCAATTGATATTCCTTTTAGAGGAAGATCTCTTAAGGTTGCTGGAGACAGAACCTTTGATACTTGGACAATCACCGTTATTAACGATGAGGACTTCAAACTGAGAACAGCATTTGAAGAGTGGATGAATGGAGTAAGCAAGTTGTCAGATGGTTCTGGAGCAACAGATCCAAATTCATATATGGGTAATGCAACCGTTCACCAACTCGGAAGAGGATACAATCAAGGACGTTTTGCTACCAGAAATAGTGGCGATGGAGACGGAAGTGCAGGACAGTCGGGAATTACCCCACTGAGAACTTACTACTTTGATGGCATCTTCCCAACAAACGTATCTCAAATCGATCTTTCTTATGATTCTGGAGATACAATTGAAGAGTATACGGTAGAATTCCAGGTTCAGTACTGGATTGCTGGAACAGATTCTACCAACGGTAATGCATCTGATCAAACTTCCTCTGTAATTGTCTGATAAATACTACAGGTAAAACGGACAAGCAAATAAATTATGGCAAAATTATTTGGGTTCTCTATTGAGGACAATGAGCCATTATCTCCAACTACAGTCTCCCCCGTTCCTCAAAATAATGAGGACGGGGTTGACCATTATCTAAGTAGTGGATTTTTTGGTTCGTATGTTGACATTGAAGGAATTTATAGAACAGAGTTTGATTTAATCAAACGTTATCGTGAAATGGCACTTCACCCAGAATGCGATAGTGCCATTGAAGATATTGTAAATGAAGCCATTGTTTCCGATACTAATGATACTCCAGTTGAGATTGAACTTTCAAATCTTAATGCAAGCGATGGTATCAAGAAAAAGATTAGACAAGAGTTTAAATACATTCTCGATCTGCTAGATTTTAATAAGAAGTCACACGAAATCTACAGAAATTGGTACGTGGATGGTAGATTATACTATCACAAGGTAATTGATTTAAAGAATCCACAAGAAGGAATTCAAGAATTGCGTTACATTGACGCAATGAAAATGCGTTTTGTAAGGCAAACTAAGAAAAAAGAAAAGGATAATTATAAACTTCCAGCGTATAGGCAATCTGATAATCCAATGGATTATGAGTTTCCTGAGATTGAAGAGTATTTTATCTACAATCCAAAGGGTTCATATCCAACTGGAAATGTTAATGCAACAGGTGCAAGTCAAGGAATTAAGATTGCAAAAGACGCAATCACATATTGCACTTCAGGACTTGTAGATAGAAATAAAGGATCGACTCTTTCATATCTTCATAAAGCAATTAAATCACTCAATCAACTTAGAATGATTGAGGACTCACTGGTTATCTATCGTTTGAGTAGAGCACCAGAACGTAGAATTTTCTATATTGACGTTGGTAATCTTCCTAAGGTAAAGGCAGAACAATATCTTCGTGATGTTATGATGCGTTATCGTAATAAGCTTGTCTACGATGCAAACACTGGAGAAATCCGTGATGACAAAAAATACATGGCAATGCTTGAGGATTTTTGGCTACCTAGACGAGAGGGAGGACGTGGTACTGAAATTTCTACTCTTCCAGGAGGACAAAATCTTGGAGAAATCACAGACATTGAGTATTTTAAAAAGAAGTTATATAGGTCCCTCAACGTCCCGCCGTCTCGCATGGATGGCGAAGGTGGATTTAATCTCGGTAGATCCTCAGAAATCTTAAGAGATGAAGTTAAGTTTAGTAAGTTTGTTGGACGTTTGAGAAAAAGATTCTCAAATATGTTCAATGATATTCTCAAGACTCAACTGATTCTCAAGAACATTATTACCCCAGAAGATTGGGATATCATGAGTGAGCATATTCAGTATGACTTCCTCTATGATAATCATTTTGCAGAATTGAAGGATGCAGAACTTCTCAACGAAAGATTAAATATGGTTCAAACTGCAGAACCATATGTTGGCAAGTATTTCTCTCAGGATTATGTAAGACGTAAGATTCTTCGTCAAACTGATGTTGAAATCATTGAGCAAGATTCACTCATTGAAAAAGAAATCAAAGCAGGAATCATTCCAGATCCAGCAACTATCGATCCTCAAACTGGTTTACCATTTGAACAAACCGCAGACATGGATTTAGGAAAACCAGTTACAGAACCAGAACTTGATGGTTCTCCAGCAGAAGCCCCAGAACTACCCAAGGGTGGGGAAATATAAATACTAGCGTTTACAGGATTTTTTAAAAATGGAAGAACTTTTAGATATGATTGCGGCTGATGAGTCTCCTTCACAAATTAGCGATAAAATCAAAGATATTTTGTTTTCAAAGTCAGCAGAAAGAGTTGATGCTTTCCGTCCAGTAGCAGCAAACTCTTTATTTGGAGATGATTCTCAACTAGAAATCGAAGACGATATCGACGCTGAAGACGAAGAATAATAAATAACTATTATAAATGATTTATTAGGAATAATGGCGCATAGACCTGTAGGATTATCAACATCATTATCAACAACAACATCTTCTGGAATGACAACATCGTTTGTTGTTAAATCCAACGCATTGAGAATTGTTGCTGCTGGTAGCACTGGTGCTCATGTAAAAATTGACAGTCAACCAACTGCAACTGTTTTTGATTATTATATTCCTGCAGGTGGAACAGCAACTCTTGCGATGACAAAAGCATCAAATAGAGTTATTGGAATTACAACTGGTTCTTCAACAGTAATTACATTCCCAGAAGGAACACAATGTCCTTTCGGTATTGGTGATTATATCACAATTACTGGTGGAACCAATGCTGATTTAAATCTTCGCCATGTTGAAGTTACGAGTGTAGATACTACTTCGAGTTATGATGGAAATTTCCAAACCAAGTGTACAGTTGATTATGACTCTGGCGCTGCCGGAGACTTCGCTGGTTCTGATGTAACTGCAAGTCTTTCTCTCAGACTTGCTGCTAGAACTGATAGCGGAACTGGTACAGTACACGCACAACAAGTACAAATTACCGGACAAGCCTGATGAAACTTATCAGAGAAGAAATCGAATCAGTAGAATTTCTTGTCGAACAAAAGAACGGCAAGAAATCAATGTACATTGAAGGTGTTTTCCTCCAAGGAAACATCAAAAACCGTAATGGCAGAATGTATCCTATGGAAACACTCCGCCGTGAAGTAGCTAGATATAGCGAAAATCATGTTGTTGCCGGTAGAGCACTTGGAGAACTGGGACATCCCGATGGCCCAACCGTAAACCTTGATAGAGTTTCTCATAAAATCGTTTCTCTGAAAGAGAGCGGTTCAAACTTTATCGGAAAAGCAAAGATTCTGAATACTCCAATGGGTAAGATTGCATCTTCCCTGATTGAAGAAGGTGTAAAACTCGGAGTTTCTTCTCGCGGTATTGGTTCACTCAAAATGACAAGAGAGGGAATCAATGTTGTTGGTGACGATTTTATGTTAGCAACTGCTGCTGATATCGTTGCTGATCCTTCCGCTCCTGATGCTTTCGTTGAAGGTATCATGGAAGGAAAAGAGTGGGTATGGGACGGTGGCATTCTTCGTGAGAAGTATGCTGCAAAAACATACAAGCAAATCAACACTCTTGTCACTCAAAGATCACTTGAAGAGAATAAGTTAAACTTATTCAATGATTTCTTAAATAATCTTTGATTTATTAAATATCTTAATTTATAAATAAATATAGTTTAATAACAGGAAACATCGGAGAGTTCAAATGTCTCGTGGTAAACAATTACAAGAAATGGAAGCAGGCACTAAGCAATCCAAAACTGCTGTAAATGCTGGCGCTAAGCCCGCAGAAGGAATGCCTAAGTTGCAAAATGATGGTTCACAACTCGGTTCTGTAGAGGATCTTGGCGGACCTACCCCAGATAACTATAAGCCCGATGATGATTCGGCTAAGTTAAAGACTCCTGGTGGTACTCTTAAGCAAGTTCGTGATGTTGTAAACAAAGGCGCTAAAGCAGCAGAACCAATGAAGGGCATGAAGGAAGAGGAAGAACTTGAGACTGAAGAAGTCATCGAGGAAGAAGAAGAGACTACTGATGAAGTAGTTGCAGAAGAAGAAACCGTTGAAGAGTATGACATCGAAGAAGATGTTAATGCACTTCTCGGTGGCGAAGAACTCTCCGAAGAGTTTAAGGAAAAAGCAAAAACCATCTTTGAAGCAGCAATCAATTCTAAGGTTGCTGGTATCAAGGAAGAGCTTGAGCAAGCATATGCTGCTGCTCTTGCAGAAGAAGTAGAAGAAATGAAGGAATCACTCGCTGAGCGTGTTGATTCTTATCTTGAGTATGTCTCAGACGAATGGTTCGCTGAGAACGCACTTGCTATTGAGCAAGGACTCAAGACTGAGATGACCGAATCATTCCTTGAAGGAATGAAGGGTCTTTTTGAAGATCATTATGTATCAATCCCTGAAGATAAATATGATGTGCTTGAGAGCATGGTAGAAAAACTTGATGATATGGAGACAAAACTCAACGAGCAAATTGAGAAGAACATCTCCCTCAACAAGCGTCTCGCAGAGTCGGTTGCTGACGGAATCTTAGATCAAGTCTCTGAAGGTCTTGCACAGACTCAGAAAGAGAAGCTCGCTTCACTTGCCGAAAGTGTTGAGTTTGAATGTGAAGAAGAATATCGTGAAAAGCTGGAGACGCTGAAGGAGTCATATTTTGCCTCCAAATCAGCACCTTCAACTGCTAAGTCCGAAACCCTTTCTGAGGGTGTAGACGTTGCTCCCGAATCCTATTCGAATTCAATGTCCGCATACCTGAGAACCATGGGTTCTTTTAGCAAATAATTGAATTTAATATAATTCAAACCCAAAAAACGTACACTTATTAGGTAAACGCAAATGTTCCAATCCGAGCATCTGCAGGAAAAGTGGGCACCTCTCCTCAACTATGAGGGTCTTGATCCAATCAAAGATTCGCACAGAAGAGCAGTAACCGCCGTCCTGCTGGAAAACCAAGAAAAATTCCTCCGCGAGCAATCCGCATTTGAACATGGCGGTATGCTCATGGAGCAACCAACCAATAGCACTGGCTCTTCAGCTGGCGCTCCTGGATTCTCAGGTAGTGCTGCTGCTGCAGGTCCTACCGCAGGTTTCGATCCCGTTCTGATTTCACTCATCAGACGTTCAATGCCTAACCTTGTCGCTTATGACTTGGCTGGCGTTCAACCAATGAGTGGTCCTACTGGACTCATCTTCGCAATGCGTTCACGCTACGGCACTCAGTCTGGCGACGAAGCATTCTTCAACGAGCCAGATTCCGCATTCTCGGGTCAACCCTTCGGTCGTGACGACGCTAACGGTTTCACCGATCCTAAAGTTGGTTTCGGTACTACTGCACAGTCTGGTACTAATCCTTCCGTTCTGAACCCAGTTGGTACTGCAACAACCGAGCCTTCACCTTATAACGTTGGCCAGGGTCTGCGTACCGACAGTGCAGAAGGACTCGATACGGGTGCTAATGCATTCAACCAGATGGCATTCTCGATTGAGAAAGTCACTGTTACCGCTAAGTCCAGAGCACTGAAGGCAGAATACAGCCTTGAGCTTGCACAGGATCTGAAGGCAATTCACGGACTGAATGCAGAAGCTGAGTTGGCAAACATTCTGTCAACTGAGATTCTTGCTGAAATCAACCGTGAAGTCATCAGAACCATCTATAAGGTTGCTGAGCAAGGCGCTGTTCAAAACACCGCTACCGCTGGTGTATTCGACCTCGACATCGACTCTAACGGACGTTGGAGTGTTGAGAAGTTCAAGGGTCTCCTGTTCCAAATCGAGCGCGACGCTAACGCGATTGCACAAAGAACTCGTAGAGGAAAGGGCAACATCATCCTGTGTTCCGCAGACGTTGCTTCTGCTCTCACCATGGCTGGTGTTCTTGACTACACCCCTGCACTCAACGCTAACCTGAACGTTGATGACACTGGTAACACCTTCGCTGGTGTTCTGCAAGGTAAGTATCGTGTTTACATCGATCCTTATGCTGCTAACCTGACTTCAGCTAACGCAACTCCTGGCAACCAGTACTACGTTGTCGGTTATAAGGGTTCTTCTCCTTATGACGCTGGCATCTTCTACTGCCCATATGTTCCTCTCCAAATGGTTCGTGCCGTTGGTGAGAACTCCTTCCAGCCCAAGATTGGCTTCAAGACCCGCTATGGTATTGTTGCTAACCCATTCGCGGAAGGAACCAGCCAGCAACTGGGTGCTCTTAACCTCAATGCAAACCGTTACTACAGACGTGTTGCAGTTAAGAACCTCATGTGATTCATACTCACAAGAGTTTATCTGGGAGTCCTTCGGGACTCCTTTTTTTATGTAAATAAATAACTATAAACTAAGAAAATGGCTTACCATATCAAAACCAGTAGTGTCTTAAGTTCATCTATTGGTGACGTTTACTATAAGTCCGATAATACTTGGACTGATGTTTATGCCGATAGAAAAGTGTACGCAACTGAAGACGAAGCACTTGCAGACAAAAATACTACTGTCACCAAAAATGGTGTCACATATACACCTAAGCATTGGGCGAATGCTACTATCGTAAGCGAATGAAATGACTGGAAATCCATACGATAAGCAAGTATCCAATAGGAATTTTCTTTCTCCTACTGGATTCAGATTTACATTGAATAGAGCACCAAAGGTTGCGTTTTTTGGGAATACTGCAAATATTCCATCAATGACACTTGGTATTGCAAATCAATCAACGTACTTGAAAGACATTGACGTTCCAGGTGATAAAATCTTATTTGATGATTTTACATTAAGATTTTTAGTTGATGAAAATCTTGAAAACTATATGGAGATACACAACTGGATACGTGGACTTGGATATCCAGAAAGTTTACAAGAGATATATGATTTGCAAAAAAATGCAATGATTGATAGAACAGGAACAGTTAATCCACCTTTGGAAAAAGGTATGGATTTATTTTCCGATGCAACTCTACAAGTTTTAAACAGCAGTTTTAATCCAAACTTCCAGGTTGTTTTTCAAGATTTGTGGCCATATTCATTGTCAACTCTTGACTTTGATGCTACATCAGAGGACGTTCAATACTTTACAGCAGACGTAACTTTCAAGTATACTATCTACAATATAACCGATTTAAGTGGCAATCCTTTATGATTGATCTTGATAAACTTCAAGAAGTGTGGGAAAAAGATGCAAAGATTGATATGGATAACCTCCATACAGAATCAACAAATATTCCCGCACTTCATGCGAAGTATTTTGAAATGTACAACACAATCTTTCTTTTGAGAAAGAAAGCAGAGCAACAGAGAAAAAATATTCGACACGAACGCTATGAGTATTTTAGTGGAAAAGCAGATCCTGATGTTTATGTGGAGAATCCATTTCCTAAAAAAATTAGGGATAAGGACACTATGCAAAAATATTTGGATGCAGATGAGAAACTTTCAACAATTTGCTTGAAGATTGATTACTACGATACAATGCTTGTTTATATTGAAAGCATTCTAAAGCAGATTACTAATCGTACATACCAAATCAAAAATGCAATTGAGTTCATGAGATTTAATGCTGGACTAGGGTAAATAAATACCCCTAGATGAATGGATTCATGTGATTGATACAACAGCAAACCTTGTTATATCTAAATCCAACGAAGTATTTTTAAAGATTAATACGGAACCTCACATTGAAT
>Ga0255772_10005024_pt1 | contig 12307 bp, 4 predicted proteins | sample 071ome_34_FD_179970 | JGI IMG/M metagenome (GOLD analysis project Ga0255772, IMG submission 179970) | Coastal salt marsh microbial communities from the Groves Creek Marsh, Skidaway Island, Georgia - 071411BT metaG (version 2) | ecosystem: Environmental > Aquatic > Marine > Intertidal zone > Salt... | reverse complement strand
AACCCTGCGATCATTGCCCATGCTCCAAGCACAAGCATAGAAAGAACGAATATTCTACGAGTTAGTTTTGAAAATGGATCGTTGCCGACTCTATCTGCTGCTGCGTCTGCCGAACGAGATGCGGACTCTCTGTCTGCGTTTTTCAGATCCGCTTTCTGTTGCCGATCTGCCATCATCATTTCCATCTGCTTCTGCTTGTTCTTCTGTGCCTGATCCATGAACTTGAACAGACCGCCCATCGCTGCGCCACCTGCCATCGTTATTAGTTCTACTGGAATCATTTACTTTTCTCCTATACAGAAAACTTCTAACACTATTTATAAGAGTGATAAGTCCTGACACAAAAACAATAGCAAACAACCACCAAGGAATAGAGGTGATTGCCTTTTGACTATCAAAGTTTGGAGTTGGCAGAGGAACTGCCTCTATTTCGTCAGAGTTGACTTTTGGTTTTATATTTGCCTGCAAACTGACTTCCTCCACCTTTGGTGGTGGAGGATTCTCAGTTTCATGGACTTTTTTTGCTACGTCACCTACGGTGAGAGCGGTTGTCAGAGGAGTAAGTGCTGAGCAACCGCTAATGGTGACGAGAGTGAGTGCAAGTAGCACTCTTACATAACAAAGCATTAATCACCTTAGACTGCGGTCAAACTTACGAATGCTTCGTCTACCTCTGCTAATGGATCAACTGCGAAGAAGGTTGTTGTCTTGTTAATGTTTCGACGAGATGTTTGATTTTCTTCTTCCCAACCAGTACGATTGCCGTCTTCGTCAAAAATACCAACTTTACGAACTTCATCGTAAGGTGCAGATTCCCAAGCAATAACTGCAGCGAGGTTGGCAAGAGCATCAATAGCAGTTTCCTTTTCGTTGCTTTCTGTACGAATCGCAGCACGATAAGTTGCAACTGCATCAGGAACTGCTGTACCACCTTCTGCAGCACGAACTACCATCCAGTCAGTTGCTGAAAGCAAACTTGCAGCGATTGACTTTACAGTGCTCTTCATTTCTGCTTTAAGAGTGTCTACATCTTTTGGAGTTCCCTCGTAAGAACCAACAACTTTATCTGAACCAACAGAATAAGTTACGTTCCCACTCCAGTAATAACGAGTGTTTACAGTTGTCTCTTCATATGGGAGGATACCAATTTCTTTGAGTTCCGCAGCAGTCCATCGAGTAAAGATAGACTTTGGATGCGAAACACCACTTACTGTGATTGCAGTAGGAGTACCAATAATTCTTTGTACCTCACCACCGTTTACTAAAGCCCATGCCATGTTTGTCTCCTAATTTAAGGGTTTTACTGTTAGTTATTTATAATACTTGTTACCTTGCATTCGAATTCTTAAAGGGGTTTTCTGCGAATGCTGCGTAGATAATTGTTGCACTACTTCTATTGAACTGATTGATGTAAGATCCAGTTGGTCTTATCTTGAATCCATTTGAAACAAAGTCGCCCATATCTACCACGTTATCTTCAGCATTCGATAAATTGGGCATGAGTCTTGCTTCAGTTAGATTATACTCATCTCTCGCAGAATCATAAATGAACCAATGTTCAGTTCCTGCAGATGATTCTTTCAGTAAAATCCAAGCAGGTTTAAAACCTGTGTAGATAAATGGACCATCAGTGGATCCGTTGCCAGTGTAATATCCGAACTTCGAGAATCCTTCTACTTCGGCGAATGAGTAGCAAATATACGAAGTACCTGATAAACCCACGCTAGCATTGTTACCAATTGCAATTACGGAACTTGTAATGCCTGCGGTTTGGAATATTGTTGATCCTGTTGACGCTGCGTCAACTTTATTAAGGGAAATATAACCGTTCGTGGCTAAAGACTGATGCCATACGGGCCATTTTTCACCCGCCCTGTCTCTTGCTTTAATAATCACGAAATCCGGTGTGACTCCTAATCCATGCCCAAAGGTTTGAGTTGAGGATCCGTCAGCAGTGTAGGCGGCGATCGAGAATCCGCTGGTGGTATTAGCAGAGACTGTGCTGTCGAGTGTGCCATCCTCGTTCAGTACACCAGAACCGTTTGCTTTCCAGTTCCAAGCTGCATAGGTGCCACCAGAAGAATTAAAATTACCTAAATTTCCAACAGTAAATCCATCTGAATCAAACGTAGAAACACCTTCTGAGTATGTAGTTTCTGCGTCTGTTGAGTTGGAGAAAAGAAGTTTTGTTCCTCCTCGAATGCTATCTACCAGTCCGTGATAAGCAGATGTATCTCTACGCTTTCCCCAAACAAAGTCTGGCTGGAAACCAACTCCCGTAACAGTTAGTCCACCAGAACCAATTGCAGTCCCATTACCCGTATACAACACCGTATTAAAGTAATCTCTACCATTAGTAATTGTTGATGCTGGAAGATTGCTTGTACAAATCGCTTTGAACCCTGTTGGTACAGTAAATTGGAAATCTCCAATACTGTTGCTATCTTGATTGTTCTGCCGAGTTTCTGCACTGGCGAAAGAAGAATCTTGACCAAAGTTGAAAATATATGACGGTGATGCAGTAGAAGATGCTCTCCATGCTGCTCCAGTCCAATATCCAGTCAATCCTGTCAATACAGGATTACCACTATTAACAGCAGTTCCATTAATTGCATAATACAAATTGCCAGATTTAAAATAAATCGATATTATATCACCAACCGAAAAAGTAGTCAATCCTGAAACTTCCTGAGTTCCATTTAAATATACTGAACCAGAAGCAGTAATAGATACTGCTCCAAGAGTAGAACTGTAAGGAATGTTAACATTTTCTCGTTTACTAATTCCAGTCGATCCATGTGTAGTTCCATTAGTTCCTATTCTTACTTCAAAATAATAACCTTCACTGTCTTCTATATCAACATAGATTGTTCCAACTGCTTTACTGTTCGTAGCAGTCATTGATGATATTGTCAAGTCACCTTCACTAAACTTTGCATACGTTGGTTCAAGTGGATTAAAAACACAGAAGTTATTGCTTGGACTGTCAAGAGTAACATCGTTCACTGAACTCATACCAGTAGCAGTAAGATCGTTATTGTTACCTGATCTATCAGTACCAATCGCTCCAGACTGATAATCTAAACGGAAACCATTTTGACCATAGTCAACTTCTGTATTAAAGTCATCGTAAGATCTAGGCAACCACTGTCCCGTGGTAGTATCTTTATATCCAAAAGATTCTGGTCCAAGTGCCTGTCCATCTATAAGGTTAGTTTCTGCTTGATAGTGGTCTCCGTAAGAACCATAAGTCAAATAACCACCGACATATATTGGATTATAGTTCATCGAGTATTCAACATTTTGTGATGGATACGTTGTTTGACTTAAATCCGTCAATAGACTACCATTCAAAAATAACTTCACTCTGTTAGCAGCAGTTGGTTGAGTTGTATCATATGAAACAACTAAATGATACCAACCAGCAAAATCACGAAGTTTAGTATTATCTCCTGTTGCGACTGATATCGCATCACTGCCACCCCAAGTAGCATAAACCTGAATTTGATATCCTGATACCAGTCTACATTGAATATGATAACTACTACTAGAACCAGTACTAAAAATAGGCATAGTGTCTGGATATAGCTGAGCAGATTCAGCAATTTTAATCCAAGTGCTATATGTCCAAGTTTTTCTATTACCTGCTGTTGCCACTGATCTGCTTAGATAAGCAGGAGCAGAATTATAAGTTCCACTAAACCTAGCAGACTGCCCAATAGTCAACGCTGATTGTGTGGGATCGCTATACTTATCAAAAGATGTACCACGAGCATTTGTATACTTGAATGGATACTCGGCGAATGCTCCATAAATGTAAGTTCCTGTGTTGAAGTTGATCCAACTTGAAGACCCACTTCTAATTTTTATACCATTACCTACGAAGTCTACATCAGACGCTGTGTCATAAGGTTCTGCTGCACTACTATCAAATCTCAATGATTGGTCTACAACATTATATGTGTTTCTGACAGAGTCAAGTTGTAACCATACAGTAGATGCGCTGGTTGTGCATTTAAAGAAAACCCAAGCAGGTCTAAATCCTGTGTAGATAAATGGACCATTGGTCGAATTATTACCAGTGTAAGAACCAAACTTTGAATATCCATCTACACTGTGGAAGCAGTAGGCAACATAATTGACCGAACTACTATTCACAGCTGAATTTGTTCCGATAGAAAAAACACTGCTAGTAGGTTCAGTATTATTAAAAATATCAGTTTGTGTAGTAGTTGCATTGGTCTGGTTCAATCGCAAAAACTTAGTTGCACCAACGCTTGAGTGATAGACAATCCAATCGTTAATAGAAGTATCTCTATTTTTAAGAAAGATAAAATCAGGAGCAGAACTCAAACCATGTCCAACAGTAGTTGCACTGCCCGATCCTGTCCAAGTAACAATACTAAATCCAGCATCTGGATTTGCTGCTACAGTTGATGATATTCCACCATTTTCGTTTGCAGAACCAGAAGTGTTATCTGCTAACCAGTTCCATGCAGCGTAGTTATAACCTGATGTTCCAACTGCTAGACCAACGTCAACTGTGAACCCATCGCTATCAAAACTTACAAACCCTGATCCCGCAGGATAGGTTGTCTCAGCATAATTTAGATCAGGATAAAGTCTTTTGGTGGCTCCTCTAACCGCATCTGCTAAATTATGAGACGCAGTAGTGTTTCTGTTTTTAATCCACGTCATGTCAGGTTGAAAACCTAAACCTGTAATTGATTTTTCTGCGCTTGATCCTGAGTAAGTAACAGCACTAAAGTTTTTTTGTGGTTTTACTGCAGGGTCAGGCAAGTTGTAAGTGTTCATCTTTAAGAAGCCAGTTGGTGGCGTGTACTTAAATGGACGTTGACCCGCATTTAAAATCCATGTTGCATTAGCAGCAAGACTTCCTGAATGACCAGCAAATATACGAGCAGGAACATTGTTTGTTGTACTTGCTGCTAGATCGCTGTTACTTATAGATCCTTGTGATACACCGTTTTTATAAAAAGTAACATCTCCCGTATCTGCATCAAAAGATATCCCGATAATGTCCCCTGCTGTATAAGAAGACCCATAGGAAGTGGAAGTGCCATTGACTATTTTATTTCCGTTTGAAATATAGTTAGTGTATTTTAAAGTACCAGAACTATCTCTCACTGCAAAACCAATAGTTGGTAATCCTGAACCATGCGTGTCTAACTCTACTTCTGCATACCACTTACCTGAAGGTAATCCTAAAGTTGTATACGCATACGTTCTTGTTCCATGAGATACCTTTAAATTACCTTCCGAGTAAGTTGGTATATAACTGGTTGAAACTATGTCAAGAGGATTCCAAGTAGCAAAGTTAGAAGTATCTTCATCAGTCAGCGTAGGAACATCAGTCATCAACGCATAGTTAGATTCGCTTGGAGCATTACTATTGATATTGTTTGGTGTCCAGTTGTTTAGATTGCCTGATGCGTCGTGATTCCATTGATAGTCACGAGTATCAGCAAATGCCATGTAGATGTAAGTATCTCCATTTACATTAGAAGCTCCACCAGCAATTCTTAATTCAAAGCCAGTATCAGTAAATTCTAGTATGTTAGTGTAAGTAGCTTCTGCACTGTCAGTGTCTGCGTAAAGGTATTCCGAAGCAAAATTATCTGGATCTCTGGTGTTATCAACCATAATCCAACCAGTAGCTCTTGTAGATGCTTTTAGTAATACAAACGCAGGTCTAAACCCTGTTGTAACTACTGGACCTGTTGTAGACCCATTACCCGTATAAGACCCAATGTCACTGTATCCAGCAACACTGTGGAAGCAGTAGGCTACATATTTTTCTGAATTATTATTTGATCCGTAACCCGTTGCAGGTAATTCAATAACTGAATTTGTAGGGGCTTTATCATTGAAAGCTGTAATGCCAGTAGCGTCTTGCCCTGAAGTAAGGTTCAAATAAACTTGATAATCAGGTTGTGTTAACCCTTCATGCCATACATACCAGTTTGTCGCTAAAGTACGGGATTTTAGGATTACCATTTCAGGCGCAGAACTTAACCCATGTCCTACCGTAGCACCTGATGTTGCATTACCTGTATAACTAACAACACTAAAGCCTTTTTCAGTATTTGCTTTGACTCGACTGTCTATTGAACCATCAGTATTTAAAGGAGCAACATAATCTGAATAACTGCCTTTGAAAGCCATGTAGAGGTAAGTGCCACCTGAAGCATTTAATGCAGTTGTACCGCCAGCAGAAGTAGACTGAATCGTAAATCCGTCTGAATCAAAGTCTATGTTTCTGTTTGTTGTTCCATAACTTGACTCAGCAAGACCATCAATGCCTAAAATGTCATTGGCTGAGTTAAATGGACTGCGAGTTGAATCAACTATAATCCACTCAGCAGTATCATCAGTACGTTTAATCATCACAAATCCTGGTTTAAACCCTAAACCAGTAATTGCATTACCTGACGATCCTGTGCCTGTGTAAGTGCCAATGTCAGACACACCTGATACTGATTTAAAGCAGTAGGCTATGTAGTCTTCTGTATTGGTGTTTACTCGTGTTATTCCGCTACCACCGTTCTTTAATGTTAGCGTTGTTGCTCCTAATTGATGATATCCTTGCGTTGGAGAAAACACTGCCGCAGTTGTATCTAAGTTAAGGCTTGTTCCGCCACTGATGCCATCAAAAGTTACATCCCAGTTTGTAGATCCATCTCTATTTTTTATTATAGAAAACTCTGGAGCAGATGATAATCCATGACCGACAGTAGCTCCATCAGTACCATTACCAGTCCAACTAACAATACTAAACCCAGTAGCATCGTTTGCTTTGACTGTTGAGGTTATAGTGCCATCAGTATTTGTTACTGGATCACCGTCACCAGCATCCCAACCCCATGCTACATACTCAGTGCCACTTACGTTTGTGCCACTCGTAAAAGACCCATAGCTAAATCCGTCTGAATCAAAAGAAGATACTCTAGTTAAGTCGTATGACTCAGCACCAGCATAATTTGGTTGTAATAGATATCCAGCCCCTCTAACGCTGTCATATAACAAAGGTGATCCAGCAGAACGAGCCTTAGCTATAACCAAGTCAGGACTAAATCCAAAACCACCTAGTTTTAACTCTGCACCATTACCTGTGTAAGCAATGCTACTTATACCAGTAGAAGTTTGATTATCTCCAGCGTCCCATGTCCATGCTGCATAGTCATATCCATTTGATATAACTTGATTGTTTGTTATAAATCCATTAGGGGTAAAATCACTGATCCATGTTCTAGTTTTATTTTCAGCAGTTGTTGCATTTGAATATAAAAAGGAATTGCCGCCTCTAACGCTATCAATCAAATAATGATTTTGTGCGTTGCTTGTTGACTTTAACCAAACTAAATCTGGTTCATATCCTACGTTACTTATCTGTTGATTTTTGTCAGTAGTGCCTGTAAATAAAACAGTATTCATTCCTGATGCTTGTCCAGTAGGTTTAAATGGCAGATAGAAACCATTATCGCCATATGTACCTGTGTACTCCTTTGGAATCCAGTGACCATAACTCGCATCAACTTCACCAAAGTCAGCAGGATCTAATGCTTGTCCATCAATAAAGTTGACCTCTGCCATGTATCCATTAAAATACAGACCAGCAGTATTTACTCTTCTTCCAATACTATGTTCAACATCATTGTTGATTCCTGATTCTGCATATTGATCAGGATAGACATTGTTTGTAAGTTCTTCTGGTCGTATTTGTGCTCCATTAACATACAGTTTCACACGCTCTGTGTTAATTTGTTGAGCAGTATCCCAAGCAATTATAAGGTGATACCAAGCAGAAGGATCTCTAAAAACTATTGATGGAGAGCTATGGTTGGTTGATAGATTCGCAGCACCGTTATTAATATAAACTTGAAAACCGTCTTCAGCAGGAAAGTTTATTAATTCAAATGTGGCATCTGCAGAAAAAATCCCAGCATCATTTGTGCTTAATGCTGAACGCTTGACCCAAAGACTAAGAGTCCATTTTTGACGATTTCCTTGAGAAGCAGGAGTCCAACTCAAATAGGTTGAATCTGCTGAGTTAAACCGCAATGAATTTTCAATGTTATATCCGCCTGAGGATATTGCTGATCCTGGAAATATCGCCATTTTATGTTACCTTACGCAATTGCTGCGCTGTTTGTCAAGTATACGTTTGTTCCGTCGCTGTAATAACTTATTATATATGTGCCTGCCACTGTTACGGTTGATGCCAACTTAGCATCTGCCTTAGAAGTTCCAGCAAGAGACACTGTATAACCACCAGTGTTAATCAATTTAATAAATCCTGACTGACCGTTTGCGATGTTAGTAAATGTCAATGTAAAGTTAGCAGAAGGAGTGCAAATAAAGTTTTGCCCTGCGTCCATGTCAAATGACCCATCGTTATCAGTTACATTAGTTGCACGCTGAGAACCTGTCCAAGAGTTATCTCCAGCAAACGTTGCGTAAGAAGTCAAAGTTGAAGTTAGATTGGCAACTTGAACTCTATCATTAACCAATAAGTTTGTATTAGAAACTTGCATTCTATCATTTACGATTAAGTTGGTGTTAGCAACTTGATAACGATCATTCATCTGCGTCTGGATGTTTGAAGTAACACCATCTAAGAAAGACAGTTCGGTGTTACTTACACCAACTCCAGACTGTATCAAGTTTGCTAATTCTCTTGCCTTTGTCATTTTACAAATTCCTTTGTGAAATCTTTACAGTTATTTATAATCGTTATCGTGCACTTGCATTTTTAAATGGGTTTTCTGCGAATGCTGCGTAGATGTAAGTACCACCTGAACCGTTGTTATTACTGTAAGTGTTTCTAATTTTAAAACCGTTACTTAAAAAATCAGACCAGCTATCGCTTTGTTCTGTAGAATTGCTATTTGCATAAAGTTGGTTATTCACTACATTATATGTATTTCTTGCAGAATCTTGCATCCACCAGTCACTTGTGCTGTCAGTTCTTTTCATCATCACAAACGCTGGTCTAAAACCTGTGTGGATAAATGGACCATCAGTAGAACCATTGCCCGTGTAACTCCCGAATGCGCTATACCCAGCGACAGGAGAGAACGCATATAAAACATGGTCAGCACTTGCATATGTAGAACCACCAACAGTCAGTCCTACCGTAGTTGATGTCATGCCAGATGCACCCCACATTGTTGAGTATGTTGCTTCAGCAGCGGTTGTGTTGAGAGCCAGATAATCTGTATTGTTTGCACCAAGCGATTGGTGATATGTAAACCAATTACCAGTGCCAGACCTGTTTTTAACAACTACAAAGGCTGGTGTTGATCCAAGACCATGTCCAACAGTAAACTGACCTGATGATGGAACTGTGAATGTAGCAATGGAAACTCCAGATGTAGTGCTAGCACAAACATTAGCACTTAAAGTTCCAGTTGTATTTACAACAGTTGAGTCGCCTGCTTTCCAGTTCCATGAGGCATAGGTTGCTGAGCTTTCATTTAAACCAGCATCACTATCTAAGGTAAATCCATCCGCATCAATCGATGTAATTCCTCCTGAAGTTTCTGCGTTTGTCAAGTTAGAAGATAACTTGTTACCATCCCCTCTTACCGCATCATACAAACCATGAGAATAACCAACACTTCTACCTTTAGCCCACACAAAATCAGGTTGAAAACCCACACCAGTTATTCCGTTTCCTGTTGTTCCATTACCTGTATACAATACAGTATTAAAATAATCTCTACCATTCGCAATAGTTGGCGAAGGCAGGTTATCTGTACAAAGTGCTAAGTATCCTGATGGTGGAGTATAATAGAAGTCTCCTATGCTATTTCCATCTTGATTGCTCTGTCGAGTTACGTTACCAGCAAAAGATGAGTCTTGACCGAAGTTGATTACAATTCCTGAAGAAGTAGACCAACTACCTCCTTGAAGAGCAATTATTGGGTAGTAAGTCCCAGAAAGACTAGAAACAGCAGTTCCTTCTGAAGAACCGTTACGATAAAACACTAGTGTCCCTGCATCCATATCAAGGGCAACACCTATTATATCGCCAGAAGAAAAAGTAGATCCATAAGATCCTGAATTAGCGTTGTTATGTCTAATATAAGAAGTTCCTACACCATACCCAGTATATCCATATCCAGCACCATAACCTATGTAAGGACCATAAGCATAATCTTCTCCAAATAAATTAGAATTTGGAGTAATACCTATATTCCAGTCAGATGCAGAAATTGTATTTGGTCGTGATCCATATACATAAACCTCCCAGTACCATTTCCCAGAAGAAACTCCAAATGCTGACATTGCCGCACCTTCATAATTATTTGGAGATATGTTTCCACCATCAAATTGAAGACTGCCTTCAGCAGGTGTCGTTGTGCTGTAATTACTTTTACTAAGTGGATTCAACGTGGCAAAGTTATTATTTGGACTATCAAGAACAACATCATTTGTTGAACTCATATTGGTAAGAGTCCAATCATTATTACTGCCACTTCTATCCGTACCTAATGCTCCAGACTGGAAGTCTAGTCGGAAACCATTTGCTCCGTAATCTATCTCTGGGCCAAAGTCATTGTAAGATCTAGGCAACCATTGCTTTGTTGTTGTGTCTTGATATCCGAAAGATTCTGGTCCAAGGGCTTGTCCGTCAATGAAGTTGACTTCTGCTAAGTATCCGTTAACATAACCAGAAGATCCCGCTGCGTTACCACCTAAAATATGATTAGTTGCGTTATTGATCTCCAAATCTCTATCTTGGGTCGGATTTGTATTTGTACTAAAATCAGTTATTCTCGATCCATTCACAAAAAGTTTAACTCTATCCTCAGCAGTTGCGTCTGTTGTGTCAACCGCAACAACAATGTGATACCAAGATGAAGTGTCACGAAATAGTCTAGTGGTATATTTGTTAACCAAAAAGGTGTTTGATGGGCTTCCTGCAGATCCTTGATAATCCCAAATTCTAATGTAATCACCTGCTTCCATAGCGATATCCATGTTGGGGTAAGTGAGTCCATTTTTCTTTGCTGAAAATAAATCATGAGTAGTGCCGTTTTCGGACTTCTTAAACCATCCACTCCAAGTCCAAGTCTTTCTGTTGCCTGCAACACTAACACTTCTTTCTAAATGCGCACTACTGCCATCAAACCTAGCAGACTGAGGAATGGTTAACGCTGAAGCAGATGGTGTAGTAAACTTGTCAAACGAAGTTCCTCTAGCATTAGCATACTTGAATGGATTTTCAGCAAATGCTGCGTAGATGTAAGTACCGCCAGAATCATTGCCACCACCAGTAGTTCCTTTTGCTTTGAAACCATTAGATAACAAATCAAATCCGTAGTTAGACGCAGAGCCTGCAGCTTCAGCATTACTTAAGTTAGGCCATAAAAGATTTAATGCTTGGTTGTAAGGATCTCTTTTGGTGTCGTGCATAACCCAATTATTTGTGGCGTCTGTTCGTTTAATCATAATCCAAGCAGGTCTAAAGCCTGTGTAGATAAATGGACCATCAGTAGAACCGTTACCTGTGTAGCTACCAAACTTTGAGAAGCCTTCTACACCTGCAAAGCAGTAGGCAACATAGGTTTGTGTAGAGCCGTTTAACGCACCAGAGTTACCAATTCCAAATGTGGTCGAACTTGCGCTTGTAAATGTTGTTGCGCTGCCATTTGTTTGCAAACTATCAGTTGTGTTTAATGCTAACCATTGCTTTCCGTTAGCAAGACTTACAACAGAAGCATGATAGACCTGCCAGTTGTCTCCACCTGGAGAGCGTTCTTTGATAATAATCATACTAGGAGCAACACCCAACCCATGCCCAACGGTAGCCCCAGCAGTTCCGTTCCCCGTATAAGTAACAATACTAAAACCAGCAGTAGTATTAGCAGAGACTGTTGAGGGTATATCACCTACTGTATTACTAACTCCAGAACCGTTGGCTTTCCAGTTCCATGCAACGTATGTGCCGCTTGAATTGTTCATGTTTACGGATGCAGCAGGCAGGTCAAAACCATCACTAGATGAAAAGTCAAAATACGCCGAGTAGTCTGATTCAGCGCCAGTTTCATTTGGTACTAAAACATTTGAATTTCTCAACACATCAAATGCTTGGTGATTATTAGCAGCATTTCTGCGCTTAATCCAAGTAAAGTCCGGGATAAAACCAACAGGAATACTTAGGCTAGAACCCGTGCCAGAATAAGTCACAGTATTAAACTGCTCAGACCCATCCTCAATAGTTGCGTCAGGCAAGTTGTAAGTGTTTAGACTCTTAAAGCCAGTTGGGGGAGTGTAAGCA
>Ga0255772_10005019_pt1 | contig 12317 bp, 14 predicted proteins | sample 071ome_34_FD_179970 | JGI IMG/M metagenome (GOLD analysis project Ga0255772, IMG submission 179970) | Coastal salt marsh microbial communities from the Groves Creek Marsh, Skidaway Island, Georgia - 071411BT metaG (version 2) | ecosystem: Environmental > Aquatic > Marine > Intertidal zone >... | reverse complement strand
CACTTCCTCCTACTGCAGCAAATACAGGTAGAGTGTACCACATTAAAAATATTGATGCCCAAAGTGATGTGATTACCATTGAGGGTAGTAATGGTTCCGAAACTATTGATGGGGAAACGACTTATGAGTTATACCCACATAAAAACGCAATTGCCATAGTAAGTGATGGTGCTAATTGGAATATAATGGAGTATTAATGAGCGTGGTACCGATAAAGATGTTGACGATAACTGGGATTGTCAAGATGGACCTGTTCAATATACAACAGAAAAATACGATGATTCTGAAACTGGCTATTGGAAATACGATGACCAAACTAAAGTTTTAGTTTTAATATTTGGAGAGGAAGGGGATCAATCCGTAGAAGAATATCTTTTATCAGTTGATGGTGATAATCTAATGATCTCATATGGCGATGATGAATACATCTTTGCTATGGTTTTTGGAAAAAAATAAATACTACTTAGCTAATCTAAATCCGCTCAATTGAGCGGATTTTTTGTATTGGCCGTCAATTCCATTGGTTACTTCGCTTGATTTAGTGTGCTTTGCTTTTACAAAGCGTTGTTTGTTGATATATCTCATGCATTCTGTGGAGATAGATAATATTGCACTTATAATTCTTTAATCAAGAAAGTTTAATATGTTAAACGACCTTTTAGCAGATTAAACTTATTGTAAATTTTTTATTTTTAATAAAAATTGAAATATATGCAAACTTACATAGCTTATTATCGTACTTCTACATCAGACCAAAAAAAATGGAATAACAGCACAAAGAAATAGCGTTCAAAAATTCATTAATAATGATGATATCATTGTTAATGAATATATGGAACATCAAAGCGGAAGGAAAACAACAAGAGAAGAATTGTAAAAAGCAATTGAAGAAGCAAATAAAGGAGGTCATAAACTTTTAATAGCTAGATTAGATTGTTTAAGTCGTAATGCTAGATTTACTTTAGAACTTCTTGATTCTAAAGTAGATTTTGTAGCAGTAGATATGCCACAAGCAAATTCATTAACTATTGGAATTATGGCTTTACTTGCTGAAGAAGAAGCTAAAAGAATTTCAAAAAATACAAAGGCTAGTTTAAAAGTAGTAGCTGAAAGAATGGCTAAAATGGGTAAGAAATTAGGAACCAATAATCTTACTAATGCTGGTAGAGAAAAAAGTATTCAAATAAGAACAAAAGAAGCTCGTAAACGAAATCACCAGGCGACAAAAATCATTACTAGAATGAGAAAAGAAGGAGCAACTTATCAAGCAATAGCGGAAGAATTAAATGCTGATGGTTATATAACGCCAAGAGGTTGTAAATTCACTAAAAGCACAGTATATATTTTAAATAAAAGATAAGGCTACATATTCATTAGGAAATTCTTCAATAAATTTTAATATGTTAAAAATATAGTTTAATTCAATTTTAAACTCATTTAGTCTACTTTTTATTAATGGTTAACATTTTAATTAATTCTAATTCTTTTTTCGACCCTTGAAATATTTCTAAATAATCTTCATTTTCATTAAATATTTGAAGTTTGTGATCATTTATTAATTGATTAAAAGCTTTAATTATAAGATTTACATCAATCTCATCTTTTTTATTTTCTGGATAAATATATAAAGCTTTATTTGATCCAATCATAATAATAAAATATTCATTTTGCTCAAATTCAGATTTAATTATGATGTCTTTAATTTCTCCTTTTAATTGGTTTTTTATTCCAGATAAAATAAAATCATAATCTATTGGTTGTTTTGCTGCCAATTTATCGATTGTAATAAATTGTTGATTATAATGAAGAATGTTTTTTATTAAACTATTTTCTCCTTGATAAATCTCATTCATTTTAATGTATTCAATTTTATTAAAATCAAGAGAATCAGTAATTTTTAATGCAAATAAATCATTAACAATATCTTCATATGTTTGCTTAGGAGGTAACGGTCTATTTGCTAATGATTTTAATTTATTAATAATTTCTTTGTCTTTAATATACTTATCTGCGTTTTTTAAATAGTCTAAACAATTTATTTTATTAAAAATATGATAAAGCTTATCCTCTAATTCTTCAGACATATTTTTATGTTTTTCAATCATTTGTATTGTTTTGATTGAAATATTTGAATCATTATAAGTTTTATATACTATAGGTATTGCAGATAATGTTTTTAAAAAATCTTTTTTATAGGTGAGTTGATTTAATAAAATAGATAATGTTTTAGCATCTTTTGATTGAATAAGATTTTCAAACACTTGTTCAATCATAATTCCTTGTTTAAGGCAAATGTTATGAATGGATTTTGCTTTAATTCCTCCATTCTTTAATATCATTTTTAAAAATATTTTAGCTTTTTCACTTTTATTATTTTCATTATTGAGAGAAATAATATCTTCAGATGTAACCCATTTATTTTTATATGCTAATAAAGCAGCATTTATTGCTGTTTCTTTAATATTTTTATTTTTTGAATTAGAAAATTGAGATAATCCTAATAAAATTAATTTTTGATCATTTTTAGAAATTTTATTTCTTTTTATAAGATCTAATATAATTCCAAGAACTTCAATATTTGTTCCTTTTGAACCAATCCAATAAAAATATTTAAATTTTAAATCTTCTTGTCCATTTTTAAATCTATCAACGAAAGCAGTTTCATAATTTAAATTTAAAGCTGCAATTGTTTTCATTATCTCTATTTCTATATTTGGATTTTTTAATAAAGCAAAAAAATTACTTTCTATCTTAGAATTTGGTAGTTTATATCCATATTTCTTGGCAGAAATAAATAAATTAAGAAAATCTATAATTTCATTGTTTTTAGAACTATTTAAAAGATTATTAATTGAATCATAAGCTAAAGAATCATATTCTAATAAACGAATAGCTAAGGGTAAAGAATCAAGCCTGGCTCTTTTCTTCTCTTCTAATTCTAATGCTATTTTTAATTTTAAATTTTCAATCTCTTCTATATCGGTAATTATTTCAATTTGAAGTTCTGATTCAGAAAATTCATTTTGAATAACATTTTCAGTTATTTTAATAGATTCTTTTTTTTCTCCTTCGCAAGAAATAAATATTAGACTAAGAAAAAATATAATAATTGGAAATTTCATTTTTATAGAATATGTTATACCCGACAAATATCGGGTATAACAATTTAAACCAAAGCAAGATTAATGATTGAGAATTAACATATTACATGTTGAATAATCTTGATTTTTCTTTACTAGCTAAATAAAAATAAATTTAAAGATTGAATTGACCAAAAATAAATCCCTCTTTCGAGGGATTTATTAAAATGAATATAACTAACAAACTAAAATTTAAAAGGAATGTATTTTGTTTTCAAAGCGGTTTAATTAAACAATACATCCTAAATTTTAAATAAAAAACTGTATTTAAAATACGAAATAAAAAGAAATATATAAACTTTTATGTTTTATTCTTTAAAAAAGACAAAATAACTATTCCAATCTTCATTTTTAATGGACATAAAATAAGTCCCAGGAACAAGAGCTGAAACATCTATAATTTTATTATTTGTTTGTTTTGCTGTATAATAATTGAATATTTCACCATTACCTAAGCTAATTTTAAATTCTGTTAATTTTATTTTATTATTCCATACAATATTTAGTTTATCTTTTACGGGATTTGGGAAAATTTTAAGAAAATTACTTTTATAATTTTTTTTAGTATTTATTGAATTTAATTCAATAATATCTAATGTAGTACTTGTCCTAGTACTATTATAATAAGTGCCAATATTTGGATTTGAGCCAATAGATAAAAGAATATCAATTTTTCCTGATTCAGGTTTAAATGAATATCTATCATTTTTTGAATTGAGAGATCTTTCAATAATATAAGTTATTAAGTTTCCCGAATCTGTATAATTCTTAATCAGAAATTCATTTTTTAAATAAGTGATACTATCAATATTTAAAATTCTTTCTGAAATATTTTTTTTTGATAATTCATTTGCAAAAATTGCATAAGTTTTATTCTGGTTTTGATCAGTAAAACCTATAGAGAACCAAGCTTTTGATGGTCCTGTCATTTTAATTATTGCTTTCTGAGTAGAATCATTTAAAAGAACTTCTACATTAAATTTATCTATTGTAATAGATCCAAAATATTGTTTAGCATTTATTGTAAATATTATGAAAAAAATAAATATTGTTAGAATTGTTTTTTTCATAATATAATATCGAATGTTTTTGTTTTATACAATTTTAAAAAAATTAAAGTTTCGATAAAGGCGGTAATAATACAAGTAATATTGAACATATAAGTAATACAGGTTTTCAAAATAACAATCTGACTTTGATTATTTTTTAAAATAGAATAATTTATTTATATCTTTTTTACGGTAAATAAATTATAAAAAAAGATATTCCTTTCAACTGTGCATCACTCCATCCAAACCACAGTATAATCATGGTGCTTAGCAGCGATGATAAGTACAGATACGAAATATTTCTCGTTGGAATCGTTAATGAAATTATTTATTTAATTGTTCTATTCGTTAATTTGAAACTGCTATGATTTCATAATATTTCCCTACTCATTGCTATAATTTGCTTTTGTAGTATTGTGTTTTTTAATAACGAGCTAGTTCGGCAATATAATCATTACAATTTTTAGTTTGAACTCCCAGCTTGGTATAATCTGTAAATAGAATAATTTGATTCGTTATCGTGTTCATACAACTTAATTTTATAAATTGCAGGTGAATTATTTTCGCTATTGTCCATAGTTGTTAAAGTTATGGTTTGGTTTTCTCCAGCCATACCAAATGAAGGAAAAATGGGTAATCCATTTACCAATTCTTTAGCCTCCCAATCAACAGATGAATTAAAAGTTAACTTTACATAGGAGGTGTTTTTATGCATTGGCATAGCATAGTTTATACACGGAGGTTGTTCAACAGTTGTATCAGGCTTAACAGAAGTTAAGTAAAAACCGTCTAATGGTATATCAATATCATAAAATAAACCCAGATATCTCGCATCGTAATCTTTGGAACAATCATCATAATATGTTACTATTCCTAAATTAATGTACCAATTTAAGTCTTCTAAGTCTTTTTTGAGTATCATATACCCCTCTCCTTCTATTATATTTGTATAGTTAATATCATTAGAATACAAGTTTAATTTATCGGTTAAATTTGTGTCAGTAGAATACCATTTTCCACAAGTATCACCAGCGTGATGGAAATCAACAGTTTCGTTAAAATCAAATGCTATTATACTTCCTGGGTCAAAAGAACAAGCTATTTCAGGTTCTTTTTCGCACCCGAAAAACATTAATGATGTTAATAAAAAAGATAATATTTTAATACGTGTAATTTCTTTTCTGATTAGTATTATTCTAATTAAAACTTAGCGTTTATACCAAGCTGCATAACAGCTTTAGCTAATCCCACTTCACCATATAGTCCGATATTTGGAGTAAACATATATCTTGAACCGAAAGTAGCTTCTAATCCTAGAGGAATAAGTGCTCCAACATCTTCAGATTCATCCTCTGCAGAGAATTTCCAGTTTGCTATTTTATACCCCATTCCAAATCCAATATATGGGTCAAACTTATCAGAAGTTCCAAAGTGTCTGTTTACTCTAGCATTAAAACTAGCTCCCCACCAATCAATAGAAGCTCTACCTAAACCGTCATCATAAGTAATTCCGGCACTTGCATATGCTACATTCACACCAAAACCAATTTTATCAGTAGCCCCGTACTCATATTTAAAAAACATTGGACCTAAAGCATTAAACTCAAGCTCTGGATATAGAGTTTGGTCATAACTAGATAATAAAGTCTGAGTTCCATTTACAAATCCGTACCCCAGCGATACTTGACTTTTTCCTTCTTCAAAAGCTTGAGCTTTTGTAATTGTTGGCATTAATGCCATGGCTCCCGCAACAAGAGCTAATGTTAACTTTTTCATAAAAAATCATTATTGTCCGATAAAAATACAAAAAACATTTATTGATTACACAAGGTGTTGTTTTTCAGTGTTTTATATTTTTTATTATTGTTATTAAAAAAAGTAAGCCCCCTTAAAACAGCGTTGGTTGCATTAATTCTTCATAGGTTTTCTGCCAGTCTTTGTCAGGATTTTCAAGAAAACCAAACAGGTGAATATAATTGAACAAATGTATTTTGCAAAAGCTGATAAGATTTGAAAATGCCCATTGTCTTTCCAACTTCTTCTGAACCACAGTCATCAATAAATTTGCAATCAAGGCATAAAATTTTTAAAAAAACCAATTAAAACAAAGTATATTTTCTGATTCGGTTTTTTGATGCCTAAAATTAGGGTTGTTATAATTTAAAATTGTGTGTGGTATTCTATTATTATGACTACCCACTACTTGGTTAATTATTATTTTAAAATCTTACTACTAAAATATCCTTTGTTTGTTTTAAGAGTAACGAAATAAACACCTTCCTTTAATACTGATATATCAATTGTATTATTGGATTGGGTTGTGTTAAATACATTTTGACCTATTTCGTTAAAAATAGTAATTTGATTAATTTGAGATTTACCGTTATTATTTAGGTAAAGTGTATTTCCAACATTATAAATATTAAATTCATTGGAAGATAAGGTTTGAAGTGAAGTAGTTGTATTTTCGTTAAAACTAACAGATGATGTTTTTACTTTATCACCTGAATTTCCACTTGCTCCATTTGCTTGTACGAAGGCACCATACAATGTGACATTTCCTGTTCCACTTGAAGGTGCAGTCCAATTAAAACTCCAAGAAGGGCTAGAACTTATAATTGCTGGATTATGTCCAATATGATTTCCAGACACAACGGAATTTGTACCAGCAGTAAATGATCCCACTTTTGATCCTGCTATATCTTCAGCAGTTAAAGAAAAACCATACTTTATAAATCCTGTTTCTTCTAACCCTGAAACAGTTATGTTATAGGTTTCACCAGCTTCGTATCCTTCAGTGGGAATATTAGTTGAAATTATGCCTGTTATTGCTTCAGATGTAAATGAGGTATGACAAGCTGTGCAATCAAATCCATCGCCAGGAGACCCCGTTCTTCCCGTTGGAGCCGCACTTGAATACGATGATAAAAAAGGTGTAGCAACTACTAGCATTAAGCCTGTAATAATTGTAATGTTTCTTTTCATAATAAATCGGTTTGTTTGTAAAACAGTTCTCATTATAGATTGTTACAATTAAAATTTTAATAATTTAACTTGCGTGTGGCTTTTCCATTGCTTTTATAGGTATTTTTAATTCCTCAGTAGTTAAAGCATCTAAATTAAAATCAGGAAGATTATTATAAATTATCTTTATTTCTTCAATTCTTCTTCTGTTAATCTTGTCAAATCAAAATCATTCTTTTTCAATTTATTATTTTCAATGTCCTGTTCTAATTTTATTTGAGAGTCTAAATCTATTTGTCTAATAGGTGTACCATAAAGAGAGTCCATTAATACTTTATACGCTTTTGTATCTCCTTCAAATATTGCTTTATTGACTTGAATTAAAGTCATTAGATATTCAATAGACATATCATTTTTAATATGAGGAAATTTAGATAATAAGTCATTAAATTTAAACGTATCTAAAACACTAATTGAATCAAAAATCTCCCTTACAATAGTACTTCTATTTTTAGTACCCTTTTGGACGTCCTTTTGGGTTACCAAATTGACCTTTTTTAAATGGTATTAAGTTAGATTCATTTGCCATTGCTAAATATATTTATTTGCTCTCTGTTCTCTCTCTGTTTTTTATTTTCAATATCATAGGTTATTTGTTGCGTACCTATCAGTTCTTGATTATAAGCATTAACATAATCTTTTATTGTATTATCATATTGCCAAATCTCATAATTAGGTTTTATAAAATCAATTTGATTAATCTCTTCTTTAGTTTCTTTAACCTCTTTTACTTTTCTCAATTTACCATAAGTTTGAAATACTCTTTTCCCGTCAATAGCAACGTAAATATTATGTAATGCTTTTGCGTTTATTTTATCTTTAGCAACCTCTTTTGTTGCGTACTTGAATAATTCAACTAATGACTTATTATTAGCGTCAATAGATATTATGTCTTGAGCTTTTTCACTTGCAAGAGGGTTATGTTTATGCCAATACTTTAAAAGCATTTCAGCTTCTTTTTTGCCTTGTTGTATAAAGTGAAAGTGAGGATGATATTTATCTTCGCTCTCATTATACGTTATCTCTAATTTGCGACAACCAATTAACTTTATATTATGATTCTTTCTTAAATTGTCTTTAATGCGTGTAAAGGCCATAATTCGCCTTTCTATCTCAAACTTTAATCTCTTTTCCTTTACTGTTTTTGAGGTTAAAGTAATTAAGTATAAATCATCATCTTTTTGTAATTCCTGTAATGGCTCTAAATAGCTATTAACCATTTCAGCTGTTTTAATTCGATTACAATTAGCACACCAACGTTTACGACATAACTCTCCTTTTGACTTATTACCATCTTGTAACAAAACACTTGCACAATGAAATGTTTTCCAATATTGCTTTTGCCAAACCTTAGGCGCAACGTCAATTAATTTGAGATTCGATTGAATTGTTCGAGCCTTTGAAAGTGCTCCATAGTATAGCTTTTCATGTGATTTAGAAAGGAAAAAATCCGAAGTTATTTCTAATGTATCAAGATTAGAATAAATATTGTTTTTAATTAAAGAATTAAATTCCATTTTATGAATATTTTAATAAATTTGTGATAACTATTAGTACATAACAAAGGGGGAGATTTATTCTAAATATTGCCTCCTTTTTTTGATTTCAATATCAATACTTTATTTAAGTAACTCTAACTTTTTATACAGAAACTGTTAACATTTACTACTATTTGTTAACAATAAAAACAATATGAGTAATATCGGTAAATAGAAAAATATAAATAAACATAATAACATGAGTAAAGTAATTAGTATAAGTAATCATAAAGGAGGAGTAGGTAAAACCACTTCAACTGTTAATATTGGAGCAGGACTTAATAAATTGGGTAAGAAAATACTTCTTATAGATTTAGATCCTCAAGCTAATCTTAGTCAAAGTTTAAATATAATTGAACCTAAAAAAAATATTTATGGAGCTTTAAGAGGAGAATATCAATTAGAACCTATAGAAGTTTTACCAAATTTAGATGTGATACCATCTACATTAGATTTATCTGGAGCAGAGATAGAAATGAGTGGAGAAGCAGGAAGAGAATTTATTCTTAAAGAATTGATAGATCCTATTAAATCATTTTATGATTATATTATGATAGATACACCACCTTCTTTAGGATTACTTACCCTTAATAGTTTTGTAGCGTCTGATGAAATTTATATTCCATTACAAGCAGAATATTTAGCCTTACAAGGATTTGCAAAATTAACGGAAGTAGTAAATAAAATAACAAAAAGATTAAACAATAATCTTAAGATAGGTGGTGTATTTATAACACAATACGATCAAAGGAAAATATTAAATAGAGATGTATTAGCAAGTATAGAAGAACACTTCAAAGAAAAAGTATTTAAAACTACTATTAGAAATAATATAACATTAGCAGAAGCTCCAGCTCAAGGAAAAGATATTTTTAGATATAATTCTTATAGTTATGGAGCAATCGATTATCTTGATTTATGTCAAGAAATATTAAAAAAATAAATATATATTTAACAATATTACTTAGTAATCGTATATTATTAAATAACATAAATAATATCAAATAAGGTATGGCAAAAAAAAATTTTAAAGGAGGTTTTGATTCATTGTTAGGAAATAATAAACAAGAAAATGAAATTAAAACAAAAAGTAATGAAAAGTCAGTAAAAAAGATTGATGAAGAAGAGGTTAGAGCAACATTTATAATTGATAAAAATTTACTTAATAATTTAAAATCTATCGCTTATTGGGATCGATTATTAATAAAAGATGTTTTAAATCAAGCATTAAATGATTATATAGATAAATATGAAATTAATGTTGGAGAAATAAAATCTATACCTAAAAAAAAATAATATGGAACATAAATTATTACAAATAATTGGATGGATTTTTTTAATAATAGGAATGATAGGTATAATAATTTTAAATCTATCAAAATCAAACTCTTCTCTTTTACAAGCTTATTCAATATATTTTGGATGTTTATTGATTTCAGGTTCTTATATCTTGATAAATCATAAAAAAATGAAAAAGAAAAAAATCAATTATGAATAATTATTTGATAGATCATGATGTTTTTTGCTTTTTAGAAGAAGAAATAAAATACCTTAAATGGAAAAAAAATATATTACAATATATTTTTTCTCATAGTACGGTTTGTCTAGAAGGAACTCACATTGTTATTCCCCAACAAGATTCTTTTTATAGAGAACTATATCTTATAAAACCTAATTGGCGAAATGCTATATTAGATTTAAAAAAATATTCTGTCAAATAATAATTTTTTTCTGTAAAACTCTAAACTTTAGAACATAATTAAAGTTTAATTATAAAAATGTTTCAATTTTAATAGGATGCATGGCTTAATACTGTTTAAGCCATCTCCTATGCCAAATCAATTATTTATGAAATTATTAGATACAGAAATAAATGTTTTGTTGGTTGAAGATAGTGAATTTAGCATAGAATATACTTCATTTATACTTAAATCGGTAGGTTGTTTGGTAACAGTAGCCAAAAATGGAAAAGAAGCTATTCAAAATTACTTATCCAACTATAAAAATATCGATTTGATTATTCTTGATATTGAGATGCCTATTATGGATGGTTATCAAACACTTAAAGTTTTAAAGGAAGAATTTCACAGTAATCTTTGTTTTGTTTGCGCATGTTCAACACATATAAATAAAGAAAATTATGTATCATTTGGCTTTAACGCTTTTATCAGTAAAACTCCTAGAAGTAATGAAATTGTAAAATTGTTGCAAAAAGTGAAAAACTTTAAGTAAAAAATATTTTTCTAATTCTAAACAATCTTACCTATAAATTTTAGCAACTACAGGAGTGAGTCTGTTAAATAAGCATTCACCAAAATATCTTCGATTAAAATTATCGCAGAATTCATCCAGGTAAACTATTAATTGATTTTTAATCTCAAAAGTGTACATCTTATAGGTATAACACAATTCTTTTTTTACAATACGAGGAATCACATGTTTTTATATTATAAAAAAATATCTTGATTCATTAGGTGTTTTCATGATCAGTCGTAAATGTTTCAACTTATTTTAGCACGGGGTATTAAAGAAAAAAAAGCCTCTTAAAGAGGCTTTAAAAGTGTTAATTAAAATTACTTATATATTAGGGATTAACACTTTTTAGGGGTATGTATTTTTGTTAGGAGATGGATTAACTAAATAATAATTAATCCATATATCTTATATTCTGCTTTTTTTTCTGAAAAAAAAATCTATTAAATTAATAAAAATAAACCAAAATAATACCATTATTAATAAACAAGTAATGATAGTTATACTTAATGTTTTTTGAAGTAATTTATTCAATTAAAATAATTTTTGTTTTTTATATTTACTATAATAATCATATTATTCGGTTAATTAAATTTAATTCGATTAAATTACCTATTTTTTTGTTTGGAATAATATTAAAAGATATATCGTGAATTTCTAATGTTTTTTTCATTATTGGAGCATATAATTTAAAACTATTAAATTGTTCTTTATCGTTAATGTTTGGAAATTTAAATAAATCTTTAATTTCACTATTATTTAAGGGTCTACCATAATCTTCAATAGTTAAAATGAAATCCTTTATTTCTATTTTAATTTCTTTATTTGTGGTTAAATTTTTATTATTTAAATAATGTATAATATTATATATTATAGTCTTAAATTGACTTTCACATAAAATAACGTTAATGCTTTTATCAATATCAATATTTATTTCTTTACTATTATTAAAAAGCTTTTTTACATTATTTAAAATTTCTTTTAAAGAAAATACTTTACGAGGCAAATCTAATGATCCGACCCTAGAATAAGTAATTAATGAATTTGTCAATAAATTCAAATATTCACAAGAATATATAAGTTCATCACAATTTTCTTCTGAAATTCTTCCAGAATCTTTTATTGATTTAATTAATTTTGAAATTTTATATACTGGTGATTTAAAATCGTTAGATAAAACTTCTTGTGTAGCCTTCCCAATTTTCAGACGGGGTTAAATTATAATTTTTTCCTCAAAAGACTCTTGTACTTGATTTAATAGTTGTGGAGATTTTTGCAAGGCTGACTCGATAGAGTCATTTATTTTAGCCTTG
>Ga0255772_10005010_pt1 | contig 12333 bp, 6 predicted proteins | sample 071ome_34_FD_179970 | JGI IMG/M metagenome (GOLD analysis project Ga0255772, IMG submission 179970) | Coastal salt marsh microbial communities from the Groves Creek Marsh, Skidaway Island, Georgia - 071411BT metaG (version 2) | ecosystem: Environmental > Aquatic > Marine > Intertidal zone > Salt... | reverse complement strand
TTCTCGTCGGCGGCTTCCTTGATGCCGTCTCTCATCTTCTTGATCCCGGTCTTATCGTCGACCATGGTTCCAGTCGCGCGCGTGGTGATCGAGACCTTTCTGGACGCAGATTTCTTGGCCGAGAACACTTTGCTGGAAACAACTTTGCTCTTGCTGGCGAGAGACGCCGCAGACATGGACAAAACAGAAGAAGCCATTTTTATTATACGTGCGATGTGTGAGTAAAAGTTATAAAACTACTACTGCAACAAATATGTGACGTTTGCGCGCGTGAAACTCGTCTTTGAAAAGCGCGTCGAGAGCAGAGAGAGCAGAGAGAGAGCGAAAAAGGGTGAAAATTGACGTCACCCTCTTTTTTTTTCAGTTTTCTTCCCTTGTTTTTTGCTCTCTTCTCTTTTTTTTTCGCTTTTTGGAGGGACGAAAACGGAGATTCTGTTCTGGTCTCTCTTCTGAAACGAGATCTTTTTTTTTGCTGTGCGTGCAAACTTGGTTTTGGCCAGTGGGAAGAAAAAAACAAAGAAAGAACGTGTTCTTCTTAATATTATATAAAGATTCATAAGTCTATATCACAGATTACAACTCATCATCTTTTCTCTCTCTCTCTCTCTCCCCTACTAAGTATATATTATTTTAGACTAGCCTCGCATTTGAATGTTTTTTGTTGATATAAATGTTGTTGTGTTCTCTCTCTCTTTTGTTTACAGTTTTCTCGCGTGTGTTCTCTCTCAACATTTCGCGCAACATTTATACGTCAAACGTACCCTTACCTTGGAACTTGACGTTGACCGGGTTGGTGTTCTTACCGATGGAGCGCATGTTTTGGTTGGCACCAACGCGACCAGCGTTGACCTTTTCCGGGTAGACGCCATCCTTCGGGTGCAAGTATTGCACTTCGCCGGACGGGAAGACGCGGTAGATGCAGCCATCCGCGATCTTCTTCGAGCGGAACGCAGTCACCAAAGCCATGCACTGCTCCTTTCTCGCGAGCTTCAAGAGGTTCGGGCCTTTGCGCATGATCGCCGCACCACCAGTCGGCATTTCAAAGATTTGTTCTTTCTTCGCTTCCCAAGTCAAGACGTAGAACTCTTCGACCTATTATTTCATTTCAAGAGGAGGAGGGAAAAAAAATTTTCGTGGGTCAGTTTTTGAAAACAGAGAGAAAAGAAAGAAAGAAATATATTTTGAACGAACTCGAACGAATATATAAAAATATAACACGAGAGAGAGGAGAGATCGGCCGATTCCGCGCGCATCAGATTCCAACTCTTTACGCGCACACGCGAAATGATTTTCGACGAATTAACGCGATATTCATTTAGAAAAAATCGTAATCGATCGAACGCGACGCTTTCCCAATCCAGAAATGCGCTCTATCCGTGTTAAAATCGACGATACGCATCCGCGAATTTCATATCTCTCCAAGTTTCAGAGCAGCAGAGAAGGAGGCAAAAATTTCTCTCTTTCGCTTCCTTTTCCCGATACAGTTTATATTTTTATATGCGAGAAATCAAAAATCGATTCGTGGAGGACCGCGTAACGAAACCATCGAGCTATCAATCTACGCGAATAAACGTACCTGCGCCTTTCTCAACAAACCACCAGTGGAACCGCCGAAGATCGGGGACGGAGTGTTCGGGTCCAACTTCGGGGCGGACCACGCCGGAGCCGCTTCGCCTTCCGCGCGCACGACGAACGATTGATTTTTTCTCGCCAAGGAGGAAGATTTGTTCGTAAATTGCGCTCTGGAGTTGTTCTTCGAGGACAACTTCGGCGAGGATTTGATCGCGAACGCGACGGATGAAGTTAAAGAGGCCATTTTTGGTTTACTTAATGCGGTATCTCTTTAAGTAGGAGTGTGTGCTTTTATGACGCGAAAGGTATTTTGAATCGTTTTTATAAGAAAGAGCTGCTTTTCTTTTATTTCCGCTAAAAATTTCACCTCGCGCGAAAAAAATTTTGCTCCCTTTTGGATTCGCAATCCCTTGGCTGCTTGGGGGAGAAAAAATCCGAAAAAGAGGGACACGACCCACCCTGCAGATGGGCAGCACGAACACACGCGCTCGAGAAAAAGAAGCAAAAAAGCCAAAAAAAAAAGACAACAACAACAACAACAGGCGTCACTTACTACGATGTAATTTGGAACGAGATGACGACACCATCATCATCGCCGTCGACGACAACGGTACGAGCGGCGCACTCTCTGCCGACGAACTCGACGAAGAATAACTCATTTGCCGACTACCGCACCTTCTTCGCGAAGAAGAAAAAGAGAAGCGCGGGGTGCGTCACATTCTTGGCCACCGGAGGGAAAAAGAAAAACAACAACAAAAACAACAACGACAGTTGGTCCCTTCTGGACGAAGAGATGAACCGAGCGGCAAAAAATGCGCCCGTAAACGAAATTTTTGCCACTCGGCGAGCGTTAGGGATCGATTACGGACTCTCGAAAACCGGTTTGGCGATATCTAGCGGCGGTTTAGCGCCGAGACCTTTGGAGAGTGTTTTTTGTAAAGGCATGTCGAGAGTGGAGTTGATTCGAGAGATTGTGAGCGTGGCGGAAAGAGAACGAGCGGACGTATACGTGGTTGGATATCCGCGACAAACGCAAGAGGAGTTGGAATTACTGGAGGAGAAGATTCGAGAGGTGACGGAGAGCAACGCACGAAACAAGGAGAACAAGAAAGTTCCGATTCGCATGCACCGAGTGTGCGAACAATTTGCGGAAGCCTTGGCGCAAGCCTCGGCAACTTGCGAACGGAAAATTCCGGTTGAAATGTACGATGAATCGTTCACGAGCGACGAAGCGATGGCCATGAAGCGTGGTTCGTTGGCGAGTGACGATCCAAGGTTGGATTCCATCGCGGCTGCCTTGCTATTGGAGAGGTATTTTGAGAAGACGGACGGAGAACCGATTCTCATTTTTACGCCGACGGAAACACCGCCGTCGCCGCGGTGGGGATCCTCTTCGTCATCTTGGGGAAATAGAAAGAAATAACTAGAATGTATCATATGTAGTCCTTAGCGTGCATGCTTTTTTGTAGACTAATATAGGTAAATTACACGTATCGAACCGCAGAGATTCGAAAAGCTATGATATTAGTCTCCTCTAATCGTTGTCGTCGTTGTCGTCGTCGTCGTCGTCGTCAGATTCTTCCTCTTCTTCTTCTTCTTCTTGCATCAGCGCTCGTTCCCGCTCCTCCTCCGCCATGGCTGTCGCTTCGAGCTTATCTAATTTATCCTCTAATTCTTTGATAGCTTCGTCTAATCCTTTTAAATCGTACCCATCTGGAGTGTTGAAAATCTTATCCTGAAACTGTAGCCTATCGCTCTCGTCTTTCTCGAGCAACTTGAAGTTGTGTAAAAGAACGTCCAAGTGTACGGTGTAAGCGATTGGGATCGAACACTTCACTGGGAAGAAATTCTGCCTATTCGGTTCGTTTCCCCAGTTTATGAGTAAATTCCGAAAACGCTTCATGTTTTTGTTCGCCTGAGAGGCAACTTCGACGACTGGAAGCAGATCTTGCACTTTGAGCGGAAAATTTTCGACGAGCCAAACGCGGCAGCTCATTTTCCGTCCCATCGTGCCGTCGTCGATGTCTTCCAAACTGCTCTCGTCATTACCACCGCCATTCTTCCTTTCTTTTCTCCTATTGCTCTTTTCTCTTCGTTTATCCTCAAACTCAAAATCGTTGTCGCTTCGTTTCTTACCCACTGAACGTATTCTCGTTACGTCTCGATAAATCGGCCGGTCCTGAAACTCCTTCGCGTCGCTCGCGTAACTCTCAAAGTCGTACGTTTCATCCTCGGGCAGAAAACCAGCTCGATATTTCCTCGTTTCCATCGCTTTCCCTTTCGCTTCCATAACTTTCGCATATCTTCCGTCGATTTTAGACTCTTTCTTCCGCTCAGACACTCCGAGATACGATCCCCAGCTGTCCACGGGCGCGAACGTATACTCCTGAGGTTCGTAGACACCTCGCGATGGGTTTTCAACAAACAGGAGATCGACTTCGGTTTCAATCTGCTCTTCGGGAGTCATCGCCGAAATATCTTTGAATAAATCGCTCTGAGGAAGAGAAGAACTGTTACTCGATGATGATTTCATCGAAGAATTCTCTTTTTCGAAAGCGTCGATGCACTTTTTGTTTTCGTGGTCGAAATACAGCATCGCCGTTTCGACTTTTCCACTTTCTCCATTTTCTTCCTCCTTTGGTGGATTCGCTAAGAACACGATCGAAAACGGCGCGCGGTTCCATACCGGTAAAAGCCCACCACCGCGTTTCTTTTTCTTATCTCTCTTCTTCTTTTTCGTTTTGCTCTTCTCTTTCTCGTCTTCCTTTGCCGTCGCGATATCGGACAAGGAGATGGAAATCTGCGAATCGTCGCCGCCGTTGCTGTCCAAGCTATATCTTTCCTCGTTACCCCTCTCTCCCTCGTCGTTTTTGTCGCTGTTGCTATTGTTATTATTGTTAATGCTATGATTACCGTGACTTTCCACGCCGTTCATCGTCTCTTCCGAGATCTGCTTTTCTACGTCTTCTATCCCTCTCAACTCTCCATCTATCCGTACTCTGGTTCCGATTTTTGTCAGCGTGTACGTATCGCTTGGCGCGACTCTTCTCAAAATCGGTCCAAATATCGGCGAATTCAACTCCCACTTTAACTTTGCGGAAAAATCCGGCGCGTCTAACAATCGTTGCATCAATGCCGGCGAGTTTGTCTCCAAACTCTCCTTCGCTTTCCTTTTCTTCGCGGTCACGATGTAAATCGCTGCTTGTCTGTCCTTCACGTGCAACGCTTCGTCCAACGGTTTCCATCCGTGCACGCAATTTTTCAGATTCACGTCGACGAGAGGATGTTCGGTCAACATTCTCACGATATCCGTGTTTTTTCTCATGACTGCTACGTGTAGCGCGGTATTTCCTCTCGAATCGAACGAATTCAGTAAATCGAAATCATATTTTTCTTCTTTTCCTACGCGCGACGTGCTCGTAGTTTTCAGTCTCTCCGCGGTGACAAGAAACTCTCTCACGGTTTCTCCATCGTTCTCAAAGCACGCCTTGTGAAATGGAAACTGTTCCGAGAAGGAGGGAGCGGCAGAGGTTGAAGCAGAAATCACGTCCGCATCTTCATCAGAGCGTCTGTTTCTTCCTCGTCGTTCTTCTTTTTCTTCTTCTTCTCCAACCTCGCGAACAGAATCAGAGAGCTCGGAAACGGCGTCGTCGAAGTTTTCCTCGAACTCCTCCTCGTTCAAAGCCTCTTCTTCCGTTTCTGTCCTCTCCTCGTCGAAGCCTTCGTCGCTTCGTCGTTCGGTAGCCATCGTCGTCGTCGTCGTCGTCGTCGTCGTCGCGTCCAAAAGAGCGAGTATTCGACGATACGTTCAACAGATTCTTCTTCGACAAAAGTTTCCGTACTTTTAATAAGTGTGCTCACAAAATTAAGAACGCGAAGAGAAGGTCGCGGTAAAAAAAACAAAAAGTCGTTCCCGCTCGAGGGGGCTCTCTCTCTCTCTCTCTTCGACGCTCTCTTATGTAAAGCTCTCTCTCTCTCTCTTTCCTCGCGAACGAATCAAATAACACGTGCGTGTTGTTATTTTCTCATCGTTTATTAGATACCGCTATTTTATTGAGATACCGTGTAAAATTTTTGGGCAAATAAGTGGTGTGGTACCCAATTAAATTATTCTCTGTCTTCCCATAAATTAAGGAGAGAGAGGCGACAGAACAACAAAAAGTCAACAACAAAATTGAATCGCACCACACTCTGCAATAACATAATCTATTTAAAACGCGCGAGAAAAAATGGCAGCAGCTCCGACGGCAAACACGAGAGCTTTCTTATTGGTGCGCGCGAATGTCGTCGATCTCGACGATCTGTGTCGTTTTTTTTATATTTATTTCGATCGAAACGAGAGAATATTTATTTCGATCAAAACGAGAGAATAATGGAGAGTTGTGTGGGTGCGCTTTTCCTCTCTCGCTCTCTCTCGCTCTCTCTCTCTTGCGCACCCTTCGTCTTCATCGACGAAACGCGAGAGATCGAACGCGCTTTTTTTTTATTCATTGAGAACTTCCTTTCCCGGGAGGGAAGGAGAGAACATCAATCGTCTCATCTTTTCTTAGCCTGCCGACCAGTCTTTAGCACGACCTTTTTCAACTGTAACTAACTCGGGGGTCTCTCGTGCGCGACAAAACGCATACGCAGTATTTGGGCAAATTCAAACCGAACAGCGGCGGGTTTGAGGGTGAGTTCAAAAACTATCTCCCGAAGGCGGTGCCAATAGCCGCGAAGCATAAGTGCGGGTACGCTTCGATCCAACCGTTAGCGGAAGTATACGGCGAACAGAAAGCGCACGACTTGGCGGCGCTCTATAGCTTCCCGAACAAAGCCTCTTTCGACGGATGGTTGAGCGATTATAAAGTCTCCGGTTTACCGGAGATGCGACACGAGTTGTTGGAAGGTCAAGTGACTTCCTACTACTCTATGGCCGGAGAAGATGTCGATTACGACGCGTTGACGCACTACGTCGTGACGAACAAAAAATTCGCGAGCGCCGAGGCCAAGGAAGACTTCCAAACCAACTACGCGTCGAAAATCAAAGATGTCGTCGCTCAAACCGATGGTTGCATAATCAAAGCTGGTCCGTTTACTCCGGAACAGCGCGAAGGGTTTCATCAAGAAGATGCGGACGACATTCAGCTCACCATTTTAATTGGTTTTCCGAGTGCCGAAAAGAGGCAAGCGTTCCACGACATCCAGAACGAAAACGGAATGAAAGATGTAAGAGAACGCACTCTCGTTGGTCCGTTGTATAACATCGACGCGGTGCCGAAAGACCATCCCGCGTTTGTCAGCGGTGCTCCGTTTGAGAGGAAAACCATGTAGGACGCACGATTAGTTTTTACCTTTGTGTACACGTAACGTCATTTTTAGATTTTTTTGCATATACTGCTGGTACTAAGTTATAAAACTTTTCTTTTCGTCTCGCTCTTTTTCTTCACTTTCTTCACTTACTCACACACACAATACTACTCGTGACATGAAACGAATACTCTCCTCGCGCAACGCCACCACCACCACTGGTGCTGCTGCTGCTGCTGCGCGTTATTTTCGCCGTCGTTTCGTCTTCTTTCGCGATGGTTTCGATGGCTTTGGAGGCGGTGCTTTTGCCGCCACCGCTACCGCGAACAACAACAACGTCAACAAAAACAAAAACAAAAACGCGGCGTCGATGAAATCGAGAAAAAGGTACTTCGCGACTTCGACGTCGTCATCGGTTGATCGCGATAAACGCGAAGGAGACGTCGCAGACTCTGGCGATGGTTTTACCGCGACGACAACGACGACGCCGACGACGAGAAAGAAAAAGTACCCGTCCAAATTCGATTCGAACGAGAAAGCGAACAAAGATTTCACTCCGGACCGGTACCAGACGCAAGAGGAAAACGAACAGAAGACGAAACGAATGAGAGAGTTGAAACGACAAGAATATTTGGAGAAGATTGTCAAGAGCGAGAATAAGCGAGATTTTCAATCGAGCGATCACGCGAATGCTATCGGAGGCGATGGGACCGTCGCGAAGTATTACGAGAACGTGGATATCAGAGAGGTCATCGGGAGCGCGGCTGGTGGTTCGGAATCCTCGTCGACGAACCAATACGAAATCTTATTAGATGGGAAACCGTTAAAGTCGCCAAAACGCGCGCAGTTTATATTACCGAACAAGTTATTGGCGTGCGCAATTGCCACAGAATGGGCGACGCAGGAGGATGATTTGATTCGACCGTTTACGATGCCGTTGATGCAGTTATCCTCCACGGCGTTGGATCACATGAGCGACTACGCCACGTTTGATTTTCACGTGAAGAAGTTGTTGGAATTTTTTGATGCCGATCAAGCCGTAGTGGCGCATCCTAGCGGCAGCGAATTGAGAGAGATTCAGTTGAAAACGCTGAAGAAAGTGCACGATTGGGCGAGGCGAGAGTTCGGGGATCAGTTGAATTTGAGTTCGGACTCGATATTCGCGCAGCCTCAGCCAGAAGAGGTGAAACTTTTGATGGAGAAGAGGTTGCGGTCGTTATCACCGTGGGAGATGACGTGCACATTCGCGGCGGCAGCGGCATCCAAGTCGCTCTTGATTGGTTTAGCGTTGAATAGAAATATCATCGACCCAGAGGAGGCGTTGGAGTGCGCTCGAGTGGAAGAAGATTATCAAATCGAAAGGCACGGTTTCGTCGAAGGCGGCCACGATATAGACATTTCCGATTTGCGAGTGCGATTGACTGCGCCCCACGCTTTGAATTTGATTTTAAAAGCGAAAACGGGGACATCGTAGTAAAAGACATGAACAAATTCGTAGCAGTAGATACATGTGTACGATTCGTAGGTTATAATAAGCAACTCAGTGTAACAATTTGAAATAGTAGTAGGAATAGTAGTATATAATGATTTTGGTAGATTTTATTATTCATTGAACTCTTGCAACGCTTCTCGGCGTCGAGACGAACGCGTCGGTTGAGGAGTTACCTTCGCCAACGGCACGTTCAAATCGTCCTCGACCCATTTTTCTGATGCAGCTTGAGCTGCGGCTCGTTTAGACCGCTCTCGCGCCGGTGCCGCCATGACTTTTTGTTTTAGTTTTGATATTTTCGGTCCTTTGCGATCATAAAACGGCAAGTCTTCGCTTTGCGATAATTCGCTCGCGTGCTTTTCGACGCCTTCCGTGTATTCCGCAAACTGTAAGTCTTCGTCCAAGGTTTCGTCTTCTTCTTCTTCTTCTTCTTCTTCTCTTTCTTTGCTCTTCTTACTGTTACTGGACGAGGTGGAAACGCCCAACGAATCTTGAATTCTATCTTTTGCGATGTTGATATCTTTCAAGGCGATTTTCTCCTTCGGGCATTTCTTCATCGCCATCTTCATCGCGACGAACGCTTCAGACAATTGCAAAGTGACACGTTGCTTCGTCTCCTCAGAAACGATGCTTCCATTAACGGCACTACCATCGTTCGGTTGCGAGGTTAACATTGATTTTACATCCGGAATCGGTACTCGAGACAAGACTCTCGAGACGGCGGCGTGGTATGCCTTGACCTGCGCTCCGGCGACGCCGGTACCAAACGGTTTCGCGTTCAACGCCAAGATTTCAATCGAGAGCGCTCGAACGAGCTCGGCTTCACCAGCATCAGACCGTTCGATAACGCCCGCGTTTTTGTTGTTATCGCTGTTCGATACTTCATCCCCTCCTTCTTTGTTGGATGATGATACTCCCGTCTCAAGCTCTAAGAGAGACGTCAAAAAGGCGGCAACTTTCGCGACGCCCTTCTTTTGACTCGCCATTCTCAACGACGGCAACACGGCATCGATCAGGCACGCTCTCACCTTTGCATCCGGTGCAGACGCGATAGCTGGGAAAAATACTGCGAGACATTGCGCCAATCTGGGCGTTTCTTGCGCATCGCACGCAAAGATGGCGCCCAAAAGCGTCGAGATGACCAGAGATGGTTGCTCAAAGGCGTAATACCCTCTTCTCAAGGCGAGTTTTGCGAGCGTTTCGCACGCAATGGTTTGCGCGGAGTTTTCAGATTCAGTAAAGGCCGCTTCATTCATCGCGTCGGTGTTTTCGGCGTCCAGTTTATCCAGATCCGTCTTGTCTTTCGGGTTTTCAAACGGCTCACACGCCGACTCGATGATTCGAAGAAGCTGCTTTTCCAGCGTGAGCTGGTAACCGGGAACTTCATCTTCGTCCTCATCATCATCATCTTCTTTGTTGTTCTCTTTTTCTTTCTCATCTTCATCATCGTCGTCGTCGTCGTCAAAACGGACGTGAATGCCCTTCTTTGGCACCGGCATCTCGCGTCTCGCATCCAGCGCTTTCGGTCCGTATAACATCGCAGCATCACCGAGCGCGCGCAACGCCATGCACTTCACCGGCTCTGATGGATCGGCATCACCAGCCGTGCGTAAAATTCGAACCGTTTCTTCCGTCAATGCGTTCGTCCCACACATGAGGAGTAAACCGAGTAACTTGATACCTTCGCGGCGAACGCCAGCGGACGCGTGCGCGATAGCCGGTCGGACGAGCGACTGCATGACAGCTTCAGTCGCGTGCGCAGGAAGTTTGGATGATAACGAGTTATTTGCCGTTTCGAAGAGTGAAGAGGCAATGAAGAGCGCTTGCGTTTCCGCAAAGACGCTGTTGTCGTTATCATCGTCGTTGTTGTTGTTCTCTTCCTCCGTCACGGTGCCGCGAAGACTGTCGCAGGCGCCCAACACGACGGCAACGTGCTCGTTATCGTCGTGCACACGCTTCGCCAAGTCAATCAACTGCTTTTCCCACTCACCATCGCCACCTCGCGCGTAACACGAAACGTCGTTTTCGTCACTTAAGTCGCCAATCGATCTCAATCGCTCGTAGACAAGCGTCGCGGCACCTCTTCGTAACGCGCCGTCGTTCATATCCGCGCAGTTCAACGTCATCATCAACTGTCTCGCCGCAAAGACTGAGGCTGTTGTTTTACCGTCCGCGTGCATAGAAATGGCACGGAGTAAATCCATCGAGGATTCCGGCAAGCACTGATCCAAAGCGTCTTCAACTTCTTCGGTTTCGGCTTGGAGCACCGCGCGCGCTTGACCGACGGCGAGAGACGTATCTTTCCCTGAACTCGACGTTTGGTTCGCGAGCGCTTCGACAATGACGCGCCAAAACAGCGCCTCTTCCGGCGAGAAGAGCTCGACTTCTCTTTCTTTTTCTTCTTCTCCTTCTTCTTCTGCAGATTTCTTGAGAAAAAATCTGCGCAAACCGCTCGCCTCGCTCTTCTCCTTGGTCGCGTACGACATCGGTTTCACCGCTTTCATTTCAATCAACGTCTTCAATGCCATCTCCGAAACGTTCGGGTGCGATTCCGCGTCGAGCAACTTCAACAACTTAATCGGATCGTTCTCGCACACGTTTGAGGACATCCACTTCTTGAGCATGTCAACGCACGCCGATTTCACCGAAACTGATCGATCGTTCAAGCCTCTTCTCAACACCAACGCTCGATGTTCGATCGAGACAGATTCCACCGGAACCTTCGCGGCTAACGCCAAAAACGCGATGCGCCTCACTTCTTCGGAAACGTCTCTGGTTCTTTCCACAACCACGGAAATTGTGTGATCAGAAATCGCCAACGCGCCTAAAATAGCTTTTCTCGCGTCTTTATTCTTCTCGCCTCCAATCAACTCGATAAACGCTCTGGTAATCTCGCTGTTACTGAAATCAGCCTCTTCCCCGCCATCCTGTAATCTCGACAGCGCTCTCGCCGCTTGAGCTCTCACCACTGGCGTATTATCTCTCAACCGCTCCAACATCGTCTCTTCCATCTGGTCGTACAAATCATCCGAAATCTCTGCGTCCGGACCGAGAGCGTTCAAAATCCCAGCCACCACTTGGCACGCTCGAAACCGAATCGCGCGATCCTTCGCCGTCGTCACGTTCAAAAGAAACGAAATCAACGACTCGCAAAATTCGTCCGCTTCTTCCTCGTGACCGGGTTCTCGATGCGCCGTGAACGAAATCACGAATCGAATCACCCGTTCCGTGTGTAAATCTCTCTGTTTTGTTTTTCATTTTTATTTTTGCGTGCGTTATTAGTTGGTTATTTTTGCACTCTCTTCTCTCTACACGAGAGGGGAAAGAAGAATTTAAAAAAAAATTCATATCTAAAATGTTAAAGTCGTTTAACGTTGATACGCGACGACGACGACGACGATAGATAGATAAAGACGACAACAAAGACTCGAAAAAGAGACGCGCGGCGGCGACGCACCTTGTATTCCAACAAAACGTGCAGCAAACATTTACACATCTCCTGTAAAAACATCTGAGGATCGTTCGCGCGCAACGTCGTCATCTGTTGGATGATTCGTTTGTGCATGGAGACGCCCAACTGCGTTTCGTTCAACAAACGCGCGACGGTTATTTGGGGCAACTTTTGGGGAGGCGCCGTTGGCGTTTTCGGTGGTTGTCGTTGCTCTTCCTCCTCTCCTTCTTCTCCTTCTTCTTCCGCTTTCGTCGCCGTCTTCTTCTTCTTAGAAGCGGCGGAAGCTTTCTTTTTCTTCTCCGTTGACATGTTGAGTGTGTTGGCTGTCGCGTGGGGAAAAAATGAAGAAGAGAGAAAGAGAGAGAAAAAAAAAGAAAGAAGAAAGGGATTAACTTTCATAAAATAAAGGAGAGAGTAGTTTTCACACCGCGCGACAACGGGAAGAAGACTAAGAAAAGGTGCAACACGTGATGAGCGAGTGAACCACAGAAAGAGAGAGAGAGAGAGAGAGAGAGAGAGAGAGAAAACAAGA
>Ga0255772_10004991_pt1 | contig 12354 bp, 11 predicted proteins | sample 071ome_34_FD_179970 | JGI IMG/M metagenome (GOLD analysis project Ga0255772, IMG submission 179970) | Coastal salt marsh microbial communities from the Groves Creek Marsh, Skidaway Island, Georgia - 071411BT metaG (version 2) | ecosystem: Environmental > Aquatic > Marine > Intertidal zone >... | reverse complement strand
CCTGCCACGTTCTTTATTATACCGCCCAGTGTCGCCATGTATTATAGGTTGCTTTTCCTTGTTAAATTCTGTATACTTTAACTATATTTATAGGCACAATTTTAGGCGCACTTAATTACTCTAGCGGCACGATTCTAACAGACCTGTTTGTGGTCACTTTACACTACATTATATAAAGCAAAGGAATTTATGAAGAGAGTGAAATATCTTAACAACAGGGATCTGCTGGCACAGATACACGCCAGCAAGAACACCTACTGCTCGTACGTGACGCCGGAAGACTCACAGTATGACATCATAGTGCCCAATCTAAAGAAGATCAATGTGAGAAGCATAGCGGAGGCCAAGAAGAACAAGGCCAAGCGCCTCACACAGGAGGCCTGGGAGCAGGCCAAGGATGCCGGACTGAAGAAGATCAAACTGGCGGACTACACGGTATCGCCCCGGAAGATCGACAAGACGGAATTGGTGTTCCGTGTGATGATGTTTGATCACGTGCCCATGGATGACACACGTAAGAAGAACCCCAAGCAGATCGCGGACCATCACTCAAAGGTCAACTTCCCACCGTTCCAGCATTACAGGTTGGACAAGAAGGGCAAACTGGTGTGCGTGGGCAAATCACACTGGGTGGGTGGCATGAGCAACGGCCATTTCTCGGCGGACCATGGCAAGATGACCAACCAGCTGGCCTTGATGTACATGAAACTGTGTGAGAGATACGGCACAAGGGCCAACTGGAGAGGATACACCTACAACGACGAGATGCAGTCACAGGCACTGATGCAGTTGTCACAGATAGGATTGCAGTTCGACGAGTCCAAATCAGACAACCCATTCGCCTACTACACCGCGGCCATAACAAACAGTTTCACGCGTATACTCAACATTGAAAAGAAAAATCAAGCCATCAGGGACGACCTTTTGGAATTCAACGGCATGATGCCGAGCTTCACTAGACAGAACGAGAACGAGACCACTGGTCCATCATACAAGAAGAAGATGAAGACCGCACATGGCGAGGTTCTCCAAGTGAACAAGACAGGGATCGCTAAACTGAACAAGGTCCTAAAGAAAAAAGGTAAACTAGAATCGTCAGATTTTGAAACTGTGAATTCCAGGAAAGTGGACATGACCAATCACAAACCCATAGTGAAGAAGAAATGGTAGACAATGGCATTCTTTAAAAAGGTAGCCTGCTTCACTGACATACACTTTGGATTGAAAGGCAATTCGAGGGTACACAACGACGACTGCGAGTCTTTCGTGATATGGTTCATAGAACAGGCCAAGGCACACGGCTGTGAGACCTGCATATTCTTAGGTGACTGGCACCACCACAGATCCGCCACCAACGTCAGCACGATGAACTACACGGTGTCGAACATAGAACGGTTAGGAAAAGCATTTGAAAAGGTCTACGTGATAATGGGCAACCATGACCTGTACTACAGGGACAAGCGAGAGATCAATTCCATGGAGTACATCAGGAACATACCCAACATACACATAGTCAATGAGTGGCTGGTGGAGGATGATGTCGCAATCATACCATGGATCGTGGAAGATGAATACAAGAAGATCGAGAAGATGACACAGGAATATGTTTTCGGACACTTCGAACTGCCCTACTTCAAGATGAACGCCATGGTGGAGATGCCAGACACGGGCACGATACAGGCGGATCATTTCGCTGGATGTGGCAAAGTGTTCTCAGGACACTTCCACAAGCGACAGTACATGAAGAACATCACATACATGGGCAACGCCTTCCCACACAACTACGCGGACGCTGGAGACGACGAGCGTGGCATGATGGTTCTGGAGTACGGCGGAGAACCAAAATTCATCAACTGGCCAGACATGCCCAGATACAGAACCATACGGATCAGCGAACTGCTGGCGGATCCTGACCGACATCTGTTACCAAAGATGTACGTGAGGGTGACACTGGACATAAAGATTTCATACGAGGAGGCCAACTTCATCAGGGAGACCTTCATAGACAAGTACCAATTGAGGGAACTACAACTGATACCAGAACAGATCGACAACGCACAGCAACCACAGGTAGAGATACAGAAGTTTGACAGTGTGGACCAGATCGTTATAAAACAACTACAGGGGGTGGATTCAGAGGTGTATGACAAAAACATACTCACCGCGATCTACAATGATCTAGATGTCGAGAATCAGTAAACGGAAATTGATAAAAGCACTGAAAGGTGATTTAGAAGAACCAACAATGTCAAAGGCACAGATATTCGACATGTTCAAAAACCCGCCAACCCAGGAAGAGTGGTTGAGAGGATACAGGCAATGGAGGAGGAAACAACTTGCTGACGATTAAGGAACTAACGGTCAAGAACTTCATGAGCGTGGGCAACCAGGCTCAGGCCATTGACTTCTCAAACAAGAGTCTAGTGCTGGTGATCGGTGAAAACATGGACCTAGGCGGCGATGACGCGGGTGCCAGGAACGGCACGGGCAAGACAACCATAATCAACGCACTGAGTTATGTGTTTTATGGTGAGGCATTAACAAACATCAGGAGGGACAACCTGGTCAACAAGACCAACGAGAAGGGCATGTTGGTATCGGTGAAGTTTATCAAGAATGGTGTCACCTATACCATAGAGCGTGGCAGGAAACCACAGATATTCAGATTCTATGCAGATGACATAGAACAGAAGACAGAGAGCAACGAGGCGCAGGGCGAGAACAGAGAGACACAAATAGAGATCAACCGGTTACTAGGTATGACCCATGCTATGTTTAAAAATATAGTGGCCTTGAACACATACACACAACCTTTCTTGAGTACCAAGCAGGCCGAACAGAGGGAGATCATAGAACAGTTATTGGGTATAACGCTGTTGTCACAGAAGGCGGATCTGCTGAAGGAAAAACAGAAGGCCACCAAGCAGTTGCTGACCGAAGAGAAGATGAAGATCGACACCAAGGTCGCCTCCAACGAGAAAATACAGGAGTCCATAGAGAGCCTCAAACTGAGGAGCGCGGCCTGGACCAAACAAAAGTCGCAGGACATAGAGAATTTCCGTGAAGCCATTGCGGAACTGGAGAAGGTGGACAGCGAGATTGAGATTGAAAAACACAAGAAACTACAGAAGCATAATGAAATGCAAACAGCACTGCGAAGTCTAATGAAGGAGAAAGCATACCACGAGGATTCTTTGACTAAAGCAGAAACCACCGTGGAGAAAACAGAGAAGGACCTAGAGTTCGCCGAAGCGGCTAAGTGTCCAACTTGTGAACAGGCACTGCATGACGACAAGCACGAGCATTTGGTCGGTAAACTGAAGACTAATCTAACGGAGAGTCGAGATTACACAACAAAACTTAAAAGTGATCTTGCTCAAATACAACAGGGCATAGACGAGATAGGCGATCTAGGACAGGTACCAGACACCTACTATGACACCATAGACGAGGCCTATAACCATAAGGGCTCACTACAAGATCTCAAGCGACAGTTGGAGCAGACCGAAAAGAAGGAAGACACATATGCGGAACAGATCGAGGAACTGGAAAGCAAGGCAATACAGGAGGTAGATTATGAAAAGGCCAACGAACTAGAGGATCTGCACAGGCACCAGGACTTCCTGTACAAGTTGTTAACAGCGAAAGATTCGTTCATCAGGACCAGGATCATAGAACAGAACCTGACTTACCTGAACCAGAGGCTGGCGTTCTTCCTGGGCAAGGTCAAACTACCGCACACCGTGACGTTCCAGGCGGACCTAAGTGTCAGAATCGAGGAACTGGGCAGGGAACTGGACTTCGACAACCTGAGCAGGGGTGAACGTAACAGGCTGATCCTCAGCATGAGCTGGGCGTTCAGAGACGTGTGGGAAAGCCTTTATCAACAGATCAACCTGTTGTTCATAGATGAGTTGGTGGACGCGGGCATGGACATATCCGGTGTGGAGAGCTCCATGGCGGTGCTGAAGGACATGGCGAGGACACAGCAGAAGAACATATTCCTTATATCCCACAAGGACGAGTTGGTCAGCAGGGTCAACTCCGTGCTGAAAGTGGTAAAGGAAAATGGCTTTACCAACTACGCCAATGATGTTGACATTATAGTGTAATTTTCCTGTTGACAGAACCACATCATACGTGCTTTAATTACACTGACGTTAATTAATGTTATCGTACGACAACAAGAAAGGACGTAAATTATGTCAAATGAAACACATGAACAGATCATGACAGAGATACAAACTTACTCAGAAGAGAACGGTAAGTTCGTTGACAAGGGTGTAAAAGCCTCTGCCACAAGGGCCAGAAAGGCTCTAGCCAATCTCGCTAAATTGATCAAAGCAAGAAGAAAAGAGATTCAAGAAGTCAAGAACGCGGCCAAAGAGTCAGCGTAATCGATCATTGGATTTTGCAAAACCATAGGACCCCCGGCTAGAAATGGTTGGGGGTTTTTTACGACTTGAGGATTCCCTTACCGTGAACACGCACACGGATGTGTCCGTTGTAGTAGTCATTTGATTCTAGAACTTTGCGTGCGAACTGCTCCCGGGCCTCCACGTATGAAAGTTCCGCTTTGGAATAGCAGTAGAACAGAATTTCCCTCGTGAATTTCTCCTTGCCCAGTTTAAGCACATCCGCCGAGAGTTCCTCACTGCTTCCATAGTAGTCTTGCCAGTCGGAATCGACCGAATATCTCCTTTTATTCTTCCTGCCCTTCAGTGGTGGTCTGCTTCTTTTGAACCTGGCCAGCTTCTTGCCTATGTATTTCCTACCGTTGGTGGTATTAGTAATCTGGTACACAAAACCAATAACGTTTTCCGGCATTTCTAATACCTCTTTTTCTCTGTGCGTCCAATTATTAGTCATTTGGGCGGAACTTTTCAAAATGCTTGTGGAAAAGTTTGTTTGGTTGTTTTAGCATATTAGGAAAATGGTTAACATATTCCGTAACCTGCTGGGTGTTAGAAAAGAAATGAATTTGATTGTAAAATGGAATGTTGAAAAAATATTTCTCTAGATGAAACAAGATCATTGCTTCTCCCATGACACTCATGTTGTCTATCTTTATACCTTGACCGTTTTTAACAGCATCAAAGACCGCTAGTGCTTCGTTATACTCGCTGAGAGATTTATTTTTATGCAAAAATTTATCATGAAGGTCCTTGAAGTCCAGAACCGTGTCAAACTTTTTTGAAAAAAACGATCTCAACTTTTCGTAATCTATTATTTCTGAGACATCTATCAATTCGATATCAGGATACTGCTTTATTTTTTCATTGTTTTTCGCAACAATATTATTTTCCTTTTCAATCATTTTATGCCAAAAAAACATTCTCAGCACATGTCTTGGCACCTGCTTTTTATTTTCGTCCACTACCACACCAAAAAGTTTTTTTAAATCTTTTAGATCATCCTGCATTCGATCCCTGGCCTGATGTATGTTTATAAACCCATAAAAATCGTCCTGAAGGTATTCTACCCCGCATCGACCATACTGTCCGACATTAGTACGGCTGTAATACGCATGTAGGATATATTGAAACATATCAGATTGCCAAACACAGCCAATCAGTTTTTTGTCAGAGTACTTCTCCACTTCTGACCAAACTCCGGGTATGACGACATCCATGCAGGGAGTGGTACCACCTATATTTTTGTTGTGTGAAGCTCCTGATTCAACAAATGGTTCTGGAAGGATTTTTCCTGCCATATGACAATCAATTAAAAAACCTACAAAATTACCAAAAGCGCCGGGTGTGTGTAGTACCAAGAAATTTTTATTCATTGAAATAATTTTTACATCCTCCTGATCTCCGGATGTCCACTGTGAAACAGTGGTTGGAATCCGGTAAAACTTTCTATGATAGGCATGATGGTATTTAAAGCCAAAAAGATTGACCCAGAAAGAAAACTAGTATAAACAAGTGCGATAGGCAAATTACAATTTCAAAAAAAATCTTATAGGCAAACATAGCATCGCAACCAGTGAGCAAGGAAATGCGGCTTAACAGCGACAGGTGAATCCTTTGATGCAAACGGCAAAAAATGATGGGGCTCTTAGAAAAAGATAATCCCCAGGTCCGCCAAGAACTATCATACAGGGGTTTGGTGGGCTCGCGTTGTAATGAATGAGCTAACGGGTACAGCACAACCGCCCGACCATGGTAGCGATGTATGATGACTGCGAACTCACCACAGGGTTCAAGTCGGTTCGGCTAGAAATAGCCGAATTGTGACTGCTCATCTACCACAGGCGACGCATAACTGCGTCATTTATTTTTACAACTGCGTAATTAAAAAAAGAAACGAGCGCTAGCGAAGTTTCAGATGGCGTAAGCCGTCTTTGAAGAGGCTATTAGTCCTCTTTGTGTTTTACCGTTTCTGATTGTTCCTGTGAGGAATCGTCTGTGATCTTCTTGATACGGTCCAGCGCCTCCTGTAACAGTTTCTCTTTGGTGTCCAGTTTGGCCTGTAGTGTGGCAATCTCCTTGTTCAGCTCACCTATCTTGTGTCCGCAGGATTGGACATCGTCATTGCTGTGCTCCAGTTTGATCATCAACTGCTTGATGCGGCTCTCTTTGCCCTTGGCGTTGGCCAAGGCGTCATCCCTGTCCTTGGTGATGTCCTGGATTGTGGCCTTGAGTTCTTTGACTAGATCGTTAGTCGACATAATGTTCTGTAATTATCAGGTTTTTTGCGCACCATAATAGTATACTATATTTTAGAAGAAAGGTTGACCGGTCTTTTTGGTGGTGTCTAGGTTCTCTTTTACCAATTGACCCACTATCTGTCTTTCCTCTGGGGAAAGGTCAAGTGCTTCTTGCCAGGTCAGACCTCCACGCATGTACCAACACATCTTCATTAGTTCTAGTTTTATGTTCTTGGATTGGCTGTCGAAATCCTTAAGATAGGTGACGATTTCAGAGTCCGTGCGTGTGAGTAGTGTTACCCGAAAAAATTTGAGTTATCGAATGTCACCGGTACTTCGTACGACGGCGGTGCTCCCTTCTTGATCTGTTCTTCGGTTGATTTCATTTTAAGGGGTGGTATCTGTGCCTGCAACCTCAACTCTGAGAGTTTTTCCTGTATCTCATTAACGGTCTTGCTGTCGGCGTTGTTGCAGAAGTCGATGATCTGCTGTCTGTCCTCCACTGTCGTGCCATCGGGCGTGGTGACCGATTTGATGCTGTCGACAAGCAACGAGAAATTCACCGTGTTCAGTGTCTTGAAACTGTTCGCAAAAGCGGTCTGCTTCTGCTCCTCTGTGAGCGCACTGCTGTCTATGGTGCCGTACATCTTTTGCTGTTCGAACCTTGCTATTTGTACTTTGGTCAATGTCTTGTAATCTAAAGGATTGATCGTTATCTTGAATCCTTTGGTGGTCGTTGTATGGTCCTGTATTTTAACCCTGCCGAGGTCCTCGAGCAGTGCGGGTAAGTTCAGTGAGTGTGATTGCTCTTCATTTGTGACCGGCACACGGAAATTGATCTCCATCATCTCACCGTATGTTGCTATCCTGATGGCAAGTAGAACAGCGTCGGTGTCGTAGTTAACCATGCGCCATGGATTCTTGAGATTGGGAACACATGACTTTATCACGTCCACCGTGGACTGTCCGTTGATCATGGCGTCTGGTGTCCTGAATGCCAGCTCATCTTTTGCGGTCATGGGCAGTATGGGTATCTCACCGGTCTCTGTTGGTGTGAACACCTCCGCCGGGTAGTATTTCCCGCCGCTGGGCAACTTGATGTAGATCTGTGGTTGCCTGTAGTACTTCTGTAATGGGTTCGTGTTTTCCATGTTTTTTGTATCCATAAATATTACATTGAAAGCGTATAAGTGTCAATATTTATATGCTGTTAAAAAGGGCAGAATTAAAACCGTATGGACAGAGATCTTGAACAGTTACTGAAGGAGATGACCACCGAGTTGAAGGACTTGACTCGTGTGTTGCGTAGCTCGATCAAGACCACTGTGAAAAATACCAAAACCAATGATGAAGAAGCAAAATCCAAAAAGCGGTTGATCAACACACTTGGTGACCTCATAAAGTCCAAGAACAAGTTGGGCGACATGACCGAGGATCTCAAAGCGGAATTCCAGGATCTGGAAAAGGCCGCTAGAGACAGCAAAAAAACCTTCCTGGGCATACCAGGACCAATACAACTGGTCAAGAAAGGACTCAATTTCCTCAAGGACGCTGTGATAGGCACGGGCGTCGCCATGGCCAAGACAGCACTGGCATTGTCAGATACCACTAAAAGCATCGCCAACATCGAGGACCTGGTCGACCAGGGATTCGGTGAACTCGGACTAGTCGGCAAAGGACTGAAGGGGTTCGCCCGTGAGATTGATTCCAACGTGGAGTCATTCACACAATTGGCCAAGATGGGGGCCACGTTTGGATCCTCTATCGTGCAGTTGCGTGCCGCCCAGGCTGATGCGCTCATGCCTTTGAGCAAGTTCACTGACCTAATCGGCGCAAACTCCAATTTATTGGCAAAACTATTCGGTACAGTAGACCAAGGTGTGCCACAGATAGCGGGCCTGACAAGGAGACTGCGAGACATCACGGAAGACGAATTCGCCAAGTTTGGACTCACGCTGGATGACACCTCTGGTTTCCTGACCACGTTCCTGGAGTTAGAGAGAGCAAGGGGTAACACACAGAGGATGTCACAGGCGCAACTGCTTGCCGGTACACAGGAATACACGAAAAATTTAGTCATACTCAGTAAGTTGACAGGTGAGAGTGTTGATAAGCTCAACGAACAGAACATGGCCATGGCCGCGGACGGTGTCTTCCAGTCACAACTGACCAAGATGAATGCCGATGATGCCAAATTGCTATCAGCATCCATAGGAAACCTGCCAGGACCACTTCAACAATTCGCGAAAGAGATGATAGGGCTTGGTGCACCAATTAGCGACACCAGTAGAGAACTACAGGCCATATCGGGCGGAAGGCTTGGTGATGCCATACTGGCATTCCAGAGGGATTTGGATCCAGTGGCATTCCAGAATGCCATGAAAACGATATCTGGTGATGTCATGCAGAACTCAGAAGCGTTCGGTCAGGCGGCACTTGCGGGTGGCGGATTTGGTGAGGCCTTGAATGCTATAGTGACACAAATCGGGGAAGCAATAGACCCTGACATCCTAGATGACGAAATCAAAGCAAGGGGTGACAACATAGTGAACCTGAGGAACCTTACAAGCGAGGTGGACAGATTGAAGTCCGCCGTGGAAACCACGAGATTTAATTTCCTACAGCCATTCCTATACCAAGGCGAACTGACAGTCGAAGTAACAAAAGGCATCAACGACAAGATGAAGCAACTGGCGGAGGAGGGATTGCCCGCTTTCGAGCAAGGCGTCTATTCTGTTTTGGGAGCTCTGGGAGTGGACGTGCCGGACAACCTCAAGAAACCAGGATCAAGCAAGAACACCGATGTTCCCCCGAGCTTCTGGCAGAGGTTTGGCAACATATTTGGCGGCGCAGAAGGAGGCGCTGGCAGTCTTTCGGCGGAAACCTACTTGCCAGATGATTATTTCTCATCAGCGACCAACCTCCCGGCCCAGGCAGGCAGTAGCATAATGGCCACGGCCACGGACACAGGTGCCACGACCAATACCACCACGATAACCAACAATCAAACTGTGAAACAAAACCAAGACGACCTACTAGCAGAAATGAAAAAACAGGTGGCGGCGTTAAATACGCTTGTAACGATAGGTGCTATGACAGAAAAGAATACCAAAAACATGAATAATAATGTTGCGAACATGGGCGGAAGTCTAGTATAATAAAGTATGGCTTGGAAAAAATACTTCAAAGACGCTAACCTCTCTCCCATATCAGGCGAGAAGGTGCCCAACTTCGCCAAGAGGAACTACAGTTCTTACCTGCCGGACGTGTACACCGGACACCCCAACAGGATACAGAGATACTTCCAGTATGACCAGATGGATTCGGACTCGGAGATCAACGCGGCGTTAGACATACTCGCGGAATTCTCCACACAGACCAACACCGAGAACGAGACACCGTTCGACATAGTGTTCAAGGACGAGACCACGGAACATGAAGTCAAGTTGTTGAAGAAGGCCCTACAGCAGTGGACGAAATCAAACAAGTTCAACAAACGAATATTTAGAATTTTTAGGAATGCGTTGAAGTACGGAGACTGTTTCTTCGTGAGGGATCCAGAGACCATGAAATGGTTGTACGTGGACAACGCCAAGGTGGACAGGATCGTTGTGAACGAATCAGAGGGCAAGAAACCCGAACAGTACGTGATCAGAGACATCAACCCCAACCTACAGAGATTATCAGCAACACAGATAACGCCAAACCAGACCTATGGTGGTGCAGGAACCACGGGTGGTGGTACCGCCGCATACGGATCCAGTTACGCCAATGCTGGTGCCACAGCAAACATGAGTGGTTTCGCCGGAGGACAGGGCGGAAGATTCTACAAGACCATGAACGCCTACAACATCAATGCGGAACACGTGATACACATGAGCATGAGTGACGGGCTGGACAACCTGTTCCCATTTGGACAGTCGGTACTAGAACAAGTTTTCAAAGTTTACAAACAAAAAGAACTATTGGAAGATGCGATCATAATCTACAGGGTACAAAGGGCACCAGAAAGAAGAGTGTTCTACATCGACGTGGGTAACATGCCAACACACTTGGCGATGCAGTTCGTTGAGAGGGTGAAAAACGAGATAAACCAGAGAAGGATACCTTCGACAGCAGGTGGTACGAACTTCATAGACGCGACCTATAACCCAATGAGTATCAACGAGGATTACTTCTTCCCACAGACGGCGGAAGGTAGAGGATCTAAAGTGGACACACTACCGGGTGGAACCAACCTGGGTGAGATAGATGACCTGAGATACTTCACAAACAAACTGTTCAGGGGATTAAGAATCCCAAGTTCTTATCTACCAACAGGTGCTGAAGACGGACAGCAACAGTACAACGACGGTAGGGTTGGAACTGCCTACATCCAAGAACTGAGATTCAACAAGTATTGTGCCAGACTACAATCAATGTTGGCTTCAACATTCGACGAGGAATTCAAACTGTGGATCAAATCAAAGGGTTACAACATAGACAACGGAATGTTTGAACTCAAACTGAATCCACCACAGAACTTCGCACAGTACAGACAGACGGAGATGGACCAAGCGAGGGTCAACACATTCACAGCAGTGGCGGAACTGCCTTACATGAGTAAGAGATTTGCACTGAAGAGATATCTTGGATTGTCTGAGGAAGAGATGGCGAGGAACGCCGAGCTTTGGGCGGAAGAGAACAACGTGCCACAGAAGAAACAGACCAAATCCAATCAATTACGTAGCGCAGGAGTCACACAGTCTGGCATAACGGGGGACCTAGACCAGTTCGAGGAACCAACAGCAGAACCAGAATCACCAGAACCGGGCTCACCACAACCAGGACAGCCGGGACAGACGCCAGGAGGCGGTGGAACGACACCAGGAGGAACAGGTGGCGGAGGCCAGGTCTAAAGGATTAAATACGCAAAATGAAACTTTTTGAATTCTTCACATATGGCGCAGACGGTTTTGAACAGGACAAGACCTATGAGCCAGAGAACGACATCTCCATATTGGACTCAGAGGACACCAGGAAGACCAGACTAACACTCAAACAGATCAACTCTATGAGACTGGCGTCAGAGGCACACGACGCACAGCAGAAGGAAGAAGCGGTATTCGTCCAAAAGATGTACGGACAACCAGCGCAAGACGATAACTTAGAGTTATAATGTCATCCATAGCATTCGTACTAGGCAACGGTGAGTCCCGTCGGGGCATAGAAATCAACGATCTGAAAGAAAAAGGCACAGTGTTCGCCTGCAACGCGGTGTACAGGACACACAGACCCGACTTCCTCGTGGCGGTGGATCCCAAGATGATATTCGAGATAGCGGAGACCGATTATCCTGTACATAATAAAGTGTGGAGCAATTTCAACGCACAGTACAACAAACACCCCAAGATACTGAATCACATCAACTGGTTCAAGCCCAGCCTGGGCTGGAGTTCAGGTCCAACCGCACTGAGGATGGCCTGTGAGCACGGATTCAAGGAGATCTACATACTAGGGTTCGACTACCAAGGGTTGAATCAAGGCAAGAGATTCACACTCAACAACATATTTGGTGACACTCGCAACTACAAGAAACGCAATGACGAGGCCACGTTCTACGGCAACTGGATGAATCAGACCAAGCGTTGCCTACAGGACTTCAAGGACGTTCAATTCCATCGCGTGATACCCAAGGGATGGTTCAAACCCAAGGATCTAGG
>Ga0255772_10004987_pt1 | contig 12359 bp, 16 predicted proteins | sample 071ome_34_FD_179970 | JGI IMG/M metagenome (GOLD analysis project Ga0255772, IMG submission 179970) | Coastal salt marsh microbial communities from the Groves Creek Marsh, Skidaway Island, Georgia - 071411BT metaG (version 2) | ecosystem: Environmental > Aquatic > Marine > Intertidal zone >... | reverse complement strand
TATATTTTGTGGTGCAACAGACTTAGTTTTTATAGTAATCTTGAAGTCATCTCTTTCAATCTTTACCTCTTCCACCCCAGACTTCTGAACGAACTTGATTAAATTTTGTATTTCTTTTATATCCATATATTTAAATTTAGTTGTATGCCCATGTTAAATATGCTGCACCCCATGTTAAACCAGCGCCAAAGGCTGCTAAAATTAGTTTATCACCTTCATTTAAGTTTTTTTCATAATCATACATTAACAATGGTATTGTTGCGGCAGTAGTATTTCCATAATTTTCAATGTTCATAAGAACCTTATTTTTGTCTAAATTAATCTTTTCTGCAGTAGCATCAATAATTCTTTTATTAGCTTGATGTGGAAGCAAGTATTTAATCTCCTCAGATTTAAGTTCATTTCTGATAATAATTTGCTCCGTTGCATTTGCCATCTCTGATACAGCTGACTTAAAGACAGTTTTTCCGTCTTGAGCAATATAATGCCATTTATTTGCTATTGTCTCGTTTGATATTGGGTAAAGAGACCCTCCAGATTTAATATTTAACCACTCAGCACCTATCCCATCAGATCTGAGATACTCATCTTCCCAGCCATATCCATTTAAACTTGGCTCAACCAATACAGCGCCTGCTCCATCTCCAAAAAGAATACTAGTTGACCTGTCAGTGTAGTCTACAATTGAAGACATCATGTCTGCGCCAATTAGAAGTACTTTTTTATATCTTCCTGATTCAATGTAACTAGTAGCTGTAGACATACCAAATAAAAATCCGGAACATGCAGCGCTTAAGTCAAAGGCATAAGCATTTTTTGCTTTAATTGCTGAAGCCACAGTAGGAGCAGTTGATGCACCATGAAAATCAGGTGTTATGGTTGAAACAATTACTAGGTCTATTGATTCAGGGTTTATTTTTTTCTTTGCTATTAAATCCTTTGCAGCATTTATAGCTAAGAATGAAGTGCCTTTACCTTTATCCTTAAGAATTCTTCTTTTTTTTATTCCTGTCCTGGCTGTAATCCACTCATCGTTGGTATCAACCATCTTTTCTAAATCTTTATTTGAAATAAAGTCTTCAGGAACATAGCCTCCAACAGCAGTTATGGCGGCTTTTATATTTGTTTTTTTGTTAGGTTTCATACTAACATCAATTGTGTCAATTGACAATTAAATTGATAACTAAAGGTCGTATTATTCTGATTCTAAAGAATCAACTAAAACTTTTCCTCTATAATAAAGCTTCCCCTCATGCCAGTGTGCTCTATGGTATAAGTGTGACTCACCAGTAGCTTTACATATTGATATTTGCTGTTTTTCAGCTTTAATATGTGTTCTACGTTTATCTCTTCTAGTCTTAGATATTTTACGTTTTGGATGTGCCATTTATAATAAATCTTTTAGTTTGTCCCACCTAGGGTCAGTCTTTTCAATAAAATTTTTTTTAGGTTTTAATTCTTCAAGCTTTTCAATTATTTCAGATTTTAATGATCCATTCTCTATCCCTGGGTGAACTTTTTTCTGTGGAACAGCAAGAATAATACTCTCATATATAATGTGTGAAACATCAATACTATTTGATCCAGTTGGTAAAAAGACTACTTTATCATCAGATGATATCGTATCATCTTTAAACTTAACAACAAGAGTATATTCAGTTTCAAGTTCTAATGAAAACATTTCCATCGAAAGATCACACTGAACTTCAACCTCTCCATTAAATCTAAATTTTAAGTTTAGTAAAGTTGGTTTTTTCTCTAGCTCAAGAATAGTTTTGATTTTTGCATCAGCAAAATCATAATAATCAAAATTTTTAAAGAACTTATTTCCTATTTCAAAGTCAAATAGATGAACACCTTCTTTCAGTCCTGAAAATTTAACCAAATATGGTGAAAGCGATTTCATCACTTAACTATTGAGCGGCAAATTTATAAAAATTTATCTATTTAATGTCAATCTAAGTTGTTTCTTAATTTAAACACTTGAAGACCTAATTTTATTGCATTTGTAAATGAGGTGTGATCTGCTATTCCTTTTCCAGCTATATCAAAGCCAGTACCATGATCTGGTGAGGTTCTTACAACTGGTAACCCTGCTGTAAAATTTACTCCTTTTCCAAAGGAAATAGTTTTAAATGGTATAAGCCCTTGATCATGGTATGAAGCAATAATACCATCATATTTTTTATAATTTTCATTAACAAAAAAAGTGTCTGCTGAAAATGGACCATTAATAGAACTTGTAGTTCCCTTAAAACTATTAATTGCTGGTGTAATTATTGATTGGTCTTCATTGCCTATTACACCATTATCGCCAGCATGAGGATTAACTGCCAATACTGCAATTTTAGGTTTTTTTATTTGAAAGTCATTTATTAAACTTGTTTCTAGTGCTTTGATTTTTTGCTCAACAATATCTTGATTAATAGCATTTGATACATCTTTTATCGGAATATGGTCTGTTAATAAGGCTATTTTAAGTTCTTTCGATATCATTAACATTAAGGGGCTTATTCTAAAATAATTCTTTAGAAAATCTGTATGACCTGTATATTTAAATGACTCCGAAAATGATAAATCCTTATTTATAGGAGCTGTAACCAAAACATCTATCTTTTTGTCTTTTATAGCTTTTGTAGCTTCTTTCAAAGAAAGAATTCCGAGTTCAGATAATTCTTTTTCAGATTCTCCAAAATTAAACTGAGAATCAGAGAATACCTCTTTTACATTTATCTGAGTATCAAATAAATCTTCTTCACTATCTATCTTTTTTAATGGAGGAGTATCAATTTGAAAATGTTGTTTTTGTTTTTCAATTAAGCCAGTTGATGCGTAGATTATAAAATTACATTCATGAAATAGGCTAAAATTAGATAGTGATTTTAAGATTATTTCAATCCCAATACCATTTGGGTCACCAATAGTTATTCCAATATTTATTTTCCTTGATTTTACCACTCTTTAATTAATTGCTAATTTTACCGATGCAAAAACAAAGATAATAATGTTCACTGGGATAATTGAATGTATTGCTACCGTAGTTAAGGTAGAAAAAAATAAAGGAAATTTAGATATTTCACTTAAGTCAGGAATTACAAATGAACTTAAAATTGATCAAAGCTTATGTCACAACGGTGTTTGTTTAACCGTTGTTGATATAGATAATGATGTGTATACAGTAAATGTAATTTCTGAGAGTATTGAAAGGTCAAATTTTGATGAGATTATTCCAGGAGATACTGTTAATATTGAGAGGTCAATGTCAGTTAATTCAAGATTTGATGGGCATATAGTTCAGGGACACGTTGATGAAGTTGCAGTTTGTACTGAGGTTAAAGAAACTGATGGAAGTTGGAAATATGTATTCAAACACTCAAAAAATAATATAACTGTTGAGAAGGGATCTATAACTATAAATGGGGTTAGCCTAACAGTTGTTGATTCTACCGAAAATTCTTTTTCTGTTGCAATTATACCTTATACGTATAATAATACTAACTTTAATCAAATCAATGTTGGAACTAAGGTTAATCTTGAGTTTGACATAATAGGTAAGTATATATCTAAAATGATAAATAATACAGGCTGATGAAAAATATTCCTCATTTAAACTTAAATGATTTTTTATCTGGTGATTCAAGGACTAAGAATGAGTTTATTGAACAGCTTGGAAAGGGATTTAGTGAAATAGGCTTTATTGCAATTAAGGGTCATCTTTTAGATGATAGAACTAAAGATGAATTATATACTGAAGTTAAAAGCTTCTTTAACCTGTCTGATGAAGTCAAGTCAAAGTATATTATTAAGGGTTTAGCTAGTCAAAGAGGATTTACACCATTTGGAAAAGAAAGTGCTAAGGGAAAAAATATCGGAGATCTTAAAGAGTTTTGGCACTTTGGTCAATATGTCAAAGACGAGCCAAAATTAAAAGAGGAATATCCTGATAACGTAATAGTTAATGAGTTAGAAAACTTTAATACTGTAGGGCAAAAAACTTATGAGCTATTAGAAGAGACTGGAAAGCATATTCTTAGAGCTATTGCTTGTTATCTCAACCTAGAAGAGACATATTTTGACCAACACATATTCAATGGCAACTCAATACTAAGAGCAATTCATTATCCTCCGATTACTGAAGAACCTAAAAATGCTGAAAGAGCTGCAGCGCATGGGGATATAAATCTAATAACACTTCTTATGGGTGCTCAAGGAAAAGGCTTACAGGTGTTAAATAATTCTGGGGAATGGATTGACGCTGTAGCAGAAGAAGATGAGATTATAGTTAACATTGGTGATATGCTTTCAAGGCATACTAACAATAAATTAAAGTCTACAATTCACAGAGTGGTTAATCCCCCAAGAGATCTTTGGAATAGCTCTAGATATTCAATACCCTTCTTCTTACATCCTAGACAAGAGATGTCGCTAAATTGCCTGGATTCATGTATAGACGCAGATAATCCAAAAGGATATGAAGATATTACAGCCGGAGAATTCTTACATGAAAGACTTATTGACTTAGGATTAATTAAGGGTTAGTCCTCAAGCTCATTATATATAGCTCTAGACAATTTTGCAAGAAAAGGTACAGCTATATCATCGTACTCGTATAAATTGTCATTTATAACCCTGTTTTTATTTGTATAAATAGTAGCTGTAAGAATAAATTCAATATTATCCTGATAATTTTTAATTAAGCCATTGTCTATTGAAGTCCCATATGCTTGGCCAATTTTATTATAGACCCTGATTTGTTCATTTGATACACTTTGCTCATCTCCATGAATAAAAAACTTATTATAAGTCTCAAAAAACTTTTCATCTCCTATAAACTTTTCACCTATATCTTCATAGGTAAACCTACTCATCCAATATCTCAAAAAGTCATAATCCTCTACATATAAATTGAAGGTGTTGGTGCTATCAAAAATCTCAGGGTAAAAGATGTATTTAATTAGATTGTGCATGTCAGTTATTGAAGATCTATTTTTTTCAGAAAAATTCAATGATTCGTCTAATATTTCTCCTTCGAAGTATCTTTTTTCACCTTTTTCAAGGCCAATTGTCATATCATCAGCTTTAATTATTTTTTGATTATCATTTAAAGAAGAAATTAAATTATTATCAAGATCTGATATTTGCCATGTCGAATTAACATATGGGTCAGGATTAAACTTGTGATTTAGATAGGTTTTATGAAATCCTGCATTTTTCATTTCATCATTGAAATAGTTATATCCAATAAAATCAATTAATATGTTAGATGCAGAATTATCGCTCACAAGAAAGACATCTGCAATAAGATTTTGAAAAGAAGTAATGCTGTCTCGAATTACTAATTCAGAGTAGTCATCTTTATAGTTTAGAGTTATTTTAGACTTCAATGTAATCTCAGATCCTTTAGATCTCAATTCATTAATTTTTTTTAAAGCTAAAACAACGATTGGTAGTTTAATAGTACTTGCAGGATAGAAATATTTGTTGTCATCAAGCTGATATTTGTATTCCTGAAAATCAACCTGAGAATTATATTGATTTATTTTAGTAAGAAGAATTTGTATTTCATAGTCCTCTTTGTCCTTAATTATTTCTTTTAAAAAATCATTTTTTCTTAATGAGGATTTTATTGGGTTTGTTTCAATAGAACAGCCAAATAAAATTATAGTTAAGAGCAAACAAACTAATTGTTTCACAAATCAAAAATAAAAAAACCCCTCGTAAAAGAGGGGTTTTAAATATTTAATAAGATTTAACTATTCATTTGGTCGAACTTGAATAGCTAACCAAAGAGGAATGCTTTGTTTATGATCTCTCATTTTAAGAACACCGGCAAGCTCTTTAGGTGTCTTAGGAGTAGCAACTCTCGAGTTCATCATAGATGCCCAATCAGAATAAAAATCAACAGTCATGTAATCATAATATACATCACTACCAATGTTATCGAGTCTCTTTAAGAGAGCCCAGCCAACCCTGTCACCTAGATCTCCTGAACTTAAGGTATTTTCTGCTTTTTCATAGGCATTACCATTTTCATAACCTACTTGCATCATATTGATTACTGCAACCTGAGGTGCCGTAGGAGTTTCGCCTTGGTTTCCAGCAAAATTTAATCCCTTGTTTACAAGGACATTATCCCAGACAATAGTTCTCGCCTTTTGATTTTTTTCTGAAAAGATTTCAACGTCCATTTCACTATAATCAGGTCTAACTTTAGGAACACCTGCGTTAGCCCCTAGACTATCTGGATGTTTTGCAATTGTAACAATTAGCATGTTCCAGTCTGATTTATCAGTAGAACCAGGTCTCCACCAAACATCCCATCCAGTGATAGTACCTTCGTCAGCTCTCATTTGAGCTAATTCTTTCCACTTTTCATTAAGAATAGTTCCGTAATCTTCTCCTGGAGTTGTTTTGACAAAAGTCATGTTCACAAAGTCTCCATTACCTTGAGCAGATATCGATCCTATTGCAAAAAGTGTAAGTAATAAAAATAGTTTTCTCATAATTGATTTATTGATTTAGTTATTAATTGATTTAAATTATTTATTAATCTGGTCCTGCTAGATCAAACTTGCCATCTACAACATGACCTCTGTGAACATACATGTCGTCAGAGTGAGTGCCTTCAACATTTTGCCAAAATTCACTTCTACCCTCAGTATTTCCCTGTAATGAAATTGACTTAACATAATTATCTAGGTTTGCATGTATAGTCCAAACTTGGATATCAGAACCAGCCCCTGATAAGTGTGTTGAAAATCCACCAGATTGAACTGAGCCATCTTCAATTCCAGGAAAGATTAACCACTTGTTGAAAGCGTCTCCGACCATTTCAGTATTACCTGAAGTAGTTTGGTAATTACCGAAAAGAACAAAGAATCTAGAATCCCAGTCATGATCTTCAGCATGTCTTACGTTATTTTCCCAATCTATTACACGAATTTCATCTGTATGACCATTCCAATAAGACAGATATTCTGAAACTAACTTTTCAAAGTCTTCTCTTTCTTCTTCAGGAAGACTCTGCCAAGTTTTTCCAATTGCCTCTATTGCATTATCTTTATATACATCTTCAACTGTTGGATAGTTAGACCAGATTACAACATTTGGCCCTGAACCTTGGAAGTGAGTCAATAACCAATGGTTTTGAAATTCTCTATTTTCCATAGTCATATCCGTTACTTGTTTGTGAAGTCTAATAAAATTCCCAATTTCTTGAGTAGGGACGTCTAAATATGTAAAATTTGCAACTCCTTGAGCTGAAATAGAATATGTAAATAAGAATGCGAAAAATATTTTAATTGCTTTCATAATATTTCTTATCTATTTGGTCCTGCTAGATTAAATTCTCCATTAATTATATGTCCTACATGAACATAAATTTGATCTTGGTGAACACCTTCCACCATTGACCAAAATTTTCTTCTTGCCTCATCATCACCCTCTACAGGGTTTTCTAATGCATTAGCAAATGCTGACATACTTTCAAAGCCTTGATAAAATTGAGCTTCTGTTCCTTTACCATAATAGTGGTATGAAACACCACCACCCATTAACATATCACTGTCGACAAGAGGTTTAGTACTCCATGATAAAAAAGCTTGTCCAAATTCTCCTTGATTACCTTTTGAATTATAATTTCCAATAACGGCGATAAATGGTGTATCCCATTTTGGATCATCATTAGCCATTTTGCTGTAATGATCAGTTTCTGGATTTTGAACTCTAAGTTCATCGTAATGTCCAGAGTTATATGAGTTGTATTTTACAACTATCTGCTCCATTGATTTTCTCTGATCTTCGTCAGCAGCTTCCCATTTTTTTCTTAATTCTACCCATGGGTCATCTTTTTCCATTTCAGCAAGTGATGAGTATAAGTCATAAATAACTATTGAAGCACCTGAGCCATAATAATGTCTATATACCCATTGATCTAAAAGAGTTCTAGATTCTCCTAGGGCAAGATTTGTAAAATCTTTATGTAATTGCGTAAAATCATTTACTTCAGCTGCTGGAACATCTAAATATGTTACATTCCAAACAACTTGCTCCTGTCCATAAAGAGACATAGCAAAAACTAAAGCAAATGCTAGTTTAATTGTTTTCATTGTTAATTAGATTTTGTAATTGAATTCATTAAATTTAGTTAAAAAAATTAAAATGAAAAGAAGATCTTTAATAAAATCTGTAGTTACAGCTGGCATTGGCGCGCCTTTTATTAGCTGCTCTAACATAGAAAACTCAATCAAAGCTCAAAATAATATAAAACATAATCCAATTGGTGTATCAACGTATTCATTTTGGCAGTTCAATGGAAGAGAAACACCTATAGAGTATTGTATAGAAAAAGCTGCAGAGTTTGGGTTCGATGGAGTAGAGCTCTTATTGATTCAAATGGAGTCAGAAGAAAATAGTTACTTACAGAAAATAAAAAAAAGAGCATTTGATTCAGGGCTTGATTTGATGGGACTTTCAACTCATCAAAGTTTTGTTAGTCCAGATCCAAGTAAAAGACAAGAAAACATTGAACTAACTAAACACCAAATTGAAATAGCTAATTCACTTGGCATTCCAACCATTAGAATAAATACAGGTAGATGGGGAACTACTAAGCCAGCGGAAGGAAAGTCTGAATTTGATGTTTTGATGGACAATAAAGGTGTAGAATCTGTTATAGAAGGTTATACTGAAGAAGAAGGATTTAAATGGGTAATTGACTCGATTGCTGAGTGTATTCCAACTGCAGAGAAAAATGGAGTTGTTTTAGGTCTTGAAAATCATTGGGGGCTAGGCCTTACATCGAAAGGTGTTATGAAAATTGTAAATGCAATAAACTCACCTTGGCTTAGTGTAACTCTGGATACTGGTAATTTTTTTGAAAATAGGGAAGAACAGTTAAAAGACCTTGCGCCTCATACTTGTTTGATTCAAGCAAAAACATATTTTGGAGGTGCTAAATGGCCTGCATTTAATGAGATAAATATTGATTATCCTGCAATAGGTAAACTAATGAGAGAAAATAACTACAGAGGATATATTTCACTTGAGTTTGAAGGAAATGAAGATGCTAACACTGCAGTGCCTAAAAGTTTAAAATTATTGAGAGACTCATTTTATTTTAACCTTACTTAATTTTTTTTACATTTGAATAAAACCATTGTAGTGCAAGAAAGTCCGATCCCTATTTATGTTGTTGAGTTTATGAGTCAGGAATGGATTACTTGGTCTTTATTTTCCTTAGCTTTTATATCCATACCATTAATTCTAGCCAGATTTTTAAATAAAAGTCAAAAGAGGATGATTTCCTATATCATGGGGGGTCTTTTAATCATTGACTTTTTTGCTGAAAATATCGGTTATATTGCGTCAGGCACATGGGATATACAATATAATCTGCCTATTCAATTATGTGGAATTTCATCTTTGATTTGCTGTGTTTTACCTTTTATTAAAAAGAAGGAAAAACTTTTTGAGTTTGTTTACTATACTGGAATTATTGGTGGTGTTATGGCCATTCTTACACCTCAGATGAATTACTTTGATGGAACCATTAGATATTATCTTAACTTTTATGTTTCTCATAGTTTGATTATAGCATTACCTATTTTTATGTTTCTTCATCTAGACATGAAACTACCAAGACTATCATGGTTTAAATTGTGGATTAATCTGAATATTTTAATGGCTATAATTATGCCTATAAACTTCTTACTGGGCTCTAACTACATGTATGTAAATGCGCCTCCAGAGGTAGATAATCCTTTAGTAATTGGTGATTGGCCATATTACATTCTCTTATGGGAAATTTTTATTCTTATCATAGCTTACATGGTATACTCAATAAGTAGAAGGAAACTTGTTCTGTGAGACTACTTTTAACAATTTTTCTTGCTTTTTCAATTCCAGAAAATGATTGCTCAACTTTCTACTTAATAAGACATGCTGAAAAAATAAGAACAAATAAATCTGATAGAGATCCTGCTTTAAATAAAAAGGGAATCATTAGGGCTTTAAATTGGAAGGACTATTTTATAGATAAAGAAATTTCAAAAATATATTCAACAAATTATAAGAGAACTCTTGAGACCGTAAAACCACTTCAAGAAGCAATAGGTTTAGCTACAATTTTATACTCTCCTTCCAGTATTGATTATAAGGATTTTATTTCATCAAATAAAGGTGAGATAGTTCTTGTTGTTGGGCATAGCAATACAATTCCAAACTTTGTGAACGAATTAATCAATAAGGAAATCTATACACAAATAGACGATCTAAATAACTCTAATTTGTATATTGTTAACCTATGTGACTCTAGTATATCACATAGTTTAATTAAAGTAAATTAATGGATACTCCTATAAATGTTTTTAGTGATTGGGCTCAAAATGGTAAAGATGAGGGCATGGAAAGACATCACAATGAATCAGTTATGAATATGATTGATTTTGCATGTAGTGGATTGTTAGAATATTCTTTTATTGATGCTGGATGTGGAAATGGCTGGGTTGTAAGACAGATTTCCAATGATGCAAAATGTAATGATGCAATTGGTGTTGATGGGTCTTCTAATATGATAAACAAAGCCAAGAGACTTGATAATAAAAACAAATATTATTGTGAAGATTTGTTAAAATGGATCCCTCGAAGTAAAGTTGATATAGTTCTCTCTATGGAAGTATTTTATTATTTTGAAAACCCTGGGTTACTTATTAAACACATAAATAATAATTGGATAAAAAGTGGGGGTAGATTAATAATGGGTGTTGATTTTTATCAAGAAAATGTATCTTCTCATTCATGGCAAAAAGACTGTGGCATTTCAATTATGAAACTTCACTCTGTAAAAGAGTGGAAGGTGTTCTTTAAAAATGCAGGTTTAAAAGATGTTAAGTCTTGGCGAAATGGACAAGATGAAGACTGGGGAGGAACCTTGATTGTTACTGGTATTAAGTAATTTGTTGTAAGAAGATTTTAATTTGCTCTTCTAATAAGCTTATAAGTTTTTTATTTGTTATACCTTCTTTGTCAGAAAAATTTTCTTCAAATTTAGGTAAGCTAAAGTTTGGTATCTCATATTCACTCTGTTGAGAAAATCTTGATAAGGCAGCATTCATAACTGATTTACCTCCTCTTGAGCCATTTGATGCAGAGAGAAGCAGAATAGGTTTGTAATTCCATACAATTTCTTCAATTACAGATATCCAATCATAAATATTTTTAAATGCTGCAGTGTATGATCCGTTGTGTTCTGCAAGTGATATAACTATTCCGTCTGAAGCTTTAATAAGGTTTTTAAATTCATATGCTTTTTCGGGAATACCATCAATTCTTTTTCTATCATCACTATAAATTGGCATTTCATAGTCATTTAAATCAATAAGAATTGCCTCTTGAGGAGCTATTTTATTTGCTACAAAAGAGGCAAGTTTCTTATTTATTGAGTTGTTTGATGACGATGCACCAAAAGCTAAAATTTTACTCATTATTTATTTCTGTGTGAACCATCGCAAAACCCATCTGGGTCTTTGGTATTTCCACATCCACATTTTGATCTTTCTGAATTCATATTATAAAGTTGTTAAGTTAATGGATAATTCGATATCATCATATATAAGTTTATCACCAAGATTTTCAAAAAAGGATCCTGATCTAAACCTTACATCATATTTTGACCTATCAAATACAAGATTTGCAGACCAACCATTTTCTGAGCTAATCATCTCAAAATTAACTGGGTGTGTAAACCCTTTAATAGATAAATCTGCTAAGACATTCCATTTCCCATCTGATATTAATTCAGAGCTATTAATTGATATAGCTGCTGTAGGATAAGATTCTACAGAAAAAAAGTCATCTGATTTTAAATGACCTTCTAATCTGGCTTTTCTATCTCCTTCCATATCTTGATTATTTATTGAAGTCATATCAACAATAAACTGGCCATTTACAATTGAACCATTAGAAATCTCAAAAGTACCAGATACAAAATCTAATGTTCCATAGTGAGAACTTGTCGATACTTCTCTACCTGTCCAAGTAATTTGGCTCTGTGTGTTATCTATATTATAAATATTGTCAGCTATTGCAACAGCTTGTGCTTGCTGATTACTAGCTTGGTTTGGATTTGTATTACACGAGGCTAATACTATCAACATTAAAAAAGTGAATAATTTTTTCATTTGTTTAAAATTTGCGTAAAACTAGAAAAATGAAAATTCGTGAAGAATAAACACTTTAGTTTTAATTATTATTTAACATCTTTTTTTATAAAACTAAAAAAAGAAGTAGTTTTGAAAAACAATAATAGCAATTATTGAAACAAATTGTAACTTGTTACTAAAAAGTAACTATTATATTGT
>Ga0255772_10004981_pt1 | contig 12373 bp, 14 predicted proteins | sample 071ome_34_FD_179970 | JGI IMG/M metagenome (GOLD analysis project Ga0255772, IMG submission 179970) | Coastal salt marsh microbial communities from the Groves Creek Marsh, Skidaway Island, Georgia - 071411BT metaG (version 2) | ecosystem: Environmental > Aquatic > Marine > Intertidal zone >... | reverse complement strand
GGCAAAGGCCGACAGAGCCACCACCCCCATCAACAACAGGACATCACCGACGCGCTTGGTGAGGAAGGCGTCCCGAGCGGCCGTGACCACCAGCGGTTGGGCATACCAAAAGCCCACCAGCAGGTAGGTGGAGAGGGTGAGCATCTCCAGCAGGAAATAGCTCATGAACAGGTTGCTGCTGAGCACCACCCCACTCATGGCCCCTTCAAAGAAGCCCACCAGGGCGTAGAAGCGGGCCAGCGACCATTCCTTATCCAGGTAGCCCAGGGCATAGACCTGGCAGATCAGGCTCATCGTCGTGACGAGCTCCAGGGCCGCCAGGTTCGTCAGCGACAGATCGAAGCCGATGCGCAGGTCCAGGTCAGCGGCTTGGAACCAGGCCAAATCGACATGCTGCGGTCCGATCTCGTAGACCGAGCGGATCACCAGGCTGCCGTGAAGTACGGCCAGCAGGGTGACGAGCAGGTTGAGATAGGCCGCCGGGCGGGGGCCATTGCGTTTGATCCATCCCGTGGCCCAGGGCAACGACAGGAGCATCCCGCTGAACCCGTAGATCGGGATCAGCCAGATCAGTTGCAGGGGGAGGGGGAGAGCAGCGCTCAAACGGTTAAAGAATTAGGCCGCCGAAAGCAGCTTCGGCGGCGGAATCTAGGCGCTTCTGATCCCGGTTGGGCAGATCCTCAAGCGCCGAATGGACTCAGAACGTGGCGCGGTCTTGCGGTCCCCCGCGGCGGCGGGAGCCATAGCGCCCGTAGCCGCGGGGACGACGTCCACCGAGCTCGTTGAGCCAGGCCTCAAGGTCCTGCATGTGGTGCTGCTCGTCCTCCAACAGGGATTGGAAGAAGGCACCGTTGTTCTGGTCGTTAACCAAGCGACAGAAGCGGACCGCTTCGTCGTAGTGGTTGACCAGCTGCTGCTCGAGATCGGCGTTCTGCTCGAGCAGACCCACCAGATCGGCGGCATGGGTCACCGGCTGCAGTTGGGAGGCAGCCGGTGCCGCGCCAAGCGACAGCATCTGTTGGACGATGCGTTCAGCGTGCTGCATCTCTTCGACGGTCTCCTCGCGGAACCGATCGGCCGATGCCGCATCTCCCCAGAGCCCCACGAGGGAGGCCTGGGTCATGTACTGCTGAACAGCGGTCAGCTCAAGGCTGAGGGCACGCCCAAGAAAACCCAGGACGCGCGGATGGACGGCGTCCATGGTCATCAGGCCCGGCGGTTGTTGCTGCTCACCAGAGCGGGCTCGACCTCGGAGTGGGGGCGGGCAATGATGTGGGCGGCCACCAGGCCATCACCCACGCGCTCGCAGGCATCGGCGCCAGCGCGAACGGCAGCGTTCACAGCACCGGTTTCGCCGCGAACCAGAACGGTGACGTAACCACCACCGACAAACTCGCGACCGATCAGGGTCACTTCGGCTGCCTTGGTCATGGCATCAGCAGCCTCGATGGCGGGCACCAGACCGCGGGTCTCGATCATGCCGAGAGCGATGCCTTGAACGGAAGAAGCCATGGGGGAGGTGCGAGTGGAGGGGGTGGAGCGGTTGCCGCCGGAGCCCGAGCCGGAGGCAGAGGAGCGAGAGGCGGCAGCACGGGTGCTGCTGCGACGGGCAGCGGGAGCAGCTTTCGCTGCTGTGCTGGCCGCACTCTTCGCAGGGGTCGAGGCGACCGTCTTGGCGGTCACCGTCACGGGAGCGGAGGCCGCTGCCGCAGGTGCGGCGGCGGTGGCCTTGGCAGCCGCCGCGGGGATGGCGGTCACCGGAGTGGTCCCGGCGGCCGGCTTGGCGGCAGCGGGCTTCGCGGCTGCGCTGGATTTAGCGCTGGCTGAAGTGCTGGTAGCTCGGGAACGTGGTGTGGCCATGACGGTGATGGGCTAAGCCCGGTGGATGGTCGCTGGTGGTAACGGAGTGGACCCAGGCTGGCTGGGAGGAACCAGGGGCTCCTTAGCCGTCGGGCGACCAGTGGTCGATGATCCCGCCGATCGTGAGATCGGTGAAGAGGTTGGCGTTGCCGGTGGCATGGCGAGCGGCGGAGCCACTGGCGGTGAACACCCAGTTGCCGGGGGAGGCGCCCACCGGATCGGTCGCCACGCTCAGCTTGCCTTTGTTGTTGCGCAGGATTCGCAGGGTTTGGTGCGCGAAACCCTCCACCCGTTGGGTGCAGACCATCGATCCCATCACCTGCATGATTTCCATTACTTGGCGCCCCCTTGGGGTTTGCCCGCGGCCATCTCTTTGCCGGCCTCAGGATCCCAGTGGTCAATGATCCCGACGATGGTCAGATCGCTCGGGTAGGACTTGCTGCCGGCGGCTTCGCGGGCGGCGGAGCTACCGACGCAGATCACCCAATCACCGGGGATGGCACCGACTGCATCGACGGCCACCTTTTGGGTGCTGCCATCGAGCACCACCTGGAGGTGCTTGTGCTGAAAGTCAGCGATGCGGTTGGTGGAAACCAGTGGCTTCACCACTTTGCAGATCAACATGTCAGTGCCCCCCTCCTGTGTTGAACGTGATTGAGGAACTTACGGTCTCGGCCGGCACGTGCCGATCCCGATCCCTCACGGTGAGCAGGGTGTGAAGGAGTCCTTGTTCGCAGAGCTCGCTATAGCGGGCCTCGATTGCAGCCTTGACCCGCTCGCAGTGTTGGATCGCCCGCTCCCGCGCACCGGGCACGGCCCCGTGGTAGTCGAAGCGCAGCACCACAGGAATCGGTAGGCCGCGGGAGACGTTGAGTCCCTTGAAGATCTTGACCCCGACATCGAGATCAGGGGCGCCCTCTTCAACGGTGTCCATGTAGGCGAAGTAGGTCAGGTTGCGCAGGTGGATTTCCTTGAACCCGATGCCGACCCCAATGAACCGCTCGGCGTGGCCAAAGTCGCTGTAGCTACCGCCGTGGTACTGGCGGACGTAGTCGATCTGGGAGAGGTTGTTCTCGATCAGGCGGCTGACCAGCTTGACCATGCCCTCATCCGGTGATGCGGCTGCTGCGGCTTTGACCTGGTTCTCGATCTCGATCCGGGCTTGATCGGCACGCATCGAGCGGGTCGCGGCGTAGACATCTCGGGCATCCAGCCAGCTCTCGAGGTTGGTCTTCCCGTCGGCGCTGGGGACGTGGACCCGAATGGCGTCGGTGTCGGTGTCCATCCCAACCAAGAGCAGATCCACCGAGGCTCCGCAACAGAAGCTGTTCTCAACGGCCTGCTGGAAATCCTGGAGGCGCTGTAGGCCCTGGGCGGCGGCTGCCGTGTCGTCGCTGCCATGGGCAGCACAGCCCTCATGACAGGGGTCCTTCGAGCTGAAGTGGTAGACGACGGTCTTGAGGTACCGGGTATCGGCGTGGGCTGGATTGGGGAGCCCTTCGCGATAGCGGCGGTGTTCGGTCTTGACCCAGCGATCAACGGTGTTTTCCACGTCGAACATCGCCCCGGCGTGGGAGCGGCGGCGGACCGAGCTGAAGGGCAGCCTCAGGGCGTAGGCAATGGCATGGGCCAGGCGACCATCGGCACAGGGCGTGACATCCAGCAGGTGGAAGCCGCACTCCAGCAGGAAGGCATTGAAGGACTCGGCATCAGCGCTGCCGGCCTGCGCTGCAAGGGGGTCGTCGTTGAAAAAGGAGAGGCTGGCCTGTTCATAGGCCTCAAACACAGACCAGGCGAACAGGGTGCGCATGTCCAGCTGGCTGGTCCAGGCGGTCTCCAAGACCGGCTGGGGCAGCTCATGGCCGAGCTCAGCGATTGCGAGGCGCTGGGCTTGCTCAACAAAGTTGTTTTCGTGCTGAAGCGCAGAGAGACGCTTCAGGACAGGAACGATTCGATCAAAGGAACCGAGGGTCTGCTCCTCGTAGGCCCGAAGTGCGGCGTTGGCCTGGCCATTGCTCAGGGGATGCAGACCACCGGATTGCACGGGGCCGCTGGAGCGGCGGTCCAGGACGACTTGCGTCGCCACCGGCCGCACCCTGCGTGGATTGCTCAGCTTGGATTTGATCTCAGCAACGGCTGAGGTCTTGCTCCGTACCCGACTCGCCCTGGAGCCGCCAATGCGGGAGGCGTTGGCCAATTCACGCTGACGCAGAACCTTGCTCAAGGCGCTGCTGGGGTTGAGCTCAGCGGGGGATTCCGCTGGGCCAGCTGACCCCTGGACCTCAGCACCGTTTTGGCGGCGGCTGGGGGCCGTGGGGGCAAGCGGCCGCTCGTTAGTGGCGGAACGCCGACGCATGACGCAGTACTCCTCAGCCCCGGGCGCCGCCGGAGACGGTGATCAGGGAACCCTGATCGGTGCTGCCGCTGGAGCCGGTCACCTTGTTGTTGGGAGCAGGAACTTCCTGGTTGCGCTTGTTCTGAGCGCCAGGCATGGCGCTCATCGGGCCCACGCGGGTGGGGTTGCGACGACGGGCAGAGCTGCCCTCGGTGCCAGTGACGCGGTCACCGCGATCCCAGTCGTCGCCGGTGATCTTGGTGCCGGAACCCTCACCGGTCACCCGGGAGACGGGTTCTTCAGCAGCGCCGATGGCTGCGGGCTGTTGCGCCTGGGCCAGCCGTTGGTTGGCACGACGATCGAAGCGGAACTGCTCAGTGCCGGTGATCTTGCCGCTGGCCATGTCGAAAGGGCCAGTGATCCGTCCGCCTTGCTCGTAGGTGCTTCCGGTCACGCGACCGGTGCTCTCGCGCTCCTGTTGGGCGGCGCGGGCCGGGGACTGCACGCTGAACTGCTGCCAGTCAGCACCATTGAGGGCCTGGGGAAAGTCAGCATCGCGGCTGGGGGCGGTGCCACAGGCGCTGGCCTGTTGATCGGCGCCGACGTAGGGGGTACCGGTGACGTCTTCGCAGGCGCCACGCTCTGCGCCGGTCAGGGAACCACCGATGCCGGGCTGAATGCCGGTCATGCGGTTGGCGTTGCGAACGGGAGTGCGCTCACGGACGGCACGGACTGCCGCGGTGTTGCAGAAGTCACCGGCCTGCTCGAGCCCGGCGTAGGGGGTGCCGGTGACGACTTTGCAGCTACCGGGTTCATCACCGGTGACCTTTTCGGAGCGACCGGTGCGGCTGCCGCTGACGACCTGGTTGCGGTTGGTGATGCTGAAGCCCACCTTGGCGGCTTCGGGCGCAGGGCGAGTGCCACAGAAGCCGTCGAACTGCTGACTACCGATGTATTCATCGCCAGTCACGTTGCGGCAGCTGCCGGCCTCATCGCCGGTGACCCGCTCGCTGCGGCCCACGGAGGTCCCGGTCACGCCGGTGCCACGCAGGGTGTTTTGGCTGCTGACCTTGGTCGCGGCACGGCCAGGAACACTGGCGTCGGAGCCGAGGTATTGATCGCCGGTCAGATGGCGGCCTGAACCAGCCTCATCGCCAGTGACGCGCTCGCTGCGGCCCACCATGACGCCGCTGACGGCTTGGCCGCCCAGGGTCTGGCTGCGGCCCACCTTGCGGACCGAGGGGTCAACGCCACCGCAGTAGGACGCGGACTGGTTGGCCGAGATGTACTCGGTGCCGGTGACGCTCTTGCAGGTGCCGGGCTCATCGCCGGTCACTTTTTCGCTGCGGCCGACCTCATTGCCAGTGACACGGTTGCCATGGCTGGTGGCGGTGACGCGCACCTTGGCGGGTTGGTTGCTTCCTGCGGGTTGACCGCCGCAGAAGGTCTGGAAGACTTCGGCGCCGAGGTACTCGGTCCCGGTGATCGAGCGGCAGGTGGCCGCTTCGTTACCGGTGGTTTTCGCCGAGCGGTTGGCCTGGGTGCCGGTGACGGTCTGACCAGAGAGGGTCTCGCTCACACCCACCTTCCAGGCGGCATCCGCGGCTGCGGCTTGCTTGGCGCCATGGCGATTGGGGCCACTGGGGCGGGTTCCGCTGTTGCGAGCCGTACCCGCAGAACCGGTTTTGCTCTTGAGCTCACGAACCTTTTGTGCCAGCTCACGGGCACTGAGGTCGGGGTTGATCTGACGGGCCACAGCAGCTGCACCGGACTTGGCCGCCGTGCTTGCGGACTTGCCGCGCTTGCTCAGGGCTTCGCGGCGCGCCAGGACAAGTGCCCGGCTGGCGTTGTGGACAGCCGTGCCCTTGCGGGCTGCGGGGCGATTGCCTGCGGCAGCACGGGAGGAGCTGGAGGGACGCTCAGTGCTGAGGGAGAGGCTGGCGGAACGGGAAGAGGAGGTATCGCTGGTCGTCTCTTGGCACTTGCACTTGTGCTCAGCAGCCGGTGCCGATGCGGCCTTCGGGGCTTCCTTGGCGACGTCGGTGCGGGTGCGGTCCTTCGAGGTGTCGGCACGCTTGCCGCCGCGGGTCATGGCCTCGCGACGGGACAGCACCAGATCGCGGCTGGGGTTCGAAACGCGCTTGCCAGCGGAGGAACGGTGGCTGCTGGGGGCGGACAGCTGACGGGTAGGCGCCGGAGCGGCTGCGGGAGCCTCGGCTGCGGCGGGACGCGGTGCGGAACTTGGAGCGGCGTTGGTCCGGGTCGGACGGGCATCCGCGACGCTGCGGACGCGACCGCCACCGCTGCCGTAGCGACCGGTGGCTTTCTTGCCGCCGTCGGTGAGGGCCTTGCGGCGCTCAAGGGCTGCTTCGCGACTCGATTTAGTGGCCATGTCCGCCCGGTGTATGGAATGACTGGATGGCATTAACGAAGCCGTTGATTTGCGTCAACACGGCATCGGAATGCTTGAAATCTGAATGCGAAAAATCGCAGTCAGATAGTTAATGAGTAAAAGAAGGAGTGGTCTCGAGGTGAATCGAGACCACAACTTTTAGAAGGCAGCTAATCAGCGGCCTTCGAACACCACGAAGCAAGCGCCTTGGCTTTGGGTGTAGGCGTCGTAGCCCACGAGACGCACGTGGTGGTCGGGGTAAGCGCGGTGGCAAGCTTCGAGCTCGTTCACGATGACGCTCAGATCCTTCTCACCGAAGAAGGGCAGCTTCCAGTAGGACCAGTAGGTGGCCATGGAGCGGCTGGGGTGGACGTGCTCAACGAGCGGGCTCCAACCCTGGGCAATGATGTACGCGATCTGGTCGTAGATCTCGTCCTGGGTCATCGGCGGGAGGAAGCCGAAGGTCTCCAGGGTGGCGACTGTTTGGTAGTCACCCACGGTGCTCTTGAAAGGCATGGGGTTCCTTGAGATGGATGGAATGAATGAACCTTGATTTGGTTCGATGTCCTGTTCCGATCACTGAATGGGATGGAGCCAACGGATGTTGACTCCGATTCCCAATCGCTTCGAAATCAGTTGACGTCGAGCTTGTCGACGGTGTCGAACTCGAACTTGATTTCCTTCCAGGTCTCGAGGGCGATGGCCAGCTCGGGGCTGTGCTTCGCGGCTTCCATGAGGATGTCGCGGCCTTCGCGCTCAATCTCGCGACCGGCGTTACGGGCTTTGACGCAGGCTTCCAGTGCCACGCGGTTAGCGGCAGCACCAGCAGCAGAACCCCAGGGGTGACCGTGGGTACCACCACCGAACTGGAGCACCGAGTCGTCGCCGAAGATGCTCACCAGGGCAGGCATGTGCCAGACGTGGATACCGCCGGAGGCCACGGCGAACACGCCGCCCATGGAGCCCCAATCCTGGTCGAAGAAGTTACCGCGGCTGCGATCTTCGGGAACGAAGGATTCGCGCAGCTGGTCGATGTAGCCGAGGGTGGACTGACGGTCGCCCTCGAGCTTGCCGACCACGGTGCCGGTGTGCAGCTGGTCACCACCGGAGAGACGCAGGCACTTGGCGAGAACGCGGAAGTGGATGCCGTGCTTGGGGTGACGGTCGATCACCGCGTGCATGGCGCGGTGGATGTGCAGCAGGATGCCGTTCTTACGGCACCAGTGTGCAAGACCGGTGTTGGCGGTGAAGCCACCCGTGATGTAGTCGTGCATGATGATCGGCTGCCCGAGTTCCTTGGCGAACTCGGCCCGCTCGTACATCTGCTCAGGGGTGGCGGCGGTGCAGTTCAGGTAGTGACCCTTACGCTCGCCGGTCTCCTGCTCAGCGGACTTCACAGCTTCGGCAACGAACTCGAAACGGTTCTGCCAGCGCTGGAAAGGCTGAGAGTTGATGTTCTCGTCGTCCTTGGTGAAGTCCAGACCGCCGCGGAGGCATTCGTAGACGACACGGCCGTAGTTTTTACCGCTCAGGCCGAGCTTCGGCTTGATGGTGCAACCCAGCAGAGGACGGCCGTACTTGTTCATACGGTCGCGCTCGACCTGGATGCCGTTCGGGGGACCCATGCAGGTCTTGATGAACGCCATCGGGAAGCGGATGTCTTCCAGGCGCAGGTGGCGCAGTGCCTTGAAACCGAAGACGTTGCCGACCAGGGAGGTCAGAACGTTGGTAACGGAACCCTCTTCGAACAGATCGAGGGGGTAGGCGATGAACGCATAGAAGGATTCCTTGTCGCCAGGAACGTCTTCGATGCGGTAGCAACGGCCCTTGTAGAAGTCGAGGTCGGTGAGGAGCTCGGACCACACAGTGGACCAGGTGCCGGTAGAAGATTCAGCGGCAACAGCAGCTGCAACTTCTTCCTTGGGAACGCCTTCCTGGCCGGTGCACTTGAAGCAAGCCAGCAGGTCGGTGTCGAGGGGTACGTAGTCAGGAGTCCAATACGTGTCGCGGTACTCCTTAACCCCAGCGTCGTACTTCTTAGCCATGGAGAATCTCCGAGTGGGTCGAGGGAAATAAGTCAGAGAGATGAGTGGCCTTTAGAGGCCTAGCTCAGTCCTCAGTCCTTCGAACCAACGAAGCCAGCGCTGCTGTTGAGAGCAGGCTCCACTTCACGGTGGGGGCGAGCAATGATGTGGGCGGCCACCAGGCCATCACCCACGCGCTCGCAGGCATCGGCGCCAGCGCGAACGGCAGCGTTCACAGCACCGGTTTCGCCGCGGACCAGAACGGTGACGTAACCGCCGCCCACGAATTCGCGACCGACCAGGCGCACTTCGGCGGCCTTGGTCATGGCGTCAGCGGCTTCGATCGCGGGGACCAGACCCCGGGTCTCGATCATGCCGAGGGCGATGCCCATGGTTTCGTTAGCCATTACCTGCTCCTGGAGGAGGGGTGGAATGTTCGCCAGCAACCATGCTTCGGCAACGATCCGTAAGTCAAGACATTTGGGGCTGAATCGCGATTACCGTCACCTCAGTCATTGATAAGTGGTGCTCATCAATGCATCACAAAACTTTGGGGATGCTTCTTGGGCTGGCGCTTGCGGTGCCTCTGGCGGTCTCCAAAAGCACTGCAGTTAGAGCCTTTCTGCCTCGGAGACGTAGGCCACTCCGCCGTAGTAGCTCAGCAGTGGTTTGAGCGTGCTGCGCAGCTGCTCCACGACCTCAGGCTCGCAAAAGGTGACGACGTGGGCATTGGCGCCGAGGCCGCTGAAGTCCATTGCTTCTGAGACGGATCCATGGGGCCCCTTTCCCGTGACGTGTTTCATCACCGAGTAACCCGCTGATCCTGCCGCCTCGATTGCTTTGAGGATGGGTCCGAGCTCTCGCTCACTCACCACGACATCAACCCGTTTCATGACGTCAGCTTGCGGAGGGAAGGAGGCGATTGATCAGCGCCATGTACAGCGGGATGCCGATCACGATGTTGAAGGGGAAGGTCAACCCCAGTGCCGTTGAGATGTAGAAGCTCGGATTGGCCTCAGGCACGGTCATGCGCATGGCCGCAGGGACCGCGATGTAGGAGGCACTGGCACACAACACGACAAAGAGAAGCGCGTTGCCCGGCCCCAGTCCCAGTCCTCGGGCAATGAAGGTCCCGATCAGGGCATTGCAAAGCGGCATCAGCAGGGCGAAGCCGATCAAGAAGCTTCCAGCGGCTTGGAGATCACGGATCCGCTGGGCGGCGACGATCCCCATGTCCAGCAGGAAAAAGCTGAGGGCGCCGTAGAACAACTTGTCGGTAAAGGGCAGCATCTTTTCAACGCTGCCCGGACTCTGGCCTGCACTGAGGAAGCCCACGAGGAGGCTGCCGACAAGTAGGTAGACCGAGCCATTCAGCAGGGATTCATGCAGCACCGCTCCCCAGCGCATTCCTTCGCTGTTGGGGTTGTCCTGCGGGCCCGCCAACTTCACCAGGAGCAGGCCAACAATGATGGCCGGTGACTCCATTAGGGCCAGGGCGGCCACCATGAAGCCGTCGTGCTGGAGATGTTGGGTTTCGAGAAAGCTTTCGGCGGTAATAAAGGTCACCGCTGAAATGGAGCCGTAGGTCCCGGCGATGGCCGCAGCATTGAACCGGTCGAGTTTGAGTCGTAGTACCCCAAAGGAATAGAGAGGAACGACCAGAGACATCAAGATCGCCGCTGCAATGGTCGGCAGCACTTGTCCGCTGATGCCGCTGTGCTGCAGCTCAAGGCCACCCTTAAAGCCAATCGCCAGTAGGAGATACAGCGAAAAGAGCTTGGGGAGGGGTGCCGGGATCTCCAGGTCCGAGCCCAGCAGCACGGCAAAGACCCCGAGGAAAAAGAACAGAACCGGTGGTGTTAACAGGTTCTGCAGGACCAGGCTGGTGTCCATGGACGAACCTGCAGAAAGGGGCTGCTGTTTGACGCTAGATGGCTTCTTTCGAACTGTTCCGTGCTGCACACATCCGGCAATAGCGCCATTGCACGAGCTGGATGGGCTCCCTACGGTTTGAGTGAGGCAGGTGCCCCTGGATTTCTCTGGGGTGGAATGTTCAACCCAACCTGCCTCACCCCCTTAGGCGGCACAATGGCGTCCCCTGGTGTCCTTGGATGCGATCTGGCACGCCCCAGCCGATCTTGGTGATCGCCAGTGGCAACCCCTACAAGGTGGCCGAGATCCAATCGATGCTCGATGCCGTCGCGCTCGAGGTGCGTCAGCAGCCCGAGGGACTCGAGATCGAAGAAACCGGCACGACCTATCTCGAGAACGCTCGTCTAAAGGCCTGCAGCGTGGCCCAGCTCACAGGCCAGTGGGCCCTGGCAGATGACTCTGGTTTGGAGGTCGACGCCCTGGGTGGAGCACCTGGGTTGTATTCCGCCCGCTACGCCGCCACCGATCCCGAGCGCATTCAACGCCTCCTGGAGGAACTGGGGACGACCCCCTACCGCAGCGGCAGCTTTAACAGCGCCATGGTGCTTTCCGATCCCGACGGCAATCCTGTGCTCGAGACCCAGGGGATCTGCCGCGGCGAGATTCTCAGCAGCCCGCTAGGCAATGGGGGCGGCTATGACCCGATCTTCTGGGTACGTGAAGCAGGACTGACCTATGCCCAGATGGGGCAACACCTCAAGGACAAGCTGGGCTCCCGCGGCAAGGCGGCCCGTGCCTTGGCACCCGGCTTGAAGCAGATCTTCGGTCTGCGCTGACTCAGCGGGCCGAGCGTCTGTTGATTTGCTCGACAGCCCGCATCGCAGCGGCGGCGGCTTCGTTGACGTCCCCTTCCCAGCCGGCCAGGGTCAATCGGCCAAAGGCGCCGACGGCCTTGACGTCGACCACGGTGATGTTGCTGGACTTCTCCGCTTCGTTGGCGGCCAGGAGCACATAACCGGCTGGCTCGGTCTCCAGGATGAACATGCTCATCCCGGCCTGAATCATCGAGCCGCGCCGGTTCTGACGGTTGATCAGCACGGCGTGGTCGGGGGTGATTGCCCGGATGACTTCGGTCCAGGTCACGCTGCAGCGGGTGCGCTGCTCGACGCTGCTGCCGATGGCTTCGAGCACGACATCGCCGGAGTGGAGCACATTGCTCTGGTCGCGGTGATAGAGCGCCAGGGAGCCAAAGGCCCGCTCCACGATCATCTGGCCCAGGCGCACCGTGCTGGCTTTGAGGGCGATGTCCGTCACCCGGTGCACGGCCATGCCGGGGGAGACCTCAAGCCAGAGGCAGGCATCCCCTGGAATGGGCAGGAAGCCCTGGCTCACCGTCCCCATGTAGGTGGCAAGTTGGGGCTGCAGTGAATCGAGAAAGACGTAGGTCCGCAGCTCGATGGATTCGACTGCGCTGGCCTGGCTGACCAGCCGCGCTTCGCTATCGGTCGTGATGACACAGCTGGCGGCCGATGGGTGCGTCTCATCTAACGCGGTGCCGCTGCCACTGAATCCCAGGTCGGTGCCAGTGATCTGCACCGATGAAGTTCGTCGCCTGGGGTTGCGTTCGATCAAGGGGTCGGGCTGCTCCCTACAGACGTTGAGGTCCTCTGCTGGTCAGCGGGAGGAGCGCGGCGATCTTACCGTCCCAGCCGGGATTTCCCCTATGGAATTGGCCAGCCCTCATCGATCGTGGTCGGTGGTTTGGGCACGCCTCGGATGGGTTGCGGCGCAGTTGATGTCCGCCGGTCTCTGGGGTCTTGCGCCCCGGGCGAGAGCCGGTACCGTCCGGCCATCCCTGCAGGACTGCCCGTGGCTGCTAAGCGCTCTGCC
>Ga0255772_10004978_pt1 | contig 12379 bp, 10 predicted proteins | sample 071ome_34_FD_179970 | JGI IMG/M metagenome (GOLD analysis project Ga0255772, IMG submission 179970) | Coastal salt marsh microbial communities from the Groves Creek Marsh, Skidaway Island, Georgia - 071411BT metaG (version 2) | ecosystem: Environmental > Aquatic > Marine > Intertidal zone >... | reverse complement strand
CTTGTTCAAATTGGGGTTGCCATTTTTTAAAGGCCTCTAAATCTAATTCATCCGAAGCATTTACTAAACTCACATCTACATGCAAGGGTTCAACTTGAGTTCCTTCTTCAATGCTATTTTTGGACAAAAAGGTTTGGGTGCCCGCTTTGCGATATACAAAAGCAGAGGTACCTAAAATCATACCTTGATTAATGAGTTTCTTTGCATATTCCGCTACGGGCACTAACCCCAAGTCAAATAAAAATTTTTGCCAAAAACGAGAATAAAGCAAGTGTCCGGTGGCGTGTTCACTCCCCCCCACATAGAGGTCAACACTTTGCCAATAGTTTAGGGCTTCAGCACTCGCAAAATGTTCGGCATTGTCTGGGTCCATATACCGATTAAAATACCAAGAACTACCGGCCCAACCTGGCATGGTGTTTAATTCTAAAGGAAAAACCGTTTGATGATCTATTTGATCGTTGTGGACCACTTTTTTGGTCTTTGTATCCCAAGCCCATGCCGTGGCATTTCCCAAGGGAGGAGCCCCCTCGGCGGTGGGTAAATATTTGGCTACATCGGGTAATTCTAATGGCAGATCTTCTTGATCTAGTGGTTGGGGCATACCGTCTTTATAATAAATTGGAATAGGTTCTCCCCAATAACGTTGGCGACTAAAAATAGCATCGCGTAGTCGATAGGTGATCGTGCCGGCACCTGCATTTTGTTCTTCCAAAGCAGCAATAACTTTAGGCACTGCCTCAGAATAGGTCAAACCATCTAAAAACTCCGAAGCGGTGAGTTGGGCATTGCCTTTTTCTTCATAGGCTGCCTCTTGAATGGAAACATCTTTAAAGATATTTCGAATGGGAATGTTGAAATGCTTCGCAAATAAATAGTCACGCTGATCTCCACAAGGAACAGCCATCACGGCTCCGGTGCCATAATCGGCCAGCACATAATCTCCAATCCAAATTGGAATTTGCTCTTGCGTGAACGGATGCAAGGCGTAGGCTCCTGTAAAAACTCCACTTATGGATTTTACATCGGCCATTCGCTCTCGATCTGAGCGCATTGCTGAGGCTGCTATATAGTCTTCTACCGCCTTTTTTTGTTCGGGGGTTGTGATTTTTTGAACGAGTTCCAATTCGGGTGCTAGAGTCATAAACGTAACTCCAAAAATAGTATCGGGACGAGTGGTAAAAACTTCAATTTTTTCGGGGTGCTTTTCAAGCTGAAAGAACACTTTGGCGCCTTCTGATTTTCCAATCCAGTTGCGCTGCATTTCTTTAAGGGATGGAGACCAATCTAAATCCTCTAAGCCTTGCAACAATCGTTCTGCATAGGCCCCAATGCGCATGCTCCACTGCTTCATTTTCTTTTTGGTGACCGGATAGCCTCCACGTTCAGAAACTCCGTTTACAATTTCATCATTGGCCAACACAGTACCTAATTCAGCACACCAATTTACTTCCGTTTCGGCTAAATAAGTGAGTCGGTAGTGCAATAAGATTTCTTGTTGCTGCACCTGGCTAAACGCCTTCCAGTCTGCAGCTGAAAAAGCGGGAGTATCGGCATCAGAAACCGCCTGGAGGTTTTGCGTTCCAAAAGTTTCAAAATGGTCTATAAGGGCTGCAATGGGTTGTGCTTTATCAGATTTTAAACAATAATAATGGTCAAAAAGCTGAAGGAAAATCCATTGGGTCCAACGGTAAAATTTCGGATCAGAAGTCCGTACCTCTCGAGACCAATCGAAAGAAAACCCCATCCGATCGAGTTGTTCTCTATAGCGGTTAATGTTGGCCTTGGTTGTAACAGCAGGATGCTGCCCCGTTTGGATGGCATATTGTTCTGCTGGCAGTCCAAAAGAATCATATCCCTGAGGATGCAAGACATTAAATCCTTTGTGCCTTTTGTAACGTGCAAAAATATCACTGGCAATATACCCTAGCGGATGTCCCACATGCAAGCCTGCTCCGGAGGGATAGGGAAACATATCCAAAACATAGAATTTAGGCTTTTTTCCCTCATTTTTGGCTTTATAGGGCTGGTTTTCTGCCCAAATTTTTTGCCACTTTTTTTCAATTTCTACGAAGTTATATTCCACATTGCCAGCTTAAGCCCACAAAAGTAAGCTTATTGCTGCAAAGTCAAAAAGTTTTTTAAGGCTCGGTATAAAACCAATATCTTTCCTATTTTTACAAAAACAAACCCCTTGACACTGAACAAACAAGAAAAATTTCAACGCCAACGCCTTCTAACCGGCTATTTTTCTGTAGTACTAAGCATTACCTTTGTCTTATTTTTTGTAGGTGTTTTGGGCATTTTGTTGATCAACTCCAAAAAAGTAGCCAGTCATTTTAAAGAACAAATTGCCCTCACTGTTTTTTTTAACGAAAGCGCTAAAGACATTGAAATAAAACAATTGCAAAAAAAATTAGAACTCAATGCTGCTACCAAAAAAGTGGTATATGTTTCTAAAGCGGAGGCCGCTGAGCAACACGCTCAAGAAATTGGTGAAGATTTTATTGAATTTTTAGGCTACAACCCTCTTTTAAATTCTATTGATGTTTTCTTTAACGCTGCCTATCTCAACACTGCCGCACTTCTCAGTTTACAAGAAGAATTGGAACAACAGGCTTTTGTGAATGAAGTTATTTTTGACCAACCCTTGGTTACCCTTTTAGACGAAAACATTCAGAAAATTTCCTTGGCACTTGTAATCACCTCCACGCTGTTTCTCTTCATTGCCATGTTGCTGATCAACAGCTCCATTAGATTGTCAATATATTCTAAACGGTTTATCATTAAAACCATGCAACTTGTGGGAGCCACAAAATCTTTTATTCGTCGTCCTTTCATTTGGAACCATTTGCAATTGGGCATCCTAAGTGCTTTTTTAGCTTTGGGCGGACTTACAATACTCATTTGGCAACTCAACAAGCGATTTCCTGAATTAGAAATGCTGTCTAATCCCATAGAATGGGTTGTGATTTATGGAGGCGTATTGGTTATGGGCTTTGGCATTACAAGTCTAAGCACATTTTTTGCTACACAACGCTATTTAAAACTTAAAACTGAAGCCATTTACTAACTTATGGAATCTAAAAAACAGGCTAAAAGCTTTTTATTCGGCAAACGGAACTATCAATTTTTATTTTTAGCCTTGGCCGTGGTGGCTCTTGGCTTTATTTTAATGGCAGGAGGTGGAAGCAATGATCCCACTGTATTCAACCCAGAGATTTTTAGTTTTAGACGCATTCGTTTAGCCCCAACACTTGTCATTTGTGGCTTTGGAATTGCAATTTATGCCATTTTAGCTCGCGACAAAAAAGCCTAATGGATACCCTCAGTGCACTTCTCCTAGGACTCATACAAGGCCTAACCGAGTTTTTACCTGTTTCATCTAGTGGGCATATTGAATTAGGAAAAGCTGTTTTTGACGTTGATTTAGAAGCCAAAGAAGGGCTCCTTTTTACCTTAGTGGTTCATGCTGCAACAGCTTTAAGCACCGTAGTGGTTTTTCGTAAAGATATTCTTCAAATTTTCAAGGGATTATTAGAATTTAAATCGAATGAGGCTTCCCATTTTTCGCTTAAAATTATCCTCTCCATGATACCGGCCGTTTTTGTTGGTCTTTTTTTGGAAGACTATATCAATTTCCTTTTTGAAGGTAATCTCCTGTTGGTGGGAAGCATGCTCTTGCTCACCGCATTGCTATTATTTTTAGCTAATGGGGTGCGGGCGCAAAAAAAAACTATTAGTTATGGCAAGGCTTTTTTACTTGGCCTTATTCAAGCCATTGCCATTTTGCCGGGTGTTTCTAGAAGTGGAGCCACTGTATGCTCGGCCATGATGCTGGGCATTGATCGTGAAAAAGCAGCCCGCTTTTCCTTTCTCATGGTGTTGCCCCTTATTTTTGGTAGCATGGCCAAGAGCCTTTTAGATCTACAAGAACCTCTTTTTACACAAAATTATACCGCTTTAGCCCTTGGATTTTTAGCGGCCTTTTTAGCCGGTATTTTGGCTTGTCAATGGATGATTGCTTTGGTTAAGAAAAGTCAGTTAAATTATTTTGCTTGGTATTGTAGCGCAATAGGAAGCACCGCACTGCTTTATGAACTTTTTTAAACAAAAATTCACCGAGACTCAACTTTTAGAAGGACAGGTGTTTTGCCTAGACAAACCGCTTCATTGGACCTCCTTTCAAGTGGTGAATAAAGTGCGGGGATGGCTTAAAAAAGAAACTGGACTGAAAAAGCTTAAGGTGGGCCACGCCGGCACCCTAGACCCCCTAGCCACAGGGCTTTTAATTCTTTGTACTGGTAAGAAAACAAAAACAATAACCGAAATTCAAGCTCAAGAAAAAGAATATGAAGGCTGCCTCACATTAGGGGCCACTACGCCTTCTTTTGATCTTGAAACCCCGGTCAATCAACAATTTGATTATGACCACATTACCCCAGAAAAAATAAAGGCTTGCAGCCAATCTTTCTTGGGCGAAATAGACCAGCAACCTCCCCTTTTTTCGGCCTTAAAAAAAGAGGGCAAACGACTTTATGAATATGCTCGTGAAGGCCAACAAATCAATATTCCAACTCGAAAGATTCACCTGTATGAATTTGAGATCAAACAAATTGAACTTCCGAATGTGTTTTTTAGAGTGCGTTGTAGTAAAGGTACCTACATCAGGTCTTTAGCCCATGATTTTGGAAAAGCACTGGAAAGTGGGGCCCACCTTTCTGAATTGCGTCGCTCAAAAATTGGTAACTTTAACGTGCAAGAAGCTTTTCGATTGGAAGAACCTACAAGCCCACAGAGAGACCCATAATCGTCAATTTATTTGATACCTTTGCAAAAGCACAAAGAGCTATGAAGAATAAAGAAGCACTTTTGAGTTTAGAAAAACAAAAAAAGTCGGGGCTTGCTCAGCCAGAAAGTGAGCACGCTTTGAGCCATGCAATTCAGTTGCTAAAAAAGGAGAAAAATGCGGTTCTGTTAGCCCATTATTATCAAGAGCCTCAAATTCAAGAATTAGCAGACTTTTTGGGAGACAGTCTCTATTTAGCACAACAAGCAGCAAAAGTAAAAGCTGATATTATTGTTTTTGCCGGGGTTCACTTTATGGCCGAAACAGCTAAAATCATCAATCCGTCCAAAAAAGTTTTACTCCCCGATTTGAAAGCCGGCTGTTCATTGGCTGACTCCTGTCCACCAAAAGCTTTTGCCGTCTTTAAAGAAAAACATCCGGAAGCAGTGGTTGTTACCTATATCAATTGCTCGGCAGAAATCAAGGCTATGAGCGACATTGTGTGCACCTCCAGTAACGCCAAAAGAGTGATTGCTTCCATACCCGAAAACCAACCCATTATTTTTGCCCCTGATAAAAACTTAGGACGCTATTTAATGAAAGAAACCGGTCGGAATATGATTTTATGGGAAGGTTCTTGTTTGGTGCACGAAGCTTTTTCTTTTGATAAAATTGTAGCGCTTGCCCAAGAAAATCCAAAAGCAAAATTTATTGCCCACCCCGAAAGCGAATCTCCCGTTTTAGACATTGCCCATTTTATAGGCAGCACCTCTGCCCTACTGCAATTTGTTCAAACAGACCCCTCCCAAACCTATATAGTAGCTACCGAAGCTGGCATTTTGCATGAAATGCAAAAAAAATGCCCCGAAAAAACGTTTATTCCCGCTCCTGTAGAAGACGACACCTGTGCTTGTAGCGAATGTGCCTATATGAAAATGAATACAGTAGAAAAACTGTATCGTTGTTTGAGGGATGAATCCCCTGAAATTATACTCCCCGAATCCTTAGTCTCAGCGGCAAAAAAACCCATTGATAGAATGTTGGCTTTAGGTTAAATGATTGCAGACGTACTTGTTATTGGTAGCGGTATTTCAGGTTTAAGCTATGCTATTAAATTAGCTGAACAAAGGCCCCAGTCAAAAATTGTTTTAATTGCTAAGGATCAACTCATTGAAGGCAACACCCGATATGCCCAAGGGGGCATTGCCGTGGTGTCTAATTTCAAAAAAGATTCATTTGAAAAACACATTCAAGACACCCTAGTGGCCGGTGATGGACTGTGCAACAAGGAAGTCGTGAAATTTGTGGTGAAAGAGGGTCATGAACGCCTAGCTGAACTCATTGCGTGGGGCACTCAATTTGATACAGAAGCTAATGCCTTGCATTTAGCCAAAGAAGGAGGACATTCTGAAAAACGAATTGTTCATTATAAAGACAAAACCGGTTCACAAATTCAAGAAGCCCTTATTAACAAAGTTCGTTCTTTTGACAACATCAGCCTGTTAGAAGACCATGTATTGGTAGATTTAATAACCGATCACCACACTAAAACTAATTTTAAAAGGTGCTATGGCGCCTATGTGATTTCCAAAACGAAAGCTGAAATCATTAAGATTAGTGCTAAGATTACGGTACTTTCCACTGGGGGAGCCGGTAGTTTATATGCCCACACAACCAACCCCGATGGTGCCACCGGAGATGGTTTAGGCGCTGCCTACAGGGCTAAAGTTTTTATGGAAGCTTTGCCTTACGTTCAATTTCATCCCACCGCCTTATTGCCCAAAGTGGAGGGCCATACATTTTTAATTACTGAAGCTGTTCGGGGAGCGGGTGGCCTCTTGCGGAACTCAAAAGGCGAACGTTTTATGCCACATTATGACGCTAGGGCAGAATTAGCACCTAGGGATATTGTGGCTCGCGCCATTCAATTGGAAATTCAAAACGGAAATAGCGATCATGTTTGGTTAGATTGTAGCACTCTTTCAGAAAGCAAATGGCTAAAGCATTTCCCTAACATTTATACTACTTGCCAAAAAATTGGCATCCAATTGCCGCAAGACCCTATTCCCATTGTGCCGGCCGCTCACTATTTTTGCGGTGGCATTCAAGTAGACGCCAACAGCGAGTCTCAATTAAAAGGCCTTTTTGCCGTAGGCGAATGTAGCGCCACAGGCCTGCATGGGGCCAACCGATTAGCCTCTAATTCCCTTTTAGAATCTTTGGTTTTTTCACATCGGGCGGCACTAGCCACTGTTGAAGCTCTAAAGGGAGCATTACCCCAATCACCCTTTTATGAAAACCTCCCCGATTGGAAAGGAGAAAAAAATATAGGGACAGAAGAAATTGACGATATTGAACAACTTCGCAGTGAATTAAGACAAATCATGACTGAAAAAGTGGGCATTTTTAAAACCCAAGAAGGGCTTGAAAGTGCCGATAAGCTTTTAGAAGTCATTTACAGCAAAATGCAGTTGATTTATCAAAAAAACAAACTTACCCCCGAGTTGAGCGAGCTCCGAAATATGGTGAGTGTTTCACATTTACTCATCAAACAAGCCTTGCAGATAAAACAAAATAAAGGGGTGTTTTATAATTTAGACAATGAAAACTGATTTTTTTGCGCAACATCAAAAGGCCTTGACCCACTTTATAAGCCAAGCCCTAAGAGAAGACATAGGGTCAGGAGACCACACCGCTAATGCTTGCATACCTGAAGAAGCCCAAAATACGGCTCAACTTTTGGTTAAGGGAAAAGGGAGAATAGCCGGTATTAATCTTGCTCAAAAAATATTTAATCAATACGACCCTAACTTAATCTTTACACCCTTCGTAGAAGAAGGGCAATCTGTTGACAAAGGCACAGTAGTGTTTGAAGTAAGGGGAAATGCTAGAGCTCTATTGGTTACGGAGCGATTGGTTTTAAATTGCATGCAACGCATGAGTGGCATTGCCCACAAAACGCATGAATTAAGTCAAAAAATTGCCCATACCAACTGTAAACTTTTAGATACACGAAAAACTACCCCAAATTTTAGATTACCCGAAAAATGGGCTGTGCACATTGGAGGCGGAACCAATCACCGCATGGGGCTTTATGATGCCTTGATGATAAAAGACAACCACATTGATTATTGTGGTTCTTTGTCCAGCGCTCTTGAAAAAACCAAAAGCTATCTCCAAAAAAACAACCTTAACCTACCGGTCATAGTTGAAATTCGATCTAGGGAAGAATTGAAAGAAGCCCTCCCTTTTTCATGGATAGAACGCTTATTGTTAGACAATCATACCCCTGAAGAACTACAAGAAGCCTTGACTCTCATTGGAGGTAAATTTCCAACCGAAGCTTCGGGAAATATACAAGCCGATAATATTGTGGCTATGGCGGAAACTGGAGTCGATTTTCTATCGCTAGGGGCACTGACTTATAATGCTCCCATTCTCGATTTAAGTTTGAAAGCCAAAAAGAGTTAGAATCAGTAGAATTGGGAGAAACATCCGCAAAATGTGGGGGTTAATGTCTATATTTGTGCGAATAATTTTTCCATGAAATATCAGCGCATTTTATTAAAACTTAGTGGTGAAGCACTCATGGCCGATCAATCGTATGGCATTGATCCCAAGCGCTTAGCCTCCTATGCACAAGAAATCAAAGAAATTTTTGAAATGGGAACCCAAATTGCCATTGTAATAGGAGGAGGCAATATTTTTAGAGGGGTCTCAGGGGCCAGCAAAGGGATGGACCGCGTGCAAGCAGACTATATGGGCATGTTGGCTACCGTAATAAATGGCTTGGCCTTGCAATCGGCACTTGAAAATATAGATGTTCCCACGCGCTTGCAAACAGCCCTTAAAATTGAAGCCATTGCCGAACCCTATATCAAAAGAAAAGCCACTCGGCATTTAGAAAAAGGGAGAGTGGTCATTTTTGGATCAGGCACAGGAAATCCTTTTTTCACCACAGATTCGGCAGCTGTTTTAAGAGCCATTGAAATTGACGCTGATGTTATTTTAAAAGGCACCCGGGTGGATGGCATTTATACTTCAGATCCCGAAAAAAACAAAGAAGCCATTAAATTTGACTCCCTTTCTTTTGATGAAGTGCTCAAGAGAGGCCTCAAAGTGATGGATACAACAGCCTTCACACTAAGCCATGAAAATAAATTGCCCATCATTGTATTTGACATTAATGTGCCAGGCAATTTATCTGAAATTGTACAAGGAAAAAATATTGGAACAAGAGTAGATCTTTAAAACTCAATAATTATGGATGAGACCCTAGATTTGATTGTTGAAACAGCAAAAGAGGCCATGGAGCAAGCCATTGAACATTTAGAAAAAGAATTGCTCAACATTAGAGCAGGGAAAGCCAATCCTGTTATGCTCTCTGGGGTTAAAGTAGATTATTATGGCACCCCAACACCAATTTCTCAGGTTGCCAATATCAACACCCCTGACGGAAGAACCCTGAGTGTTCAACCTTGGGAAAAAAACATGTTGGCCGATATTGAAAAAGCTATTTTAATAGCCAATCTAGGATTTAATCCTATGAACAACGGCGAATCCATCATCATCAATATCCCACCTCTCACGGAAGAGCGCCGAATGAGCTTAGCAAAATTGGCTAAAAGCGAAGCTGAAAATGCTAAAATCAGCATACGAACAGCACGTAAAGAAGCTAATCATGATCTCAAAAGCGAAGCTCCTTCTGAAGATGTGTTAAAAAACTACGAAATTGATGTGCAAACACTCACCGATAGCTTTATTAGCAAGATAGACCAACTCTTTAGTGCTAAAGAAAAAGAAATTTTGACCGTGTAAACCCACGTTCGTTTGGGGAATGAAATATAGAAAAAAACGAGATTTTTGGGGGTTTGTTGCTAGAACTGTTCTGCGTAACAGAATTTTAATTTTGCTGGCCATTGCGGCCACTACTGTTTTTTGGGCAAGTCACTGGAAATACATACAATTCACCTTCACGGAAGCCAATCTCCTCCCCGATGACCACCCCGAAAATATTCAATACAAAAGTTTTATCGAAAAATTTGGGGAAGAAGGTAACAGTCTTGTTTTTGCCGTGCAAGACCCTGCACTTTTCGAGCCCAAAAATGCCCTTGCATGGCAACAATTTAATCTACAAATAGAACAACAACCAGAAATAGAATTTGTTCTTTCCACGCAGAATATTTTAGAACTTGTTAAAAACGAAAAGGCTAAAAAAATTGAATTTGCGTCACTCCCTGAAGTGGATTGGGAAGATTCTTTAGCCCTTCAAAAATTTAAGCAAAAACTCTTTTTAGAATTGCCCTTTTACAAAGGCTTGCTCTATGACGAAACTGGCAAAATTGTTCGAACAGTCGCTTTTATGAAGTCTGAAATTGTCAACACTAAACAACGAAAAGACTTTATCTATCAAACCCTAATTCCTGCTGTAGAAGCTTTTGAAAAAGATACCCAACTAGACATTAAGGTTTCGGGCATGCCCTACGTTAGAACCCTAAACGCCCAAAACATAGTAGATGAAATTGGCCTATTTGTACTAGGAGCTACCTTACTCACCACCTTTATTTTCTTTCTTTTTTTCCGTTCTTTTCGCGCCACTTTTATCTCCCTAGTGGTGGTGGCCATTGGTGTTATGTGGGCCTTCGGTGTTTTGGGTTGGTTGCGGTATGAAATTACGGTACTCACGGCCTTAATCCCTCCTTTGATTATTGTTATTGGGGTGCCTAATTGTATTTTCCTTATCAACAAATATCAGCAAGAAGTTGCCAAACACGGCAATAAGGCTAAGTCTTTACAACGGGTTATTTCTAAAATTGGAAATGCCACCCTCATGACCAATCTCACAACTGCTTCTGGTTTTGCTACTTTTATTTTGACCAATAGTAAAATCTTAAAAGAGTTTGGTGTTGTGGCCTCTATCAATATTATTGGGGTGTTTTTGCTTTCGCTCTTTATCATTCCAATTTCCTATAGCTTTATGGTGCGCCCCAAGCAAAAGCACCTTAAACACCTAAAAAACAAAACCATTGAGGCCTTTGTAAAATGGATGGAGTTTTGTGTGCGTCATAAGCGCATCAATGTATATATCATTTCTCTACTTGGACTCGTATTGGGAATTGTAGGCATCTATCAAATCAATATTTCGGGAAGTCTCATTGAAGATATGCCCAAAAAAGCTGCTTTTTTTAAAGACATTGAGTTTTATGATCAAAGTTTTAATGGCATTGTGCCCATGGAAATTTGGGTGGATAGCAAACGGAAAAATGGAATTGTTAAGCCGGCTACCCTCAAACGGATAAACACACTGCAAAACACCATAGAAGACATACCAGAATTGGCCAAACCCTTGTCCATTGTCAATGCAGTGAAATTTGTAAAACAAGCTTATTACAATGGGAATCCCAATTATTATAAGTTGCCCACCGCCCAAGAAAATCGTTTTATTCTGCCCTATTTAAACAATAGCGAAACCCAAAGCCCCTTGTTGCAAAGCTATGTGGACAGCACAGGGCAATACGGTCGCATAACCACTTATCTAAAAGACATTCCTACTCCCCAAATGGAGCGTGTTCAAAACAGTTTACAAGAAGCTATTGCTAGAATTTTTCCTGAAGATCGATATGATGTGAGCATAACCGGAAAGGCAGTGCTTTTTCTTAAAGGCACTAAATATTTAATCAATAATTTATTTTTATCGCTCTCCTTTGCCATTCTTTTGATTGCCCTGTTTATGGCCTTTTTGTTTCGCTCTTTTAAAATGATTCTCATTTCCCTAATACCCAATTTGCTACCTCTCATCATTACGGCCGGTGTGATGGGGTTTGCCGGAATTCCACTCAAACCCTCTACCATTTTGGTGTTTAGTGTGGCTTTTGGAATTTCTGTGGATGATACCATTCATTTTTTAGCTAAATACCGACAAGAATTAATTTCTAACGGATGGAAAATTAGAATGTCTGTAATTGCTACCTTAAGAGAAACAGGCATTAGTATGTTTTATACTTCTATTGTACTCTTTTTTGGATTTTCAGTTTTTCTCTCTTCCAATTTTGGTGGCACTAGAGCGTTAGGCGGTCTAGTATCTGTAACCCTCCTTATGGCCATGCTAGCCAATTTAATTTTATTGCCTTCCCTTCTCATTTCACTCGAAGATGCTGTGAGCAATAAAAGGGTTATTAAACCCTCTCCCATCAATATTCTTGAGGATCAAGATGCCTAATGAATTTTTACAAATAAAACTATCTTTGCAAACAAATTAAAAGCTATGACGGTATCTAAGATTGCTGATTTATTAGCCCTTGAAGCCAACGGACAATCCCTAACAGTAAAAGGATGGGTGAGAACCTTCCGTGCCAATCGATTTATTGCGCTAAACGATGGATCATCTTTAGCCAATTTACAATGTGTTGTTGCTTTTGAAACCTTAGATGAAAAAACATTAAAACGCATCACAACTGGGGCAGCCTTAGCATTAAAAGGCACGCTTGTGGCGAGTCAAGGAGGCGGTCAAGCCGTTGAACTGCAAGTGGAAGAACTCGCCATTTTAGGCGACTCAGACCCAGAAACCTATCCTATTCAACCCAAAAAGCA
>Ga0255772_10004967_pt1 | contig 12390 bp, 22 predicted proteins | sample 071ome_34_FD_179970 | JGI IMG/M metagenome (GOLD analysis project Ga0255772, IMG submission 179970) | Coastal salt marsh microbial communities from the Groves Creek Marsh, Skidaway Island, Georgia - 071411BT metaG (version 2) | ecosystem: Environmental > Aquatic > Marine > Intertidal zone >... | reverse complement strand
TTTTTTAGTTTGCAGAGCGTATATTATTAGCATCCACGCTGCGAGTCTTGATTTACCAGTACGTCTACCTGCTGCAACTACTTTGAAACGTGCTTTACTAGAAAACACATCCTGTTGCCAAGGAAGAAGTTCTACATTTAAATCACTCATCTACTTCTTCTGCATCTATTACATCTTCTTCAGAAGACACAACAGCTTCTCCAACACCTGTAATGTTTATTTGTATTGCATTTCTGCCTGCACCTTTTACAACATCCTTTTCAAATGAAGCAACAGGAACAATCCTATCAACAATTAACTTCCAAGCTGCTGATTGATTCTTATGGTCATCATTAAGTGCAGCATCAAATATTACTTCTAATACTTTAGCACTTTTAGGAGATGCTAGCATACGTGCTTTATAATCATTAATGATTGCAGCATCACCTTTAGGTCTACCTCTTAATCCTCTGTTACCTTTTTTCTTAGCAACAACTTCACCTTTACGAGGTCTTCCTCTTCTTCTTTTAATTTCTGTAACTTCTTGAGACTCTGACATTGAGTTTACCTCTTAAATAGTTTAAGCATTAATTATAATAATAACTGCTAGCAATTACTTAAGTAACTTAAATAGATTAAGTATTATAATAATAAATGCTGCATTTACATAATAACTATATAGATATTATATCATACTTTTATTGATTTGTCAACCCCTAAACACTAAAAAAATTACATATTACCCTATGTTTCCTTTTTAAGCAGGGTTGGGTAGGTACTCATTCTCTGCAGACGCTCTGTTATTTCCTCATTAATAATCAATTATTTAGATAGTAAAGCAGTTCTATAATTTATTAAATAAATAATAAGTTATTTTTAGTATTATTATAACAATTTATTATGATTAAATTTTCTTAATTTGCTTTATTTTGTGTCTAGGTAGCTACTTAAGTATTTTGTAAATTATATTACCCGCCCCCGTCCCCTGAATAACCCCCACCGAGCGACTGAGCATATTAGAATATTATAATATAGTTATATAATGATACGCCAATATTAGAATATTATAATATAATTGTATAATTGTATTGCTGTATAATTATATTATTGTGTAGTGATGTGTGTGTGTTTGTGTAGGTGCTAATGAGAACTATTATCATTTACATAAACTAATGAGAACCATTATCATATAAGTGTTTACTAATATTAGAATATCATAATATAATAATATGTAAATAGTTGAAAAATAATTAAAAAAAGTATTGACACACTATAAAAAAGATGGTATAGTATCACTACTTTAATAATAAAGGGGAATATAAAAATGTCATACACAATAAAATCAATAGACAGCAATTTAACAATGAGACTTAAAGACCAGAGATATTTCAGAAAGGTTCAATGGTCTGATGAAATGATTGACCAGTTAAAAGAAGGTCTGAAAGATGTTATAATAGATGAGTTTATTCAAAGAAATCCTGGCATACTTCATAGACTTATGCAAAATATCCACTCTGTTCCTGCTTGTGATAGTTATAATAATAGCATCTGGGCAACTAATGAGAGCAGATTAACAACAATTCAAGATGAGGAAGGTAATGACCATATTTGGTATACGAACTCAAGGAAATAGAAAGATTTCAAAGACTGAGAGAGTAATTAAAAAATCTCTCTCGGTTCTTGGATACATTGCTATAATGGTATTTGGTTTTGGTATGATTGCCATTGCAGTAATTGAGAGTTTTACAATATAATAATATAATAATATAAGGGGAATATAATGAATAATGAAAAGTATAACGGGTGGACAAATTACGAAACTTGGAAAATAATGTTAGACATCTTTGATGGATTTGAACCACCGCTAGAAGGTGAAGAAATAAGTCCGCAATTTTGTGAGGAATATGTTTATCAATTCCTAGAGATGGACAACGATAATTTACTTACATTGTCTTATGCTGAGGCATTTGTTAATGGTGTAAACTGGCACGAAATTGCAGAGCATTTAAATGAGAGGGTAGAATAATGTGGAATAATAAATTCTTTAGAACTTACCTAGATATGATTAACTGGATAAGAAACAACGAAAAGAAATACAGAATAGAAATAATATTTGTAGAAAACGGATACGGCGTAGAATACAAAGAACTAATTAAAATGTAATAATAATACCTTGCTTAGGGTTTCATAATAATCTCTTGAATATGGGCAAATATGGAACTCTGAGAGGGTAAATAACAGGGGAATAATATGACATACATAGGTAAAGATTTAGCAGATGCAGATGACATTGAAGAAATCAATGCAAATATTGACGCGATACTTGACATTCTACGAATGAAGGGCATCATTAAGACAGGTGATAGATACACTGATACTTATGTCGACCACTGGAATGTAACTGATTTCAGAAATGACTTAGAAAAAGAATGGGAGAAAAAAGATGACTGTTGAAATGGAAAAACTAATCAAACTTTCAGACGCCATTGAAGATGTATTAATGGACGGTGGGAAAGATATTGAAGGACTGGACTATATAAAATTAGAAAGTATGTCCGCATATCTAGATAAAATTATTAATAGGGGGAATGATAATGAAACTTAAAGTTAGAAGAATAATAACAGTAAAGAAGTTTTATGTAGGTGAGGTAGAATACAATCCAGATAAAGATTATCTCGGTGATGTAGATGCTGACTTACCTATGGTTGAAGAAGATATTGTTGACGACAACACAACTGTGTGGCGTGCTGATACAATGGAATTATATTCACCATATGGTGAAGGAGATTGGATATGATTGAATTTCATTTCAAAGAAGAAACACATTACCTATCTGTTGATTACATTATTGACAGATATATAGAAGAACTTAGTGATGCTAATCCTAATTATGAATTGATTGGTTTTACTAAATGGAAAGATGATAGGCAGACTTTACAGTTTCCTAGACTAGCAATTAAATTAGAATATATCTGTGATGATGAGGGGGTATAATGTGGGTAGAATTTTTTAGGGAGATAGAGGAAATGGATAATATATATACAGATTTTACAGATGACCTGGAGAAGATGGCAAATTTCTACAAGTTATCTAAAGAGGAGTTCTTAGCAACTTATGATTATTTAACAGAAGAAGAGTATCATTTAACAGAAGATAAGGTTAGTGGTATTCAAGACTTAAATAAGTTAATAGTTAAATCAATATGGGGGAATATAAAATGACAGAATTTGAAGATGAAATGGTATCTAATTGCTGTGGTGCTGAGGTATTATTAGATACTGACATATGTAATGCTTGTAAAGAACATTGTTTACCTATTTACTATAGAGAATACTTTGAAGGAGAAGATTATGAGTGAAATGAAAAGATATACACTTGAACAAGAAGAAAAAGGATACTTAAAATACAACGATTTAACAAAGACTTATGATGATACTGGTATGGGTGCTTTAGTTGAGGAAAAAGAACGCCTAGAATGGGAAATATGGAGTTCTCAGAGGGACTTAAACAAGGTATTAGATAAGATAGTTGCTCTGAAGATTGACTTAGGTATCTAATGAGGTGTTTAATTTGTGATAAGTTGCTTAGTGATTTCGAAGCAACCAGGAAGAATGTTACTACGGGTGAATACATTGACATATGCTACACCTGTAGTAAACACGCTAACATTTACAGCATAGATAATTATGACTTAATGGATGCTGAAGATGAAGCAAATATAAATGATACAACAGGACTTGACAATGATGATTATTAATGCTATAATAATTCTATAGAGTTTAAGCATATATAATTATTAATACTTAAACTATTTAATACTATGACATATAAGAAAACACATCAACCTTGTGATGAATGTGGAAGTAGTGATGCATTAACTTATTATGACAACGGAACTTCATATTGTTTCAGTTGCAACACACACAAAGGGAAATACAAAGGGGATACAATGAATAACAACAGTAATTTAGCAGAGAAGATAGACATACCATATAACTTTAATGATGGATACAGAACTATATTAGAGAGAGGATTAAGTAGAGAGACTTGTGAAAAATATAAGTGCATTAGAGATGGTGATACTATTGCTTATGGTTACACAGATAGTGACGGCAATGTCATAGCATACAAGACAAGAAGTAAAGACAAAGACTTTAGAAGTGGTGGTGATTGGAGGAATGCACAGTTATATGGACAGCATTTGTTCAGTAAAGGTGGTAAGTATGTGACCATATGTGAAGGAGAGTTTGACGCAATGGCAGTGTATCAAATGCTAGGCAGTCACTATCCAGTTGTGTCAGTAAAGAATGGTGCAACATCATCACTGAAAGATTGTAAGCAGAACTTTGAATGGTTAAGTAGTTTTGATAATATAGTTATCTGCTTAGATGCTGATGAACCAGGAGTCAAAGCAAGTAATCAATTAGCAGAACTGTTTGGAACTAAAGCAAAGATATTTAAACACGCAGTAGATAGAAAAGATGCTTGTGATTATTTAATAAAGAAAGAAAGTAAAGAGTTCTTAGATAGGTGGTGGAGTGCTGACCAGTATGTGCCTGATGGTATCATCTCCGGAGATACTCTGCTTGATGAAGTAATGAAACCTATCAAACCTGCTGATGTAACTTATCCTTTCCAGGAGTTAAACAAACTAACTTATGGAATTAGAAAAGGTGAGTTAGTTACAGTCACTGCAGGTAGTGGGTTAGGCAAGTCTCAATTCATTAGAGAGATTGTCTATCATATCCTATGTAAAACTGAAGACAACATAGGATTATTGTTCCTCGAGGAAAGTGTCAGAAAGACGGCACTATCATTGATGTCATTGTCAGCGAATGCTCCCCTTCATTTGCCTGACAGTGATGTCTCTGATACTCAAAAGATTAAAGCATTTGAAGATACACTAGGCACTGGTAAGTTATATTTGTTTGACCACTTTGGTAGCACCAGTGTAGATAACATTATTAATAGAGTTAGGTATATGGCAAAGGGATTAGGATGTGACTATATATTTTTAGACCACATATCTATTGTTGTATCTGCACAAGCAAGTGGTGATGAACGTAAAGCACTTGATGAGATTATGACTAAACTTCGTATGCTTGTTCAAGAGACTGGAGTATCCCTTATTGTTGTATCACATCTTAAGAGACCTGATGGTAAAGGTCACGAAGAAGGTGCAGTCACATCTCTTGCACAACTAAGAGGTTCAGGTTCTATTGCACAACTATCTGATATGGTAATAGGTCTTGAAAGAAATGGACAGCACGAAGATGCCATAGAAAGAAACACTACACACGTTAGAGTATTAAAGAATAGATTTGCAGGTATCACAGGTAAAGCGTGTATGTTGCTTTATAATCACGATACTGGTAGAATGACTGAACGCTTTGAAGATGATGAGATATAATGTATTGGGTATAGGGAACGGTTAAGGGGTTATGATTTACTTAGACATTGAGACTAACTTAGCACACGATACGATATGGTGTTGTGTCACTAAGAGAGATGGTGAACATAAGGTGTGGACTAATCCTGAAGGACTGCAAGAATACATAGGTAATGATAAAGTTGTAGCACATAACCTCATAGGATTTGATGCACCAGTTCTTAGAGATGTGTGGAATATTAACATCACTCTCCCTCAAGCAGTAGATACTTTAGTTATGTCAAGGCTATTCAATCCAACACAAGATGGAGGACACTCTCTTAAGTCTTGGGGTAAACGATTAGGTATTGATAAAATGGACTTTGATGTTGAAGACTTTGACTCAGGTCTTACAGATGAGATGCTTGAGTATTGCATACGAGATGTTGATGTGCTTGAAGCAACACATAAGAGATTAGAGAAAGAGATGCAAGATTGGGGTGACTCAATACAACTTGAACACGAAGTAGCAATGCACATAAATAGGCAAGAGAAGAATGGATTTAAATTAAATGCTAAGCATACTCATAGTTTATTAGTTCAGTTCAAGATGAGAATGGTAGAGATTGAGATAACATTACAGAAAGTATTTCCTCCTATCATTACAGAAAGATTTAGTGAGAAGACTGGTAAGCAACTCAAAGATGATGTTGAAGTATTCAATGTAGGTTCGAGACAACAGATTGCTAAGAGACTACAATCACTTGGTGTTAAGTTCAATAAGACAACAGAGAAAGGACAGACAGTTATCAATGAAAAGATACTTGCTGAGATTAACTTACCTGAAGCACAGATGATTAATGAATACTTAATGCTACAGAAAAGAGTAGGTCTTGTTGAGGCTTGGTTAGAAAGTGCTGATGATACAGACAGAGTGCACGGCAGAGTAATAAGCAATGGTGCTGTGACTGGTAGAATGACACACTCATCTCCTAATATGGGACAGATACCTAGTGTTAGTAGTGAGTATGGTAAAGAATGTAGACAGTGTTGGACTGTTGAAGAAGGTAATGTGTTAGTAGGCACAGACCTCAGTGGTATAGAACTAAGATGTCTTGCTCATTATATGCAAGATGATAACTACACTAAAGAAATATTAGATGGTGACATACATCAGACCAATGCAGATTCAGCAGGGGTTGATAGACCTACAGCAAAGACAATGATATATGCACTGCTGTATGGTTGTGGTATTAATAAGTTAGCATCTATATTAAATACCAATGTAGCACAAGCACAAACTACACTGGATAAGTTTTATAAGAATACACCTAAGTTAAAGAAGTTAATACTTAAGGTGCAAAGAATTGCTAGCAAGGGTTATGTTCCTGGATTAGATGGTAGAAGGATTAGGATACGCAGTGAACACGCTGCACTTAATAGTCTACTACAATCTTGTGGGGCTATCATTGCTAAGAAGTGGTGTGTTGAAGCACATAAGATGTTAAGACGTGCTAACATACCAGTGAAGCAAGTAGCATTCGTTCACGATGAAATACAGGTTGAAGTTCCACAAAAATATGGACAACAAACTGCTGACATTATGACGAAGGCATCGGAAAGAGCAGGTAGAAAGTTAGGATTTAGATTACCTGTAGAGTCCGAAGCAAAAATAGGTAGAACTTGGTTTGACACACACTAAGTTTTATGGTATAATAATAGTGTAACTTTTAATAAGGAGCATATATATGTTTAAACTAACTAACGTAGACTTGTATTGGGCATTCTTGTCTGAAACAAATAATCTATCAGGTAAGTATCAAGTTGATGTCTGTAATCTTAATGATGCACAGGTAGATAAACTTGAAGATGAAGGTATCAAAGTCAGAACTAAAGAAGATGACAGAGGATACTTCATCACTTGTAAATCAGCGAAGTATCCCATCAATGCTTATGATAAGAATGGTGACGTGATTAATGTCAAAGTTGCTAACGGTTCTAAAGCAGATGTTCTAATCAAACCTTATGAGTGGAAATCACCAACAGGTACGAAAGGAACAAGTGGTGGTATTGCTAAGTTGGTAGTCACTGACCTCATTGAATATAGAGATGATGCAGTGGATTCAATCGAAGAAGATTCTGTAGAAGTTTTATAGATGATTGCTTTGATTGATGGTGATATGTTGTGCTATAGAGTTGGGTTCGCCTGTGAACACGAGCCTGAGTCTGTAGCACACTTCACTATTGATGACTTCATTACTGACATATTGTTAGAACTTGATGAAGTCGACACGGTAGAAGTCTTTCTCACTGGTAAAAACAATTTTAGATATGACATTGCTGTTACTGAGCCTTACAAAGGTAACCGTTCTGACAAACCTAAACCAGTACATTTGCAGTCCTTACGTCAACACTTAGTTGATGAGTGGGGTGCAGATATATCGGAAGGTCAAGAAGCAGATGATAGCATTGCCATTCGTGCAACTGAGGTAGGCAAAGATGCAGTGATTGTTTCTCTTGATAAAGACTTCGACCAACTAACAGGACTTCATTATAACTTTGTTAAGAAGAACTTATACAATGTTGAAGAAGATGAAGCAGAATTAAATTTTTATTGTCAGTTCTTAACAGGAGATAGAGTAGATAATATCATAGGTGTTAAAGGTATTGGTATAGTTAAAGCAACCAAACTTCTTAAAGATAAAACACCATATGAGATGTATCAAATCTGTGTAGAAAAGTTAGGAGAAGACAGAGCATTGGAAAATGGTAGACTACTATATCTCAGAAGAAAACCTGATGAGTTGTGGCAACCTCCAAAGGAGACAGAAGATGAAGCACTTAATAATTCCTGATACACAATGTAAACCAGGTGGTAAAGTAGAACACTTAAGATGGGCTGGACAGTATGCAGCAGAAAAGAAACCTGATGTGATAGTACACTTAGGAGACCATTGGGATATGCCTTCACTATCTACTTATGATACTGGTAAGAAATCATTTGAAGGTAGAAGATATACTAAAGATATATATGCTGGCATTGATGCAATGAAAGTATTATTAGACCCTATCAGAACTGAACAAGAAAGATTACGTAGGCATAAGAAGAAACAATGGAATCCTCGTATGATATTCTTACTAGGTAATCACGAATACAGAATTGAAAGAGCAATAGAATCTGATGCAAAACTAGAAGGACTAATTGGTTTTGATGACTTACAACTAGACGATATGGGTTGGGAAGTTTATGACTTCTTAGAAACTGCAGTGATAGATGGTATATGTTATAGCCATTACTTTGTATCAGGTGTTATGGGTAGACCAGTCACTAATGCTAAGTTACTTATACAGAAGAAGATGATGTCTTGTGTAATGGGACACGTTCAAGATAGAGATATTGCATACGGCAGAAGAGCAGATGGTAAGAGTGTAACAGGTCTCTTCGCAGGTATTTATTATCAACACGATGAAGAGTATTTAAACCCACAGACTAATGGTTCTTGGGCAGGATTATGGATGTTGAATGAAGTAAATGATGGGAGCTTTGATGAGTTACCAGTAAGTATTAATTATCTGAGGAGTAAGTATGGAGAAGGACAACATAAATCCAAATCATTACAAGAAAGGGAATATAGAAGTGATAGAGTATATTCTCGACCAGAAGTTTAACTATCTCGAAGGTAACATAATTAAGTATGTCTCCAGATATAAACACAAGAATGGTCTTGAGGATTTGAATAAGGCTAAGTGGTATTTGGAGAGACTGATAAATGATTACGTTTGAAGAACTATGTGATAAACTATCAGAGGTAGAAGAGACAATCCTACTTGAGATATTAGAATTAAATGCTGAAGATATTGTAGCAAGATTCCAAGATATAATAGAAGACAAGAAGGAATATTTAATGAAGGAGTTTGATGATGGATATTGAAGTAGCATTAATAATTATATTAGGTATCTGTGTTGCAGGTGGTATAGGTTCTTGGTGGTATGGTAAACAAGAATACGGTAAAGGTATATTAGATGGAATACAAATGCACCATCAAGGTAGACTAACATACAAAGCATATATGGAAGGTGACCAAGAGATGTTGTCTATTAATATTAAAGAAGAAGATGAAGAGTAATTATTTAGGAATAACCATAGATAGAAAGAGAGACAAGAAGATGTCTGAGCAGGCACGAGAACTTGTAACTAATTACTATCTAAGAGGTAAAGAGAAATCACCACAAGAAGCATACGCTCGTGCTTGTGTAGCCTATTGTGGTGGTGATATGACTTTAGCACAAAGACTATATGATGCTGTTAGTCAGGGTTGGTTTATGTTTAGTAGTCCTATCTTATCTAATGCACCTGCACCAGATGAAGAAGTAAAAGGATTACCTATTAGTTGTTTCCTTAGTTATGTTCCGGATACTTTGGATGGACTTATTAAACACCAATCAGAACTAGCGTGGTTAAGTGTTAAAGGTGGTGGGGTAGGTGGACACTGGAGTGATGTAAGACCTGTATCTGATAAGTCACCTGGTGCTATCCCTTTTATTAAAGTAGCAGACTCAGCAATGACTGCTTATAAACAAGGGAGAACAAGGAAGGGAAGTTATGCAGCGTATACTGACATCAGTCATCCAGACATTATCGAGTTCATCAATCTTCGAGTACCTACTGGAGGGGATAGTAATAGGAAGTGTTTTAATATTAATAATGCTGTCAATATTACTGATTCCTTTATGGACTGTGTTGCTGATGATAAGCCTTGGAGTCTTACTGACCCTAGCAATGGTGAAGTCCGTGATACAATACCTGCGAGAGAGCTATGGCAAAGACTCTTAGAAGTACGCTTTAGAACTGGTGAACCTTACTTAAATTTTATAGATGAAGCAAATAGACATTTACCAAAAGAACTACAAACCCTCGGCTTACGAATTAAGGGAAGCAATCTCTGTAATGAGATACATTTACCCACAGATGAAAATAGGACAGCAGTATGTTGCTTATCCTCCCTCAATCTGGAATGCTTTGACGAATGGAAAGGGACAGAACTTGTATCAGATTTAATTGAGATGCTAGATAATGTCCTCACAGCATTCATTGATAATGCTCCTCAAGAATTAGCAAGAGCAACACACTCAGCATATCAGGAGAGGTCATTAGGATTAGGTGCTATGGGGTTTCATAGTTACTTACAAAAGAATAATATACCTTGGGAATCTGCACAGGCAACTGGACAGAACTTAAGAATGTTTAAACATATCAAGGAGGAAGCAGTTGAAGCTACTGAAAGATTGGCTAAGGTACGTGGAGAATATCCAGATGGTAGAGGAAGTAAAAGAAGGAATAGTCATCTTCTTGCTATCGCTCCTAATGCTAACAGTTCTATCATCTGTGGTACTTCTGCTTCTATTGAGCCTATTAAGTCCAATGCTTATACTCATAGGACTAGAGTGGGTTCACATCTAGTTAAGAATAAATACTTAGCAAGAGTATTAAATGAACATAGATTACGCTTAGGTATGGAGAAGGAATGGTTAGAAGAACAATGGTCTAACATTATCCATCACGAAGGAAGCGTACAGCAATTAGAATATTTATCTGACTGGGAGAAAGATGTATTTAAAACTGCATTTGAACTAGACCAACACTGGGTAGTTGAGCATTCAGCACAACGTCAACCTTATATATGTCAAGGTCAATCAGTTAACTTGTTTTTCCCTGCAGGTAGTGATAAAAGTTATGTTAACAGTGTACATCTAAAGGCGTGGAGAGATAAACTTAAAGGTCTCTATTACCTCAGAACCAATAGTGGAGCAACTGCTGAACAAATTGGTACAAAGATTGAAAGAGTTAAACTCGAATCTTTTAAGGAGGAAGAAGAATGTCTAAGTTGTCAAGGGTAGAACGTAAAGAAATATGCAGTATTTGTGGTAGTGAATACGATGAAGATTATGGAGGCATACAAGGATACTTTGGTATAATACCTGTAACATTCTGTGAATGGTGTGTACCTAGTATGATTGATATGGTTGAACAAATAACAAGTGACGAGGAGATATATGTTAGAAAAACAGAACACTGAACCTAGTGTATTAGAACCAGCATTAACATATAAACCATTTAACTATCAGTGGGCGATGGACATTGCTGAAGAACACGAGAAGATACATTGGGGTATATGGGAAGTTAAACTACAAGAAGATGTAGACCAGTGGAAGAGAGGTACAATAACTGATGCTGAGAAGCATCACATTACTCAGATACTTAGATTGTTTACTCAGTCTGATGTACAAGTAGCACAGAACTATTGTGACTTGTATCTACCTAAGTTTCGTAATCACGAGATACGTAATATGATTATGACATTTGCTAATAGAGAAGGTACACATCAACGTGCCTATGCACTGCTTAATGATACATTAGGGTTTGATGATAAAGAATACTCAGCATTCCTTGATTATAAACAAATGAAGAATAAGATTAAGTTTATGCAGGACAACGATACATCTACATTGCACGGTCTAGCTAAAGCATTAGCACAAACCTGTATCAATGAGGGTATGTCTTTGTTCTCAGCATTTGCTATGCTACTTAACTACCAACGCTTCGGTAAGATGAAGGGTATGTGTGAGGTAGTTGAGTGGAGTATACGTGATGAGTCAATGCACGTAGAAGGTATGTCTAAGTTATTTAGACAATTTTGTAATGAACATCCAAGAGTAGTAACGGATGAATTGAAGAGGGAAATATATGAAATGGTTAGGACTGCTGTCTCGTTGGAAGACAAGGTTATCAATCTGGCGTATAAAATGGGAAGCATCGAAGGTTTGGAAGAAAGTGAAGTCAAAGAATATATCAGGCATTTAGCAGATAGACGTTTGATTATGCTAGGACTTAAAGCTAACTATGGTGTTAAAGATAATCCTCTGCCGTGGGTTGAATGGATTATTGCTGGAGATAGTTTTAAGAATTTTTTTGAAGGTACTGTAACAGACTACAGTGCTGCAGGAATGAAAGGAGAGTGGGGATGGTAGATAAAACTAAAT
>Ga0255772_10004963_pt1 | contig 12397 bp, 8 predicted proteins | sample 071ome_34_FD_179970 | JGI IMG/M metagenome (GOLD analysis project Ga0255772, IMG submission 179970) | Coastal salt marsh microbial communities from the Groves Creek Marsh, Skidaway Island, Georgia - 071411BT metaG (version 2) | ecosystem: Environmental > Aquatic > Marine > Intertidal zone > Salt... | reverse complement strand
AAAGCGGCATCCATTCCGTCGAGGGAAGTGCCGCTCATTAATCCTAAAACATTGAAGCCTGCGTTGTACATTTGCGTAACCCAATATTAATCAGAATAATCGATGAACTTCACCCTATCAGAGGAGCATTTGATGATTCGGGACGCAGCGCGTGATTTTACACAGGCGGAATTGCTTCCAGGAGTCATAGAAAGAGACGAAAAGCAGGAATTCCCTGCGCAACAAATTAAACAACTTGGCGAGCTCGGTTTCATGGGCATGATGGTCAGTCCGGACTACGGAGGTTCGGGTTTGGACACCTTGTCATACGTAATGGCCATGGAAGAGTTTTCGAAGGTAGATGCCTCGGCATCTGTAGTCGTGAGCGTGAACAATAGCCTCGTTTGCTGGGGTCTAGAAACCTTCGGCAGCGAGGAGCAAAAGCAGAAATACCTTACCAGATTAGCTTCAGGCGAAATCATTGGTGCATTCTGTTTGAGTGAGCCGGAAGCCGGTTCAGACGCGACTTCGCAGCAAACTACCGCCATTGACCAAGGCGACCACTATTTGCTTAATGGCACGAAGAACTGGATCACAAACGGTGGTAGCTGTGAGATTGCGCTAGTGATTGCACAAACCGATCGTGACAAGGGCCACCGCGGTATCAACGCATTGATTGTTGAGAAGGGGATGGACGGCTTCGTCGTAGGAAAGAAAGAAGATAAACTCGGGATCCGCGGTTCCGATACGCACACGTTGTTATTCAATGACGTAAAGGTGCCTAAAGAAAACAGAATAGGCGAGGACGGTTTCGGCTTCAAATTCGCCATGAAGACCTTGAGCGGTGGCCGTATTGGTATCGCCGCCCAAGCTCTGGGAATTGCACAAGGAGCATTGGATTTGGCGTTGGCCTATTCTAAAGAGCGTACCACCTTCGGAAAGCCTATTCATGATCACCAAGCCATTGCCTTCAAGCTGGCCGACATGGAAATGAAGATTGAGCAAGCGCGTATGTTGGTGTACAAGGCTGCTTGGTTGAAAGACCAAGGGTTGCCGTACGACAAAGAAAGTGCGATGGCGAAACTAGCAGCTTCTGAAGCAGCAATGTGGGTCACTACAGAGGCAGTTCAGGTGCACGGCGGCTACGGTTTCGTGAAAGAGTACCATGTGGAGCGTTTGATGCGCGATGCAAAGATTACCCAAATCTATGAGGGTACTTCTGAGATTCAACGTGTGGTCATCTCACGTGACTTAATCAAAAACAGCTAATTACAGCAAGGGGAGGAGTTGCTCAAGAGCAATGCCTCGCGAACCTTTTAACAAGATATGGGCGTCCTTTGGGGCGCCCTTTTCGTTCCAATACGTGGCCAATTCTGCTGCGGTGCCAAATTGTGCACCTTTCCAAGAGGTACGTCCGAAAAAGTCTCCTACTAAGATGCAGCGCTCCGCCATGCCTGATTCGCTCACTAATTGGACCATTGCTTCATGCTCTTGTTCAGCTGCATCGCCCAATTCAAACATATCGCCAAGGATTAAAATGCCCTGAGGGTGCCATTTTGCAAAGCTCTCCACCGACAAAGACATGCTGGTAGGATTGGCATTGTACGCATCTAATAAGACCTTATTATGTGCGGTTTCCCTCCATTCGACTCTGTTCATCGACGGCACATAGGATTCAAGGGCTTTCACGATGTTGGTCGCGGAAATACCATAGTGCAGGCCGAGTGCTACTGCTGCCGCAATATTCGTTTCATTAAAAGAACCGCTGAGTTGACTCTTGATCTTATGAACGCGATGCTCGTGTTCGAAACAAAGCCCTGCAAATTCTCCTTCAGATTTAGGTAGCCATTGGTACTGGCCGCTGTGTTGACCAAAGGTGATGGTAGCGCATCCTTGGCTCTTCTCCATTTGGATAGGATCATCCATGTTTAGTAAAATGGATGCGTTTTTATGTGATCGGATAAAGTCGTACAGTTCGCTTTTGCCTTTAATGATGCCTTCTACACCACCGAATCCTTCCATATGCGCTTTGCCATAGTTCGTGATGTAGCCAAGATCTGGCTCGCAAATGGATGCGAGTAGAGCGATTTCTCCTTGATGGTTGGCACCCATTTCTATAACGGCCAGTTCGGTGCCTTCAGGAATAGATAGCAAGGTCAGTGGTACGCCGATATGGTTATTGAAGTTACCCTTTGTCGCGTGGACATTGAATTGGCTAGAGAGCACTGCATGAAAGAGTTCCTTGTTGGTAGTCTTTCCATTGCTGCCGGTCAGCCCTATGATGGGGATGCCGAGGTACCTGCGGTATTGCTTCGCACAATCTTGTAGGGCTGTGAGCACATTATCTACCTGCAGAAGTCTGTGGTCTTCTCCCACTGGCTCATCGACGACGGCATAGGAAGCTCCCCTGGCCAAGGCTTGTAGTGCAAATTCATTTCCGTTGAACCGTGCGCCTTTGAGGGCAAAAAACACAGAACCGGGAACGATGTTGCGCGTATCTGTAGATACAGCTTTGCATTGAAGATAGGCCTCGAATGGAGTCATGAGTACAGTGAATTGTATAGGGTGAAGTTAGGGCATAAAAAAACCCCGCCGAAGAGGCAGGGTTTAATATTGTTAAAAGTCGAATTACATTTTGTAACGCTTGAAGTTGTGACGCTTCACATTCGCTGGGCGCTTGTTACGTGATTCATCCAAATTCTGGAATCCTACGCGATCCATGGCACAACGGAAACCGATGTAATCAGTGCTTTGATCTTCTTCCAAGAAACGACGTGTACCTGGGCTCAACCAGTAGGCACGATCCTTCCAGCTACCGCCTTTGTATACACGAGTAGTGTTTCCGATCAATGACTTGTTACCGTAGTCGTACATTGGAGCTTCACCTTCCTGAACTGGATTCAAGTAGTTTTGAGAGCTCTCGTTATCACCGTCTAAATAATCGCGGAAATCCCCTTTGTTGTAGTTGCGACGCTTCACAGTTTCATCAACAGTTACACTCCGAGTAGGTAGTTGACCTGGCAAGCGAACGATCACAGTATCGCCGTTGCGAACTTCTTTCTGTGGATCTTGCAATACTTCCAAAGAACCGATGTCTTGGTAGTTGCCGTCGTAGTGCTTGAATTCATTACCGCGGAAACCACGGAAATCAGTAACATCGTAAGAAGATACAGGACGGTAAACATCCAATACCCATTCTGCCACGTTACCCGCCATATCGTACAAACCGAAATCGTTAGGAGGGTAGAAGCGTACTTGCATGGTGATGTCCGCTTGGTCGTTCAACCAACCTGATGTACCCATGTTGTCCCCGCGACCTCTTTTGAAGTTCGCCAAGATATCTCCACGGACTTGCTTATCAGGGTTACGTGTACCGTTGCCATTCCAGCTGTATTTGTTTTTATCAACTACACGGTTGTAGATGCGGTGTCCACCATCAGCATATGCAGCGTATTCCCACTCTGCTTCGGTTGGGAGGCGGTACTTTGGCAAAAGGATACCATCCTCGATGCGCGCTGGGCGACCTTCTTTACCGTAAATGCTGTTTGGATTGAGATCTTTAAGACCTTTTTTATTCTGAGCTACGTACTCACCTTCTTTGTATAGGTAAACCTCAGTATTGAAGTGATCTGCATCCATTTGATCCACGCTCTCTTTCAAGATGCCTTCATTGATCAGGATTGCTTCGTTCACACGGTCAGTTCTCCAAGAACAGTAGCGCTGCGCTTGCAACCAGCTCACACCAACTACAGGGTAGTAGTTGTAGGCAGGGTGACGCAAGTAGTTTTCTACGTAGTTGTCGTTGTAGGCTAATTTATCTCTCCACACCAAAGTATCTGGCAATGCGCTCTTGTAGATCTCTGGGTAGTAATCGTAATCGTATACGCGACGCAACCAGTATAGGTACTCGCGGTAATCTAGGTTGGTCACCTCGTTCTCATCCATGTAGAATGAGCTCACCGTCATACGGCGAGGTACGTTGTTCCAATCTTTGATGAAATCTTCCTCAACTTGGCCCATCATGAAGGTACCACCTTCAACGAATACGAGACCTGGACCAGTTTCCTGGCCTTGGTAGCCCAAGTTTGCTTGGAAGCCACCGTTCTTTTTGTTGTTAATTGCCCAACCCGTTGAGTTGGATTCAGGGCCGGCACAGCTTGCTAGCAAGGCTACGGCTACAGTGGCAATTGAAAACTTAACGAAGGTATTCATGTAATCTAGTTGTTTCGTCTATTAGAATTTAGGACACTTCAGGGGCTTTAGTTTGCTCTTGCGTGAGCGACATGGGAATTTGTAGCCCAAGCTCACTTCATGAGCACCACCTAGGGTATTGGTCAAATCGCTGATGGTGTAATCATAGCTGTAACCAAAGGTCCAAGGGAGGTCAGGAGGGGTGATTCCCAAAATGAAAATCACAGCATCTGGATTGAAGCTTCCTTGACGAAGCGCCAAACCTCCGGCAATTGGTCCACGAGCAAAACTCAAACCAGCAGTCAACTGAGAAGCTGGTCCTTGCTGTTGGTACACAATATTCGGAACGATGTAAGACTGCAAGCTATTGTGTAGGCGCTTACGACCTAATGGGATGTTCGCACCAGCATGCACAGTAAGTTTCAATGGCAAGAGGCTCTTGCTTAGGAAAGCTTCGTTTGGCTCAGTCAAGTGGTGACCCACAATCCCGATGTACCAACGCTCTGTAAATCCTAGCATACCAAAGCTAAGATCTAGTCTATTAGTGAAGTTGTTACCAGGAGGAACCTCGGCTGTAGGCAATACGAATCCGTAGAATGGGTCGATCATATCAGGGAAAGTAAATTCACCCCAATCTAAAGATCGCTGACGGAAGGTGGCCTGGAATCCACTAAGTAATGTGAATTTACGATTCACTTCTAGGTGATAGCTGTAAACACCGCTAACTTCGGTCAAATTCAAAGTGCCATTACCTGCATCATCGCGCAAGGCCATCAAGGCAACTCCACCGTTTAGTTTGTCTACATACTGATCGTAAGAAGCCGAATAAGTTTGGTAAACCCCAAGCTCTGGATACTGATTTCTGTAGTTAGTGTGTACTGTAGGACATCTATCTAGACCCGCAAATGCCGGATTTAGGTAGATAGGATTGGCATAATATTGACTGAAGTGGGCATCTTGAGCAAAGCTTAAGGTGCTGGTGGTCAGTGCTATAGCCACTGTTAGTATGCGCGATTTCAATGCGTTCATTGATAAACCTATGTTTTCAAGCAACAAGTATAAGCAAAAAAAGTACGATTTGCACTTGCTTTTCGTTCCTGTTTAAACGCTTTTTATCCGGCTATTGTTATGTATTGCGTAGTAGATTTGTAGAAGTGAAAAGAATTGTACTCCTATTATATGTATTCTTAAGTCCGGTCCTCGTGCTGGCGCAGATGTCCTTTGCTGAGGGTACATATGTTCGATTCAAAACGCTAAATCACCGCATTTCTGCTCCTAACAGCGCTGAGGGCCAACACAGCGGGCTGTATAAACTCACCGGTAGCGATATCATCGATTTGGGCATCCTGTCCTCCGGCGATCCTACAGGAGTATTGGAGATTCGTTGCCGATTGGAGGGGACACTCCTTCCAATGAACAGTGTGAGTGAGCCAATGGCCGGTGATTTCTCCATTCCTTACGATGTGAACGAAGCCACCCTATCAGCCAATACCATCTACTGGTTTTACATTCCTCCGAGCTACGATCTTACCTTCAACCCCTCGACAGAAGCATCGAATTATTCGGATAATGCCTATTCCGATGCGAAGTACTTCTTAGTGAGTGGAGGAAACACCTCATACCAGCCCATTCCTTTGGAACAAGAACAGGCAGATTCTAATGCTAGATTATTAAACGCGCGTGCCGCATGGGTGTACGATACCGCTATGTATAATTTAGTGGGTACAGGTCGCCGATGGATGGGGGAATTGTTCGATTTCACAACGCAACGAGATTATGATTTCCGCCAAATAACGGCAGGAACTAGCAACACAGAAAATAGTCCTGTCCCGGGCACGGAAATCAATGTCCAAATCAGAGCAGTAGCCCGCGCAAGTACGAGCAACACCAAGCTGCGTATAGAATATGGCAATCAAACCGCCCAAATAAATTTTCCAGCAGTGATGACCGGGAGCGTGAGCAACTTTGTCCAAGAAAAGGTCCTTACTGCTACATTCACGGCCGACCAAGGATCAACGTTGCGGATTATCTATGACAAGGCTGGAAATAATGCCGCTGCCATGTGGTTGGATGAAGTGGTGGTGGACTGGGAAACTTCCTCTGAAAAACAGAGCCCCAACAAATTCATGGTCAACGCTCCAAGAGGCGCAGATAGCTATTCCTATTTTACCACCGAGGCCAGTGCAGATCTGACCATATTCGGAATAGAAAATAACCGCATCGTTTCCAAGGTTGTGCCCATAATTACAGGTGCCAACGAAGCTCGATGGTACTCACACGAGGACAAAATACGCACTTACAAATTTGCCATAGGGTCGATCGGATATGCAGTGGATGAGGTGGTTGATTTAGACAACAGTTCAACAGCCACCTACTCTGATCTCGGCAATGCGCAAAGCATCATCATCGCTCCAGATTCCTTGCTCGGTGCCGCTCATGATTTGGCGGATGTAGAGCGAGCGACGGGCATAGATGCAGAGGTCGTTTCATTGAAGTACATATATGATGTGATGAACACCGGGAACCCTGATATCGGGGCTATTCGAAAGTTCTTGGTCCGATTATATAACGACTATGAAAAACTGCAATACCTGACCCTCTTAGGAGATGCATCCTACGATTATAAAGGTCAAATCCCGGGTCCAAAATCCAACCTCATTCCCACCTACCACACCAACGCGAGTTTTTCCCTGTACAGCTCCTATATCACCGATGATTACTACGGTTACCTGGACGCCGGTGAAAGCGTGAATTGGTTTTTGGATGATCTTGATATCGGTATAGGTAGGATCCCAGTTCGTACTGTTCAACAAGCCGAACAAGCGGTGGCCAAAATCGAACATTACCTCACGGCCACGGAGCGCTTTGGTCCATGGCGAATGAACGCTTTGTGGGTGGCGGATGATGTAGACGACGGTTGGGAAAAAGAGTTTGAAGTAGTGCAAGACCGATTAACCAAGGAATTGGACACCATACGCACCGAACTCAATAGCATTAAGATTTATTCTGACGCCTTTTTGCAAGAAAGTATGCCCGGATCGCAACGCTATCCAGAAGCACGCAAAAAGCTCTTCCGCGAAGTGGAAAACGGTGCACTCTTGGTAAGCTATGTCGGTCATGGCGGTGAGGTTGGCTGGGCTACAGAGCGCATCTTGCAGCTTGAGGACATCAACGCATGGGAGAATCAAATCAAAATGCCGGTATTCACCACCATCACCTGTGAATTTGCCAGATTCGACGATCCAAACCGAGTGAGCGCTGCAGAACAACTCCACCTCAACCCCAACGGCGGCGCCATTGCACTGTTTTCGACCACAAGAAGCGTCTTCGCCACGAACAGTACTTACCAACTCAATGAGCTCCTCAACAGAAACATGTTATTCCTTGACCAACCACGCTTGGGGGATGTGATACGCACGACCAAGAACAACAACATCAGCGGTGATAAAATCAAATTCTCGCTGTTGGGGGATGCGGCACTGCCACTGGCAAGGCCCGAGGATGGGTTAGTGTTCGACTCGATCAATGGGGTTGCGTGGGACCAATTCAGCGATACGATCAAAGCGCTGAATTGGGTCCAAATCAAAGGAAGCCTCCGCGACGATAGCGGTCAAACCCTTACCAACATTAACGGTCGCGTCTGGCTTCAATTTTACGACAAGGCACAAAACGTTCAGACCAAGGCCAACGACAACCGAGGCGGCATCTTCAACTTCACCACCCAAAACAACGCGGTGTTCAAGGGACAAGCAACGGTGGTCAATGGAGCATTCACCTTTGAATTCCGTGTGCCGTTGGATATTAACCTGAGTGTCGGTCCCCCAAAAATTAGCGCCTATGCGACGAATTTCGAAAGAGATTTTTGGGGTGCGTCTCGCCAACATCTGATTGGTGGAGTTTTCGACGGGGTGATCACCGATACCGAAGGACCGGAAGTGCGCTTATATATTAATGATACGAATTTCGTGTCCGGCGGATTTAGCGATCCCGATCCAACAGCCCTTGGTTTCTTATATGATGAGAGTGGTATTAATGCGGTTGGATTGGGAATTGGGCACAACTTAAGCCTCATCTTAGACGGCCAACCGGTCAACGTTAACGACTATTACCAGAGCGCCATTGACGATTTCACGCGCGGCAAGATCACCTATCCTTATTACGACCTCGAGTACGGTGAGCACAGCTTGGAGCTGCGCGCTTGGGATGTGCTCAATCAATGGGGCTACGATAGCATAGCCTTTGTGGTGGTGGATTCAGAGAAGCCGGTGTTGAACCAATTGCTTGCCTATCCCAACCCCTTCCTCGATGAGGTGAACTTCAACTTGAGTCATGACGAGAGTGGGGAAGGCGGTACATTGGTCATGGATTTAATGAACAACGAAGGCCGAATTTTGTGGCGCAAAGAGGAGAGCCTAACCCTCCTGGGGGAGGAGACCGCATTGCCTAGCTTTAAAATGTCGGAAATAGAAGGCGGACGCCCAGGTCCTGGTTTTTACCATATTAGGGTCCAATTCACCCGAAATGTTGATGGAAAATCTGCCGCAATACAAGAAAAGCTCATATATATACGTTAAACTTGCGCTGCGACAAGCGTTAACCCAACTATGAAGAAACTCGCATTCCTATCCTTAGCAATGGTATTTGCCTTCCAAGCGAAAGCGCAAAGCAACCTCAAATACAATGTGGTCACTACTGCAGTACCCATTCTATTGGTGAGCCCAGATTCCAGAGCTGGTGCCATGGGAGATGTTGGTGTGGCGAGCACGCCTGATGGTAATTCGAGTGCATGGAACCCGGCGAAATTGGCCTTTCTGGAGAATAAGAAAGCTTCGATGGCCATGTCGTATACGCCGTGGATGTCGAAATTGGTCCCAGATATTGATCTAGCTTATGTGAATTACACCAAAGCGTTGAGCGACCGTCAAGGCATCAGCGCCTCGTTGCGTTACTTCTCATTGGGAGAAATCAATTTTACCAACGAGCAAGGAAACTCGATGGGGACCTTCAATCCTTACGAATTCTACCTGGACGTAGCCTACGCTTTGAAACTCAGCGATCATTGGAGTGCGGGAACCGCATTGCGTTGGATCTATTCGGATATTGCACAGGGCCAAGTTGTTCAAGGTCTTCAAACCAAACCTGGACAAAGCGGTGCCGCCGACCTCGGATTTTATTACCAAGGTGATTATACCAATATCAAAGGTGGCCGTCGTCAGGCTTGGTCTGCCGGTATTGCGCTGACAAACTTGGGTGCCAAAATCGCTTATTCTGAAAGTGGAAACAGTGACTTCTTGCCGACGAATTTGCGCATCGGTGGGGGGTACCACTTGGAAATTGACGAATACAATCAAATGTCTGTGTACTTGGACTTGAACCGCCTCGTGGTACCTACTCCTCCAGAATTAGGGACCAATGGTGAAATCGTTGCCGGTATGGACGACAATGTAACGCCCTTGATGGGCGTGTTCCAGAGCTTCAACCCTGCGGCAAAACCAGGTGGCTTCGACGAGTTGCTTCAGGAGAACATCTATAACTTCGGTTTGGAATACAAATACGACAACTTCTTGTTCGCCCGCGCCGGATACCTCCACGAGCACAAACTCAAAGGGAACCGCCAATACGTGACGATGGGATTCGGCCTTCAATACAACGTGTTCACCATCGACATGGCCTACCTCATCCCGGCCAGTCCAACCACTCGTTCGCCACTGGAAAACACCCTTCGTTTCTCCATGGCCTTCAATATTGACGGATTCTTAGCGCAGTAAGGCGAATATTCCGATTCTTTCAAAATTCAGCCACTTTGTTATAAAGTGGTCAACTTAAAGCACATCTTGTTTTGCTAGGTGGGGTTTTGCGTTAAATTTGTCGCTCAAAACACATCGACGACAAATGGCAAAAAAGCGCGTAACTAAAGCTACCTATTTGAAGTGGTACGAAGACATGCTCTTCTGGAGGAAGTTCGAAGACATGGCCGCAGCATTGTACATCCAGCAAAAAATCCGTGGATTCTTGCACTTGTATAATGGTCAAGAAGCAGTATTGGCAGGCTCTGCCTACGCAATGCAAGAAGGTGATAACATGATTACGGCCTACCGTAACCACGTACAGCCAATCGCATTGGGCGAAGATCCTCGCCGTATTATGGCAGAACTTATGGGTAAAGTTACCGGTACCTCTCGTGGTAAAGGTGGCTCTATGCACATGTTCTCACCAGATAAAGGATTCTGGGGTGGTCACGGTATCGTAGGGGGTCAGATTCCTCTAGGTGCTGGATTGGCTTTTGCTGACCAATACAACGGTAAGAAAAACGTTACCCTTACTTACATGGGTGATGGTGCAATCCGTCAGGGTTCTTGGCACGAAACGGCAAACTTGGCCATGCTTTGGAAACTACCAGTAGTATTCTGTGTAGAGAACAACGGATATGCCATGGGTACATCGGTAGAGCGTACAGCGAACCACACAGACATTTACAAACTTGGTTTGGGTTACGATATGCCTTGTCGCGCAGTCGACGGTATGGACCCAGTAGCAGTATATGATGCCATTTACGAGGCTACCGAACGTGCGCGCAAGGGCGACGGACCAACATTGTTGGAAATCCGCACCTACCGTTACAAAGGACACTCGATGTCTGATCCACAGAAGTACCGTACCAAAGAAGAGGTAGCGGAATACCAAGCAAAAGATCCTATCACGCTTTGTTTGAATAAAATCAAAGAAGAAAAATGGGCAACTGATGAGGAGATCGCAACCATCGATCAACGCGTCAAAGACCTTGTGGCGGAATGTGTGAAATTCGGAGAAGAAAGCGATTTCCCAGATCCATCAGAATTGTACCAAGGCGTATACGCTCAGGAAGATTACCCATTCATCACTGAATAATAGAAAAGAACATGGCGATAGTAATTAACATGCCGAGATTGTCAGATACCATGACCGAAGGGGTTGTGGCTAAATGGCACAAGAAGATTGGCGACACAGTAAATGAAGGCGACTTGTTGGCGGAAATTGAAACCGACAAAGCCACCATGGAATTTGAAGCATTCCCAGGTCAAGAGGGTAAACTCCTATATATCGGAACTGGCGAAGGCGAAACTGCTCCTGTAGATACCGTATTGGCTATCCTAGGAGATGAAGGTGAGGATATTGAAGCTTTGAAAGCTGGTGATGCGGCTCCTGCAGCGGCTCCAGCAGAAGAGGCAGCTCCAGCTCCGGCAGCAGCTCCTGCACCAGCAGCTACTCCAGCTCCTGCGCCAGCGGCGACACCGGCTCCAGCACCTGCACCCGCTCCAGCGGCACCAGCAGCTGCCGACGGCAGCGTGAAAGCATCACCACTTGCTCGCAAACTGGCAGCAGATCGCGGCATCGACTTGAACATGGTTCAAGGTTCGGGCGATCACGGTCGTATTGTGAAGCGCGATGTAGATTCATTCAATCCTGCATTCCATACTTCGGCTCAGCCAGGCGCGGCAGCAGCAGCTCCAGCTCCAGCGGCTCCAGCCGGCGTAGAGCACTACACAGATTACCCTGTGAGCCAAATGCGCAAGGTCATTGCGAAGCGTTTGAGCGAAAGCAAATTCACTGCGCCACATTTCTATGTGACGATGGACATCGATATGGACAACGCTATTGCGGCACGCAAAGCGATGAACGCATCGGGCGACGTGAAAATCAGCTTCAACGATCTCGTAGTGAAGGCAACAGCATTGGCTTTGAAGAAGCACCCGGCAGTAAACAGCTCATGGATGGGCGACTTTATCCGAGTAAATGATCACGTACACATCGGTGTAGCTGTGGCTATTGAGGATGGATTGTTGGTACCAGTATTGCGTCATGCAGACCAAATGGCCCTTTCTCACATCTCTGCGAGCGTGAAAGACCTTGCTGGTAAAGCAAAAGACAAGAAGCTACAGCCGGCAGATTGGGAAGGCAACACCTTCACTATTTCTAATCTAGGAATGTTCGGTGTAGAAGAATTCACTGCTATTGTGAACCCACCAGATGCAGGTATCCTTGCAGTAGGCGGTATCAAGCAAGTTCCCGTGGTGAAGGATGGCCAAGTTGTTCCTGGCAACGTCATGAAAGTGACCTTGAGTTTGGACCACCGTGTTGCGGATGGTGCGAGCGGAGCAGCATTCTTGCAATCACTGAAAGCATATTTGGAAAACCCGGTGACCATGTTGGTATAATCCGGTGAAAATTTTCCCCAAAATTTGAATGG
>Ga0255772_10004959_pt1 | contig 12405 bp, 9 predicted proteins | sample 071ome_34_FD_179970 | JGI IMG/M metagenome (GOLD analysis project Ga0255772, IMG submission 179970) | Coastal salt marsh microbial communities from the Groves Creek Marsh, Skidaway Island, Georgia - 071411BT metaG (version 2) | ecosystem: Environmental > Aquatic > Marine > Intertidal zone > Salt... | reverse complement strand
GAAGTGGTGGTTCCATTTAGTGATGACTATACAAAAGTTAGTTGTGATTCAAATGGTAATTATTTTAAATTAAATTTGAGTAACTTTGAATATAACAGAGATTACTATATAGAAATAAAAGTAAATAGAAGTGGTGTAATTGAATACTTTGCAGATAAGGATTTAACTTTCACCGTAGAGAAGTAAAATGGCAATAGACAATCAGTTTAGGATTAATGAACTAATTAGTAGTGGTTCTAAAGCAATTGTTTCAAAAGATGTAGAAACAGGAAAACATACTTTTGTTACAAATGCAGATACTATTGTATTAAGTAAAAGTGAGGGTGGAGATGCACCTTATACTCATATTCGTGGTGAAAGAGATGGGGAACAAGTTGGTAGAATTGAAAAACCAAAATACGATGAGGAACAATTAAAAAAATCAGTTGATGTTGAAGTTGATGAATTAATTGGTAAACCAAGAAAACCAAAACCTGATGTTGTTCCAAGACCAGTATACGAAGATTTAAGAAAATTATATGAACAAGCATTGTCTGATTTGGCAGCTGCAAATGCAAGAATAGCACAATTAGAAGCAGAAATTCAATCACTTACTGCAGAAATAGAAGCATTGTTAATTGAAAATGATTCTTTAAAATTACAAAAAGCATCTGCAGATAATGAAGCACAATCAGCAACACAAAGATATTCTGATTTATTAAAAGATTTTTCTAATTCTATTATTAAAGGAACAAGAGATGGTATTGAAAGAGTTTCTTTAAAAGCACAAGTAGAAGGTTTACAAGCACAAAAAGAATCTTTAAGAGCTCTATTAGTCCAAACACAATCTCAGTTAGCAGGTGCACAAGCAGAAACAACTGCAGCAGCAGCTGGTTTAACACCTGGAAAAGATAATGAATTCTTCTACAAAGTAGAATCTGAAACAAAAGCAGCTGGAGAATATGATATAGGATGGACAACTGCAAAAAGAAAGAATGTTAGAACGAGTGGTAAAGCAGGATATATAGAAGTACAAAACTTAAAAGACAATGGAGAGTTAATTACAAAACTTGAAATCCAAACATCAGGTCAACTATCAGAATGGGGACCATTAGGATTTACTGAAGCAACCTCTAAGTCACCTGGTCCTGCTAAAACTAAAAATACAAATATTGAACAAGGAGCAAAAGAGAAATTTGATTTATATTTCAATGTTAAGATTGGTGGGAAAAATAAACCAAAACCACCAGGTGGGGGAGCAAAAGACTATAAAGGTAATTGGGTAGTAAAGGTAACTTATTCGGATGGAACATCATCTGAAACAGAAAGTTTAAGTTGGTCTGTTAGAAAAAATAGAAAGAGTTAATAAATGGCAATACAAGACTTTAAAAAAGTAGAGGGAACAAAAGGATACTTTGTTGATGACAAAGACCGAAATATCTTTGAGAGGGAAATCTCTAAAGGATACTTTGGTATGAATACTGGTGACCTTATTGAATTTATTATCTATGATTCCAATGATAATCAATTACCACAAGAAGTAAATGGTGGTAAGTTAGTAAGATATATAGAATATAATGATGATACTGAAAAAAAATATTTTGGTAAAGTTCAAAAAAATAAACTAACAATAAAATCAAATGACTCAGATGAGTTTTTTATAGATACTGAAAAATTAATAAAAGAAGCAGGATATTCTCAAGGTATTTTCAAAACACAAGTTTCTTTAGTAAATAGAAGATTAGGTTCTGAAGATAGAGTAAATGATAAAGTTTGGATACATGAAATAGCACCATCAAGAACAGAAGTAAGATTATTGCCAACAATTGAAAATCAAACAGGAAAACCAAATTCTGATTTAGAAGAAAGATATAAGTGTTTTATTAAGTGTGAAATATTTGCAGGAGATGTATTTCCTTTTATAGATGAGTTTTTAAATCAAATGCAGGTAGAAGAAATTGTTAAAAATATGTTAACTACCAAAGGAAAAGTAGAAGATGGTAAAAAATATATTGACTTAATTAAAAAGGAATTTAAAATAGACAATTTTGATATTTGGGTTACAAAAGTAAAAGAAAAAATAGTTGAAGCTTCAAATCATTATAAATACAACAGAGAATATAATATTATATCAAACAAATATGGTAAACCATTAAATGTATCACCAAAACTTTGTTATAAAGAAAATGAAATTTATGATACAGTAACAAGTATTGTTGAAAATGTAATTCAGTTTTATTTACCAAAAAGAAATTTAAAAGAAGATAATATACTTAGTTTTGAACAACAAAAAACTATTGACAAAGTAGATGAACTTTTAAAAACGGTAACAAGTAATGAAGAGTTTGAAACATCTATACCAGAAACAATAAATGCAAAGATTGTAGGTTGTAAAGACCCTAATGCAGGAAACTATAACCCTGATGCAGATATACATGACCAAACAATGTGTATTTATGTAAAGCCAGACCCAGATGATATTCCAAAGCCAGTTGATAAACCAATTCAAACTCCAGTTATAGAACCTATAAAACCAAGACCATTTACTGTACCTGTAAATAGTGGAGGTGGGGGTGGTTTCTCATTTAGACCAGAACAATATGGAATATTTGGTCAAGATGAATTTGGAATGACAAGTAGTGAACCAATAATTCTTAATAATGAAAGGTATGAATAATGGCACATAGAAATAAACCACATACCGCACCATTATTAGATGGAAAAAAAATTAAACAATTTGTTTCAGATGGAAGTATTGTCTCTGGTGTTGAGGTAATAGGAGATTGGGAATGGAATGGAAAAAAATGGATTGATGTTACACCAGAACCAAAACTAGATTTTTACCAAAGGGATATGGGACCAGCAATACAATCAGGAGATGGTGGAAATCTGGCTTTTATTGATAACACCGTAAGAAGTTCAACAACTCTTGCAGATGGTAGTAATTTTCTTGATTTAGGCAATGGTATTGTTAGTGATGCATATGGTGGAATATCTTTTACACCAGGAGAAGGACCAAGATTTGACAACCCAATTTTGAAAAGGGATATACATTTATCTTTAAGTGTAAAGACTATTAAAGGGGAATTATTTATAAATGGTGAATTAACTCCTCAAAGAATATTTGGTTATTTTGATAGACAACTTAGTAATGGTCTTACATTTGAAGTAAAACAAGGTGATGGTATATCAAAAGAAAAATATTATTTAGTACAAGAAGGTGATAGAAATATTTGTCTATATCAAACAATTAGAAGTTGGGATAGAGAAGATGGAATAGACTCATCAGGACAAAAAAAGATAAATACATTTACAACAGACTCTATTCATACAATATCTTTTACGGATATTATTATAAATCAACCAATTGAAGATGACCCAATAGATGAAAGACCTATCGACCCAAAACCACCAGAGGTTCCAATTACTTTAGATACACCAAGTATAGAAGTTTCACCATCAACTTATACATACAACATAAATAGTCCACAAGGATTTTCTATTATTTGGAAAACACAACTCGCAGATAAGGTAAACTTTAATTTAGGAAAAGTACAAAAAGAATTAAAACCACAGGGTGAGTTAGTTTTAGGTAAATCTGATTTTCCAAATGGTGTTGGACAATACACAATTTATTTACAGCCAGTTAATAATGACGGTGGTAGTGGAGCATATGAAAGTATTGTTGTAAATGTAATTTCAAAAGCATATATTCCAGGACCAGATATTGTTACTATAAATTATCCTGAAAATATTATTGGAGCAGATTTTAAAGGTTATGATGTAGACTTTAGAATTGATTGGTCATCTATTAATACTAATTGGATAAATATTTACGCAGGTAAAGTTTCTGAGAATACATTAGTTGCAAAAAAACAAACACCTCAAGGAAAAGTAATATTAAATATTCAAAATGTATTACAAGCGGCAGGAAGAAATATAGAAAAAGATGCAGATGTAATTGATTTTAAATTATGTTTAGTTCCATACAACTCAGAAGCAGATGAAGTTGTATCTGGAAAAAAAGAAGAAATTAAAATAAGATTTGATGTAAGTAATCTTAAATTAAGAAGAAATAATGTCATAAAAGATATAAGAAGTGCAATAACTTCAACACTTGACAAGTCAATATTAAAAGCAGATAATTCTAAATATCTTACTCACATATTACATTTTGGAAATGGTGAAAATAAATTAATTTCTACTTGGGATATTGATAGAGAAACTTTTTCTGAATATGAAGTAGTTAATGAATTAACTGGCGAAGAAAGAAAAGTAAAAGAAGAAGAATCATTAGTATTAAAATTATACGAACCATTAGGTGGAGAAATACAACCAAATCAACAAGTTTGGATTTCTAAAATACAATCTATACCAATAGTCGAATCATTAACAATTTTAAATGAAGGGGATGAAGATTGTATTGTTTTACAACCAAATTTAAATGATGAATTCACAGACAATGTTGGATTACAAATTTATGATGATTTAATTTCAAGTGGTTCATCTACTTCTACTGACATTGTAAATCAATTTGTAAGTGGTAGTGGATACAATCTAAAAGAATTAGATATAGATTTTGTAAGTCAATCTTATAGTATTATCGAAAATGGTTCTGGTGCATTTAAACAAAAAGGTGAACAAACAATCAATTATAAAAACTTTGTTAAATATTCATCAGCAGAAGAAAGAATAGAAAACTTTTGGTATAAAGTTAAACTAATAGAATTTTATAATAATAAATTAGATTTAGTTACTTCGGGTTCTCACTATCTAACAAGTATAACTTTAAGAAACGAAAAACAAAAAATAGAACATCAAATAAATGGTGTTAAAAATGGATTTGATGCATTTGAAAGTTTCTTATACACAAGTTCTTCATTAGGTGGATTAACTTATCCTGGTGCAGGTCAAAACGCAGTTTCATCTTCAACATCTGCAGATGGGTTATCTTGGTATAATAGTACTTTAGGAGATAGATTTAGTCCATCAGAAGGTACTGCAAGACACTATGACTTATATAATGACTCAAGATTAGTAAACAATTTACCATCTCATGTACAAAATTCAAGTGAGGGTGAGGAATTTACTTTATTCTTTGATATGATTGGACAGCACTTTGATAATATTTGGGTGTATATAAAATCATTAGCAGAAAGTAGAAAACTTGAAAACAAACAAAATGTTGGTATAAAAGATAGATTCTTGTATCAGATGTTGGAGTCATTAGGTTGGGATGCAGATATAGGAGTTAAATCTGCAGCACTTTGGGATTTCGCATTTGGTAAAGATAAAGATGGTACTCAATCAAGAGCAACAAGTGGTAAAGATAGGCAAAATGAAGTTTGGAGAAGAATCCTTAACAACTTACCTTACTTACTAAAACACAAAGGTACAAAGAGAGCAATACATGCTTTAATGAGTTGTTATGGTGTTCCATCATCTATTCTAACAATAGCAGAATTTGGTGGACCAAGAGATGTAACTCAAAGTGGAACTTCTAAATTTACTTATGAAGATAGAACTGCGGCTATAAAAGTTAGTGGTAGTTTAAATCCAACAATTGATGTTGATTGGAAACCGTATAATGGAGACCATCCTAATTCAGTAGAGATTAGAATTAATACAGAAATAAAACAAGACCACAAAATTATTAGTGGTAGTAATTGGTCATTAGATGTAATAAAAGACACAGGTTCACTTGCAAAAGTACAACTAACAGTTGGTTCAGTATCTGCTTCAACAGCAACATTCCCATTCTTTAATGATGAATATACACAAATAGTTGTAAATAGAACAACAGGAAGTTTAACTGATGAATTTACATTCTATGCAAAAGAAGGTTTCCAAGAAAGAATTAGAAATGAAGTTTCAAAATCATTGACTTCAGTTGATAAATCTTGGGAAAGTGGAAGTCAAATATCAATTGGTGGTACATCATCTAATTTCTTTGTCGATGAGTTTAGATTATGGACAACTGCATTAAATGAAGTAGTAATTGATAATCACACTCTTTTACCAGATGCAATTGACGGAAACTCACCATCAGCATCAAGTGAAGATTTAATATTTAGAAATGATTTTGAATATCCAAAAAATAGATATAGTGATACTTCAATTAATAATGTTGCAATAACAACAACATATGCAGCATCTTCAACAGCAACTAATTTTGATAATGATACAACTTATCCTTATCAATATCAACCATATGATAGAACTGTAACCGCAAATGTTCCTTCAAGTGGTACTTCATTTGGAAATAAGTTTAGATTTGAAAATCAATACGAATTAGGTGAAGATACTGTACTGAATGCAACATCATCAATTGATTTATCTTATAGACAAAGGTCAACTAAAAAGTCATTTGATAAGGCACCAGTTGATACAAACAAGTTAGGTTTATTCTTTTCACCAACAAAAGAAATAGATTTAGATATCTTAAAATCAGTTGGTCCACTTAATATTGATGATTATATTGGTGACCCTGCGGATAATTATAACGAAGAATATTCTGCATTAAAAACATATAGAGAATATTATTTCCAAAGATATAATCTTAATTTTAACGAATACATACAACTTGTAAGATATTTTGATAAAACATTATTTGACCAATTAGTAACTTTAGTACCTGCGAGAGCAAAGGTTGCAAGTGGATTATTATTACAACCACATATATTAGAAAGAAGTAAAACTAAATGGAATAGACCAAGAGGTGAAGAAAACTATCATGAAGCAACTATTTCTAATACAGTAAATAATCAGTTAAGTTCTTCTATATCAAATATAGATGCGTTGATATCGGCAAGTGAAGATGTAAACCCAACAGTAGAATATAATAATATAGAAGGTCATGTTAGTGAATCCGATGATTCAAAAGTAACAGTAGAAATTAGAAACTACGATGGAACATATCAAAGTCAAGATGACCAATCATTATCAGGTACAATAACAAGAAACCAAAGTTCAACTATGGGAGGGTTTGAATTTTTAGTAAATGCACAAATAACAGGTTCAACACTTGCTTCATATTTCCAAACTGATGGATATGAACAAATAGGAATGGACTTTGATGGATTGTCAAGATTAGGATTTGGTTTATATGGAAAAGATTCATATTCTATAAGAACAAGATTTGATGGTAGAGGAAATTTAATAAAAGATAAAGTAAGAGTATTTAAAATCAAAGAATCATATCAAGAAGATGTAATAATTAATATTAATACAAATGATTCAAGTATGGGTACTCAAGTTAGTGAAATAACAAAATATAAAGATAAAGTTGTTATATTGAGTCAATCTGGCTCTGCACCAACAGTTGGGGGTAATGTTACTGAAGTAACTCCTTTAGATGGGTTCTTCTCAACGCATTATGTTAATGTTGGTGATTTAACAAGTGGTATGGAAAACTCATTCTTTAATGGTTCAAAACAAACAAGCGCAACTACCTTAGATGGTGGTTCGCCAGTTCAAACATTTACTACTAATCCAAATACATTAAGAGTATCTGATAGTGGAAGAGGTAGTGGAGAACCAATTTTAGAGGTTGACTAATATTTATATTAAAGGAAAAATTACTAAAAATATAAATTGTTATATTTATATATTGAATAATAATAGGGAATAAATTATGGCTTACTTAGATAACTCAACAATAACCGTAGATGCAATTCTTACCAAAAAGGGTAGAGAAAAACTTGCAGCTGGACAAGGTTTAAACATAACACAATTTGCTTTAGGAGATGATGAGGTTGATTACACATTGTATGAACCAGCACATCCAAAGGGTTCTGCATATTATGATGCAGCAATTAGAGCAATACCAATTACTGAGGCTTCACCTGATGAAACTCAAGTATTAAAGTATAAATTGGTAACATTACCAAAAGGAACAACAAAAATTCCTCAAGTTGAATTTGGTGTACCTAACATTTCAGTTACACAAACTTCAGGACAAGTTTCTCTTTCACCAACAACTTCACCAAGTGGAAACGCATCTAAAGGATATACATTAGTATTATCTAATAAGAATGCAGGTTCAATTGTAGGTCAAGGTGCAGGAGCAGGAACAGGAACAATACCAGTATTTTTGGGAGATGAAGTAACAACTACTGCAGCCGTAGAAAGTGGAGCAACATTCACATTTATCCCTAACCCAAATATTACAACAACTATTAGAACAACATTGACTGTATATGGTAACGAAACGGGTGGTTCACAAACTATTCCTGTTACAGTAACTTATGTACAACCAACATAATAACGGAGATTTATAAAAGATGGCAACAATAACAGGACAAGCAGGAGTAGATTTATCATCAGATTTAGCTGCATATTTATCAGCAAATCAAGGTAACCTTACTTCAGAACAACTAACACAAATCATCAACGAATATTTAACTGGTGGTGATAAACTTGCAGCACAAGGTGGTTCAATTACTAACGGTATCTATAAAAGATTTGGTGAATTTGACCAAGTGACTGGTAAAGTTGAAGTTGTTACTACTGGCTTATGGAGTGGTGATACGGGAAGTTTAACTTCTTTCTTTACTTCTTCTGCACAAGTAGCACAATCAAGTGGTGATTATTATTATAATATTTATAACACCGCAGCAACTTCATCAGTACAATTTTCAGTAGCATATGGACATAGATTAGGAAGTGGTTCAGTTTCATTAGCAAATGATGACTCTTCTACTTTAGCAACTAAATCAACATACGCTCAGTACAAACAAATTCTTTTAGACCAAGATGATACACAATTCTCTTTCGCAACTGGTTCTGGTACAGCACACAATTCAGACGCCATCTATGTAATTAACCTTGCAAGAGCTAGATATAAAGAGAAAATGGATGCAGGAAACTGGTCATTGAAATTATCAGGTTCAGCGGGTGTAACAACTTTAATCGATGATAGTGGAAAGAAATTTTCAGATACAGTAGGAAAAGCAGGTAGAGTATTTGATGTTGTATCTGGTTCTCTAAACTTAGGTTCTCAAAGTGATGCAACTATCGCAGCAAAATATGCAAGTGGTAGTGGAACAATCGCAGCAGGACAAGGATTTGGTAAATTCTATCCTGATATGGGTATTGTAGTTCTTAACCCTGAAGCAGTAGCGGCAGAGGTTGGTAATGTATATGGAACAAACCTAACAGGTTCGTTGGTAGTAACATCAGAACAACAAAATCACAAATACTTATGGGAATCAATTAAGTTAGGTGGTGACTTCGAAGCAAGAAGAACAGAAAATGTTTCTACTTCTCATTACTTCGTAAGAGCAACTAACAGAGAATTTAACTTCTCAAATAATCCATCATACACAACAGGTACAGATGGAACATTCTCAGAATCAACATTTGAAACAGACCCTAAAACATTTATTACAACTGTTGGTTTATATAATGATTCAAATGAATTAATAGCAGTGGCTAAAACATCACAACCAATCGCTAAATCATTTGATAAAGAAGTATTAATCAAAGTAAAACTTGATTTTTAAACCGTAGGCACGCATTTCAAACATAAACAAACCCCATCGAGTATGGGGTTTTTTATTTCAATATATTTATATAGAGGAATTATACTATGTTAAAATCAATACCAAAATCGAATATATCTCGAAGAAGCTTTAAAGTATATAAAAAGTTTACTGCTTCCCAATCAGATTATCCTGTAATAAAAGCATATACAGAAAGTGGAACATTTGATTCTGATACTTTTACAAAAGCAACGGGATTATCTGAAGATGTATTTGTACACTTACTATATAAATCTATTGAGAAAAAATATTATACCGATAATGGATTAATAAACAACTATGGTTTATTTTCAAATGATGCAGACTTTAGTAATGAAAGAGAAATAGGTAATAACATTTATGTAATAAAAATTGCACAATCAAAGTTTGGTGAAAGAATAAAACCAGGTTCAATAACAATTACAGATACGGATACATCAGAAGTATATTCTGATTCTGGTAAGGGTAGAATAGTATCAACATCACCAACTTATACAGTAGTTTCTCTTGACTTTTTTGAAGAAGAAATGATTCTTAGTATTGATGGAACAGATTATACATTTACTATAACGAGTTTTGACTTTAATACTGGAGCTGCTATTTTAACTTATCAATCAAATACGGATACTGAGTATATTGTAACATTTGATTTTAACAATAGTCAAGTTACATTTACAGCAGAGTTAGAAATTGGTGGAATAAGTATTGCACAAAATGATTTTGGTAACTACTTTTATTCAGATGGTTTAATTGTATTTTCATCTTTGTCATCAGACTTAACAAATTACAATATAGAATATAGGGCAACTCAAACAATACATGAAACTGAAATTTTGATAGAAGCAAAGGCAGGTGAATTTAATTATTCTCAAAACCCATCAGCAGTAGATGTAACAGTAAGTGGTTCATATGATTTTGAAACTACTGCAATAACAAATGTTTCACCAGCAAAGACAGTTAAGATAAAACATTATAATGATATAAAACAAAAATCAAGTTACGATGGTAGTTATGGAAGTACAACTGGTTCGTGGGATGATTATGATAATAATTTCTTATCTGACCCAACTGGCTCTTACTTGACAACTTATGTATCAACAATCGGTATTTATGATAAAGATGGTGATATGGTAGCAGTAGCAAAATTACCACAACCATTTAAGAACCTACCAGATTATGATGTAAACTTTATTATTCGTTTCGATACTTAATCTATATTTATATAATACAAGGAGTATTTATTATGGCAAAATCAATTAAAGACTTATACGACAACTCAGAGAAATCAAAGTACCCAATTGGTACAGGATTAGATAAGACACCTACATCTGATGGATATGAAAATAAACTTCATAAAGATGACAAAGCTTTAGAACAAGCAAGAGGTGGAAAGTTAAATCAGAAAAAATATTCTGATAATATAACTTATTAAATTTTCAGTTTGACTTTATTTAAAAACAAGATTGACACTTGGGCATATGTTCATATTCCTAAGACAGGTGGAACTACTATCAAAAATCTTTTGAAAGAAGTTGATGGTAATCTTTCTCTACCAAATCATTCGCCAATTACTTCTATAAACAACAAAGATATTTTTACTTTTACTTTTGTTAGAAATCCATTCACAAGATTTATGTCATTATATTATCATGAATGTAGAAAAGTAAAAGATACAATTCAACTAAAAAGATTTGTTGAAAATGTTACTGATAACTTTTTTTTGTATATGCCACAAAGTTACTACATTAACGAGGACAAAGCAAATCTATCATTTATAGGAAAATATGAATCTTTTATAAATGATTTAAATTTTATATTAAACGAATTTAATATACAACAAACTATTCCTCACTTAAACCGAAATCCAATTTATGATAAACACCCAAATTTAGATTCAGATAAATATTATACTCAAATTTTATCTCAAGAAAAGTGGGTAGTAGAGTGGATTCGAGAAAGGTATAAGGATGACTTTAAGATTTTTAACTATGGGATGGACTTACCAAGGTAGACCAATAACAGAAATTTCTGATATGCCCGAGGGGACTATTGGATTTATATATAAAATTACAAATCACCAAACAGGTGAATATTATATAGGGAAAAAATCCTTATATGCAAAAAGAACTTTACCACCACTAAAAGGTTATAAAAGAAAACGAAAGGTGGTAAAAGAATCTAAATGGAAAGATTATCGTTCTTCAAATACAGCAGTTCAATTGTGGTTTCATGAACACGAAGCTGCAAGATTATCTAATAATCAAAATGAAATTAATGATTCTTTAGAATTAAAGATACTAAGGTTTTGTAAAACACCAAAGTCTCTAACTTACTATGAAGTAGAAGAATTGTTTCAAAATAGGGTTTTAGAGGATGAATTATCCCTAAATGACAACATTTTAGGTAAATTTTTTAGAAAAGATTTGGATATTTAAAATATTTTTTGTATATTTACATAGTTTTATTGGTAAATTATGCTATCACATCACGATAAACAACAGGTTATAACAATATTAGATGAGGTGTTGGGCGTTGGTACATCTATGAAAAATGATGAACAAGCTCACTATTGTCCATTTTGCCATCACCATAAGAAAAAGTTACAAATTAACTTAAAAACTCAATATTGGCACTGTTGGGTTTGTGATGCAAAAGGAAGAAAGATACAAAGGTTATTAAAAAGACTTCATGTAGATTCTCGTAAATTAAAGAAAATATACGAAATCTATGGTGATGATTATATTGTTTATAGTAAGGATACCGAAGATGAAAAGGTAGAGTTAAGGTTACCTAATGAGTTTCAGTCACTTTTAAAAGTACCAAAGGGTAAGATAAATCCTGTGTACAGAAAGGCATTGAAATATGCAGAAGAAAGGGGTATCACTAGAGAAGATATTAGAAGATA
>Ga0255772_10004935_pt1 | contig 12439 bp, 14 predicted proteins | sample 071ome_34_FD_179970 | JGI IMG/M metagenome (GOLD analysis project Ga0255772, IMG submission 179970) | Coastal salt marsh microbial communities from the Groves Creek Marsh, Skidaway Island, Georgia - 071411BT metaG (version 2) | ecosystem: Environmental > Aquatic > Marine > Intertidal zone >... | reverse complement strand
ATACTCTCTTTAATGGAACCTATAAACAAGAGGAAGAGATTGAGTTTTTTATGCACCATGATGGTGGCCATATCTCTGTTGATAACCGTTATGAGATTCCAATGTTAGAAGAGGTTGCAGCAAAATTAGAGAGAAAACAACCAGTGATTATGCGTATAAATTTAGATGTTGGAGCTGAGACCCATCCAATGGTGTTGACTTCAGGGTACGATCAACAGTTTGGTATATCTATTGGGTTTGCTGAAGAGGCATTACAACAAATCTATAACTCAAAACATTTACTTTTTTCTGGAGTCCATGTACATATTGGAAGTCAGATTAAAGACCCAGATCGCTACAAAAAAGCAATGAGCGAGTGTGCAGATTTTCTTAATGCCCATCCTGCAAGTGTAGAAAGAGAGATAGTCTTTGATGCTGGTGGTGGTTTCTTTTCACCTTATGCTGGTGATGAAGTAGACCATGAATTAAAAGTGTATGCTGATGCAATCCATGAAGGGGTTAAAGAACATTGGAGTGGATCCTATAAAGTCATGATTGAACCAGGGAGAGCGTTAGTGAATAATCCGGGAGTGATTTTATATACCGCTGGTGCCATTAAAGATGATCGAGGTGAGAAACCTTATATTTTAGTGGATGGTGGAATGTCAGATAATCCAAGACCAGCTCTGTATGGAAGCGAACATAAACTCTTTAATATCTCTGGTGGAAAAGCTGGAGATGACGTAGTACATGCAGTCTCTGGTAGGCACTGTGAAAGTGGAGATTTACTAGTCAAAGATGCCATGTTGCCAAGTGATACTCTTTCAGGAGATATTTTAATGTCTACTTCTACTGGAGCCTATACCTTTGCTATGGCAAGTAACTATAACCGAGTCCCAAAATCTGGAGTTGTTGCAGTTACCAACAGCGGTGTAGTTGAGTTAGTGAATAGGCAAAGCTTTCAAGATACATTTATTAACGATTTATAACTAGGTAATAATCTAACTTTTAATTTATTTTTTATAGTTCTAAAATAAAAATATGAGTGCAACAGGAAGATTGCTAGAAGTATGGCAATCATGGCATGAAGGATCCGATGATAATAAATGTCGAGACGAGCAAGGTTGTGTAGAAGATTACAATACCACCTTTAATCCTCAACCGCCTATCACTTCATGTTATTTTGAAAGTAAAAAGCCTAAAAACAAAAGTCAAGAAGATTTATTAGGAAAAATAAAAACATTTGTTAGTGAACGAGATTGGAATCAATATCATGATCCAAAGAATTTAGCAATTTCACTTAATTTGGAATCCACAGAAGTACTAGAACTTTTTCAATGGACAAAAGACAATGAAATTAACCCAGCAAAACTAGATAATTTAAAAGATGAGTTAGCTGATGTTTATTACTGGCTTTTACTACTTGCAGATTATTACAAAATAGATTTAGAAAATTCACTTGAAGAAAAGCTTGTAAAAAATGAGAAAAAATACCCTATTGAAAAATCAAAAGGTAAATCCAGCAAATATAACGAACTATAAAAATGTACTCATTTAATACCTATAGTTTCGATAAACAAGGATTAAATGAACTGAAAAAAAAAGACCCTTTTCCAAGTGTTTATATTATTGAAAATGGGTCAGAGATTTATATTGGTGAAGCTGTAGACCCAGCTAAAAGAATTCAATCTCATATAAGTAAAATGATTGTATCTCAACCAGCAAACATGCACATAATTTCAAACGAAGATTTTAATAAATCGGTTATTTTAGATTTAGAGTCCTACTTAATCCAGCTAGTCAAGTCTGAAGGAAAACTTTCTATGATAAATAAAAATGAACTTGGTGTTAGGCACAACTATTTCATGAGACAGTCTTATCAAAACAGATTTCCAGAGATATGGAGAAAACTAATTGAATTAGGGCTTTCAGAAAAACATGAAGAATTAATTAAAAACTCTCAAATATTCGATTTTTCACCATACAAATCTTTGTTTCAAGAACAAGAGATTATAGTTGATGAGATTTTGGATTTGATTGAAAATAACGAAAAAAATGTATTCGTAATATACGGTGAAGCGGGTTCGGGGAAGACTATAGTTGCAAACTATTTACTAAAAGCTCTGTATGAAAAAAATAAAGATGTTGCACTTGTTTTTTCTATGACTTCAATCAGAAAAACCATAAAAGATGTATTTAAAAAAGTCCTAGGTATGGAAGAGAGAATTATAGGTCCAGCCGACCTAAGACACAAACGATACGAAATACTAATAGTAGATGAAACTCACAGGTTAAATAGGAGAAAGAATTTAGCAAACTATGGTGTTTTTGATTCCGTGAACAAACATTTTGGTCTAGACAATGACGGAGATCAATTTGATTGGGTTATTAAATCTGCTGACACAGTAATTTTATTCTTTGATGCTAATCAAAGTATCAAACCATCTGACATATTATCAAAAAAAGTTAAACAATTTATTGATGGTTCTAATTCAATTGAATTTACTTTAGAAAACCAAATAAGAGTAAATGGTGGTAAAAATTATTTGGATATGATAAATGCGATTCTCTACGAGAAAGAAGTTAAAAAATTAAGAATTAAAAACTATGATTTTAAACTATTTGACAATATTCATGAAATGTATTCAGCAATACAAAACCAAGAAACAGTTCATGGTTTTTCAAGATTAATTGCAGGATATGACTGGGCTTGGGATAAAAATAGTGAATTTGATATAGAAATTAATGGGTTGAAACTTAAGTGGAACAGTAAAACAGAAGACTGGATTAGTTCACCAAATTCTATTAATGAGGTAGGTAGTATTCATACAACTCAAGGCTATACACTAAATTATTCTGGAGTCATAATTGGACCTTCATTAGGTTATGATAAAAATAAAAATCAAATAGTTGCATTTCCAGATTTATATAAAGATAGGAATGGAAAAGCTGGAATAGAGCCTGATCAATTAAAGGAGTTTATTTTAAATATATATTATGTTTTACTCACTCGAGCAAGATTAGGTACTTATATTTTTATTGAAGATATAAATTTACGAGAATATTTTAAAAATCAGATTCCAGAAATAATAAATACAAACTCGTTAGAAAGATAAAGGATTCATGAATACAGAAGAAGCATTTCATAAAATTAATATGCTCAAAGGTAAGTCAATAGACTCCATTGACCTAATCAACAAAGGAAATGATGGACAGAGGGTAATGACAGCAATAGGGTTAGCCAATGACTCAAGACCTCTAGACTTTGATGATGGTGATTTAAAAACCAACAAACATCTAAAAGGAAAACCTTCAGAGACACTATTTATTTCACAAATAAAAAAAAGAATAGGTGAATTCGAAAATGGTTTAAAATTTCATGATTCATGGATATATGAAAAAATTAAAAGATTTGTATACCTACCAATTCATAAAGACAACAGTCCAAACCATGTTATTGGGATACCTCAACTTATTTCAGAAGAGATTTATCCAGATTTATACAAAAAAATAGAGGAAGATTTCAATTATGTATCTTTAAATATTCAAAATTGTATTCAAAACAAAGAAGCCCTGCACACCATAACTGGCCCTAATAACTTTTTACAAATTAGATCCAAGGATAGTAAAAAGAAAGATGGAACTTATAATGCTATTGTTTTTAATGAACACCAGTTATACAGTAAAAATATGGCATTCTACTTTACTATCCCTTTCCTAAAAGAGCTAAAAAAATTACTCTAGCTAATAATTTGAAATTAACGATTCTGCATCAAGGATTTACCAATTTTTTCAACAACACCTACAACAAGAGCGTTACCCATAAGAAAAGCTCTTTTACCATCTGTCACACTCTCATCTTTTGTATGATTATCTGGAAACATATTCAGCCTTTCTAGTTCTACAGGTGTGAGCCTTCTTAGTTTTCCTTTGTCTTCAATTACGTGTTTGACTCTAGAAGGCGAAGAACCACCCTCACTAGTTATGATTGTTCTTGATGGTTTATCTTTACTATCTGGAAAAGCTACAGCGCCCTCAGACCATGTAAATGTAAATCCGTCTGCTGTAGTTTTTTCTTTACGTTTAGCTCCCTTTAGTTCTTTCCATTTTTCTAACTTATCATTAGAAAGATAGAATTCATCTGGTATATTTGTTTTTTGCATAATGTCCTTAATAGTTTTCTTGTTCCCACTAAATTCAGGCAACGTAGCTACTGTAAAAATTTTCCCATTTATCATTACACCAGTATTTTTAAAGACTGTTTTCTTTGCATTTTTATTGAAGTTTTTAGATACTGAAAGCAGATCTTCTTTAAAATCAATTTCCTCTACAACGGTTGGTGTTTTAATTAATTTCCCAGTTTTTTTGTCTTCTTTAATTTTTGAATAGTTTTTATTAATTGGAAACTCTTTGGCAAACACACCCTCTCTTAGTATCCAGCTCTCTATGTCTGAACTATTTAATTTATTATATAGAGATGAGTTTTTCAAAAATCCTAAGAAAAATATCCTCCTTCTCCTTTGAGGCATACCATAATCAGCTGCATTAATAACTCGCCACTCTACCGCATAACCAAGTTCATCTAAGCTTTTAAGAATTACTCCAAAATCTCTACCTCTTTGTGATGACGGTGAATTAAGCAGTCGATCAACATTTTCTAAAATTAAAATCTCAGGCTTTTTTTGTTTATCACTTAAAATTCTGTAAATCGACCACCAGAGAACACCCTTTTTCCCAATCAAACCTTTGGAGTTTTTTAAAGTTGATGCAACAGAATAATCTTGACAAGGAAAACCAGCACAAAGCACATCATGATTAGGAATATCAGAAGTTGGGACTGATTCTATGTCTTTGTTAGAGTGCCCAAAGTTTCCAAATCTTTTTTCATAAATAATTGAAGCGTGTTGGACTTTTGTCATAGGTTCCCATTGGTTGCTCCAGATAACTTCAAAATTATCTATTGATTCCAAACCTAATCTAAAACCACCAACACCAGCAAATAATTCAATGACCTTTAGTTTCTTATCCATTAATTAATACCATTTCTTATTTATACATTATAGGTTTATATAGAGACATTATTATATTTTTGAAACACCTACTCACTATTCAGCAATATGTAATCAATTAATTTATACACAACTTTACAAACTAAAAACCAACAATCAATTTTTTAAATTTTATTAGGCTTAAAATTTTTTACTGTATTTTTGATGCTCTTTACAAAATAATGGATTATCAGTTTTAGCTAACTCCGCTCTATTGAACTCATGTGGACCTTCTGGACTTTTACATATTTCTATTTCTACATTATTAACGTTAATTGTTTCATGAGATTGCTCGTTATATGTTTTTAAATTTTCATCGGCACATAATTTACAAATACTTGCGTATCTTTCGTTTAATTCGAATTTAATAAATTTATCGTTGCTTTTTCTTATTTTACATTTGTAACAGTATTGATAATTTGCATTATTTGATTTACGTAAATCAATTATTTTTTTGTAGTCAGTTTTCATTTCTGGGTAAAAATTGAATGCTAGATCTAAATATTTTTGGTTTAATTCTGTAATCTTAAGAAGTTCATTAACAGAACTCCTTGGGTACTGTTCTAATAAATTAAAAAAATCATAAATTGGCTTTTTATCCAGGCGTTTACCTTCATTTATTTCTTTCTCAAATCTACTATTTGTCCACACTTCAGTATTATCTTTTGGATTAAATTTATTCCTCAATCTTGTTACCGAAGATTTATTTGCACTAAATAATTCTGCCCAAGCAGTATCAGTAGCATCATATAATAAAGTCAATTCCTTAAAAACTTGCTCTTTCGGCAATCTATTCCAACGTACACCGCAATGGGGACAGATATTTTTGCTTTCATAAGTGCCGATGTGTTTGCAGTTTATTAAGGCAACATCACTACGTTTATCAATTAAAAATTGTTTAATCTCATTTATAATTAAATTTTTGTCTTTAAATGATTTAATTTTTCTCATTAAGTTAATATTAGTCAATATTTGTAAATATACAACAAAAATATGCAGTATTATAATAAATTCAATAATTACATATATAAAATACAAAAATAAACAACATTTTAATATAAAGTTGCATAAATAATCAAACTATGTTAAATTTCTTATGAAGATTAAAGCCAGTCTTTTTAATAGCGGCTAACACTCGAAGAAAAGACAGTAGCAAACACTACAAAGCTCTGAAGAGGAGAAGAGAAACGAGGATAAAAAACAAAATAACACAAATAAAAGGAGAAAATCATGAAAAAAGAAATATATAAATTGATGAAGAAAAATGGTCTTGTTTTAATTAGAGAAAAAAAACATTTGATTTGGGAGCATCTAGATTCTGGTGAGATTATCACTACTTCTAAAACGCCATCTAGTTCTAATGCGCTTTTCGAAATTAAACGTGACATAAGGAGGCTACACAGGAGGCTCGAACTTGTTAAAACTTAAGGATGTAGTTTAATGAGTAATCCAGAAGGATATACAACGAGCATGATTAACTCATTTGCTCATTGTTCATTATGTTTAAATGAACTTCCAAAGCATTTAACTCCACAAGAATACAGCTGGATTGAATGCGGAATAAATTATGATAAAAAATTTCAAGTTAACTGCATTAGACACGACAAAGTGCTTTTGATTTTTGAAATGAAAAATATACCATTTGAGCAAACGTGTGGTCATGAGAGAGAGGAGGAAGAATATGAATAATACAAAATTATCGAATGATGAGTTGATTAGAAAACTCAATAGTCTTAGAGACACAATTCTATATGATGATATAAAAAAAGTTGCCAGAGAAAACGATGAAATCCAATTCCTTTTAAGCGATTATAAAAAGGGAAAGAGTATTTGGGGTGGAGCAGATGTAATTATTGCTGAAAAGACATCTGAAGATCTCAAAAACTGGATTGGTAATCAACCACTTGTAATATCTTTTCAAGCTTCTGAACCAATGAGAAGATTAGTTATTACACAACATGCTATAGAACTCTCTTGGCTTTTTATTCAACTGAGAGAACTTTATAGAAATCGAATTGATTATCTATCAAAATACGATTTCTATGGTGAACTTGCGCAGAAAGCAATAGATATCATTCAAGAAACAGAAGATAAGTGTTCCTATCAAGAACTTTTGTTCGAAGTTCTAAGACTATCAAAGATATATATATAAGGAATCTACGATTCCAACTCAATGCATACAAACTACCTAGCACCACTTCAAAGGTAGTTTGTATGCATATATTTAAGACATAAAGAAGGAGAAATAAAAATGAGAAAATATAATTTCGAGGTTAAATTCACTGTTCCCATCGAAGCTGAATCTTATGACCAAGCAGTGAGAAAAGCAGATAAACAATTTCCAGATGTTGAAGGCATGACAACTTTTATAGTTGAAACTAATGAATATTGGTTTTTACCTACAAAAGAAACCTTAAGCGAAATGCATAAATGGAATGAGTGTTCTTGTCATAATGATGAAAATCTAATGAATAACAAAAATGTTGATTTTTGGGATTTTGTTGATGATTCTCAAAACTTAACGCTAAAAGATGAAACGATATTTGGCTCTGTTCTTAACTGCACTTATCTTGCAGTTTTACTTGGTTTTGATTTAGAAAATGCGAGAAATTTAGCAATTACTCAAGGAAGCTTATTCAAAACAAATGAAGACAGTTCCGGACAAGATTTCAAAGATGCGTTGTGGGAAAGAGAAGAAGGATTTAACTTACAAGAATTTATTGACAATGTTTTAACTTTATATAGCTATGTAAAACTTAATTCTGAAACATTACTAGATGATGAAGAAAATTATATATATGACTATTTAACAAGAGTTAAAACTGAAATAAATACCTACACCTCAGAGTTAAAAGATTAATTAACTCTGGTGTAACACAATTGAATAGACAGAAACAGAAATAGGAGGAATAAACAATGTGTATTATACGAATAATAAAAGCAGGCGATATTTCTTCAGAAGAAATAAAAGCCTTATGGGAAAAAAACCCCCACGGCGGGGGAATTGCATTGATTGATAATGATTTAAATTTGGAAGTTCCAATTAGAACTAAATATTTTGATTTATTTGAAAAAGAATTATTCAACCAATTAAATGAGAAAAATTTTAAGACGTTGGTATTTCATATGAGAAATAGATCACAAGGAAGTTTAGATATTATTAACATTAACCCAATTTATATCAATGAAACAACCGTTATGTTTCATAACGGAACTCTTCATGGATATGATAATGATTTCTATTCAGACTCTTTGATGTATGTATTTAATGTACTACATTCAATCGATGAGTTGGATATAGAAAATCAAGATCATATAAAGCAAATAAAAAATTCTTTATTTGGTAATGGAAGTAGATTGGTTTTTCTACAGAAAGGTAAAGCAGAGCCTTTAATAATTAATAATAAAGGTATTGGCTACTGGTATAAAAACAACAAACAATGGACTTCAAAGTAATGAATAAATTATTTGTTTATGGAACATTAAAAAGGCAGTACTCAAGAAATAGCATGTTGGGTGCTGCTTCATTTATAAAAGAAACTCAAACATTACCGCTATATACGATGATTGATCTTGGTGCTTTCCCAGGAATATTAGATTCTGGAAGGAGTGTAATTTATGGTGAAGTATATGAGGTTGATAACTCAGTTCTTGAAATGTGTGATTTAATTGAAGGTCATCCAAACTTTTATAAAAGAAAATTAGTCAAACTTAAGATAGGTATGAAAGCTGAGGCTTATTTTTTACCAAAATCTCAATACAACACCTATCCAGTAATTGAATCAGGATTATGGAAATAATTTTCACGAGCAAACATTTCCTTGTAAACTAAATTTACATGGGTGCGAATATATTTCCAAATCCTGATGTATTTAGGCCAGAGTATCCAGCGGAGAGAAAATTTTTTAACGCTGTAAAAGGATTGAATTCATCATGGACAGCATTTTTTAATGCATCAAAAGGAATTGGTAAAGAAGAATCTGATTGTGTTTTAGTCCACAAAACTTATGGAGTTTTTTCTGTAGAAGTTAAAGGCGGGTCAAGATTTAGAATACAAGACGGTCAATGGGGAAGATTAGAGAGTGGAGGATATAAACCCATAACCAATCCATTAAGTCAAGCTGAAAATATCAGAGGAAATGTTCTTCGTCTGCTTCGTAAAATCGATAAGTATCCCGATTCATTTTCAATAATTGTTTTACCAAACTTGAAACAAATAGATGATCAAAAGAGCTCTTATGGATTTTCAAAAGAAATTATTATAACTAAAGCAGATTTTGAAAATTTAGATGAAAAATTACTCGAAATAAGAAATTTTGTATTGTCTGAAAACAATCAACAGCCAAAAAAAGTTCAATTAGGCAAAGAAGAAATACTACACCTTAAAGAACAACTTCTCCCATCGCATTATTTACCTAATTTGAAAACATACATTAATGAAAGAGGAGAAAGAATTCAGGAACTAGGTTTTCATCAAATTGAACGATGGAGAGATTGCCTGGACCAAAGAAACCCAACAATAATTGAAGGACAAAATGGCTCAGGAAAAACTATTCTTGCAAGAGCTTTAGCAAAGCAAAGAGCTGAGAGAGGTTTAAAAACAATTTTAATTTGTAAACAACTTCTCCTAAATCAAGAAAATAAATATCAATTAAGAGATACAATGGTGGAATCGTATTCATATTTTGAACTATTGTTTTGGTTAATTGAAAACTTAGATGATGAAGAACTAAGTGAAGATTACATCTTTAAATTCGTTGCTTCAAAAATTAATGATAAAAAATTTAATATACATAAAGACTTTGAGTCTGATGTGTATAAACATATTGCTGATAAATCAGGCTATTTATTCGAATTATATTCTGGTTCATATGATGCATTAATTATAGATGAAGGACAGCAGTTCAATGAAGAGCAATTTACTAACATGAGAAAATTATTAAATAATGAAAGCAAAGATACGATAACAGTTTTTGCTGATAAATTTCAAGCAGAGGATTTAACCTGGGAACCTCCAAAATGGTTAAATACCTATCCTCCTCTATTAAAAAATTATAGAAATACAGATTCCATTGTTAAGCATCAAGAAGCAATTCTAGATAAAAGACTCGAAGAATCAGAAAACTTTGGTCCGTTACCACAGTTTATTTTCTTAGATAGTGAAAAAAATTTTTACAATGAAATGATTAATCAGTGGAATCAGATTCGCAAAATAGGAGTACCTGAAAAATCAATAATAGTTTTATCCACATCAAGAACTTTAATTGATTCCATGTTGTCAATATGTGTCAAGGAAAAAACAATTTCACCTAAACAATTTTTTACAGTTGAGGAGTTTACAGGTTTAGAAAAATTTGCTGTTATTTTACTGTGGTCTAAAGATATGACAGCTAAGTTTTCAGAAGAAGATAGACTTAGAAGAGCTTATCAAGGCACAGGAAGAGCTAAAGAAATATTAAGAATTATTTCGACAACTCCGAGTAGTGAATTTTATAAGAATGAAAAGTATCTAAAGGAACTATAGTGAAATTTTTAAGTATTGACTTTGAAACAGCAAACGATAGTTTGTTGAGCGCATGTGCTATCGGCGCCGCTTACTTTGAAAATATGGAAACCTCAAATACAAGCCATTCCTTGATTAAGCCCCCACTCTTTCATAAAAAATTAAAAACTGAAAATTTTAATATTCATAAAATTGATTATTCGGAGTACTCAAAAAGTAAAAATTTTAAAACAATTTGGTTTCAATTAGTTGAACAGTTACAAATTATTGAAAATGACGAAACTCATTTTGTGTGTTTTAATGCAATTTTTGATTTAAGTGTATTAATGAATTTAACAAAAAAATATAATATTAAAAAGAATTTTGTATTTTATGATCCAATGGAAATTGCAAAACATATTTGGCCAGATAGAGAAAGCTATTCTTTAAAAAATTTATCAAAAGACTTTGATATAGAATTAAATCATCACAATCCTTTGTCAGATGCTATTGCGGCAGGAAGACTTGTGATTAAACAACTAGAAATTACAAATGCATCTTCACTTGAAGAAATTTTGAATAAATATAGTCTTGAATTTATAAAAACAGATTTAAATCAAAACGGCTTTTATGACCACTATGGAAATTTTAAGCAAGCTGCCAAAAATTTTCAGGAAATCAAAAAAAAGTAGCGGTTTAAAAAAACCGCTACTTTACATCGTTTTGATACTTTAGGAAAAAATCCATAAGGTATCTACCCAATAGGGTATACATAATTTTTACTTATGTAAATTTTTTAAAATTAATTTGCAGAAAATTAATTTTATTATAAAATGTTTTTACATCGTTTTGAATACAAGAAAAGGAAAAATGAAATGAGGTTTTTTGTTTATAAGTTATAAAAAATTTAATTCATCGTTTTTTATTTTTTTAGATTCACCATTTATTGGGATGGTGTCATGAATGTGTTGAGATTCAATCCTCAAATTGAGAATTATGTTGCAAATATCGACTTTAACAATATTGAAAAAGTTCATCTTATAGATATTGAGAATTTGGTAGGTGTCAAACCTACAAAATCTGAAAGCTATCGAAATAAAGTTTTAGAGGAGTACTCGCTCTACAGTACAAAATTTGTAAATTTTAAAAAAGATATAGTATTTGTTGCTTGTAATGCTTTTATTTTTAACGATTTAAGAAATTGGACCGATTCCAAATTTTCTAATTTTTATCTAATTCCTATTAATGGTAAAAACGGCGCTGACAAAGTTTTAGTAGATATAATTAATTTGCTATTAAATGAACAAAAAATTAATTCAACACATCAAGTTCATTTGGCATCTGGCGATGGTATATTTTTAAACTGTCTCAAGAGATTAAAAGAAAAAGATATAACTATCAAAACGATAGGACTTTTTAATCGAATAAATAGAAAAATTTATTTTGTTACAGACAAGATAACATATAGAAACTACAACTTAATTAATCAGTTACAACTAGATAATGCCTCTGTTTTCACAATGGATTATATATGCAAGTGCTTAGAACTACGTTATTCATTAGAGGAAATTTGTGCAGACCACTTGTTTGAAATAAAGTCATTACAAAATCCTAACAATTCCAAAAGAAAACTATATCTAATCCAATTCAATAAAGAAACCAATAATTTAGTAGCTCAAAAAAATAGTCTAGAAAAAATAACAAACCTAGTGAAGAAATATTACGAACTAAACGCGTCTATGACAATTCGTTCTGTTAATGAAGAAGTTCGTCTTTAAGGAAAGGAGAAAACCATGAAAGATCTATTGAAAGAAATATGGAAAGAAACAATAAAAAAACATATAAGAAAGTGGAGAGTTGCAGGAGGTATGGCAATTGGATAATAAATACCTTAAGTTATTGAAAAATATTAGAGAACTTCAAAGATTTT
>Ga0255772_10004931_pt1 | contig 12447 bp, 13 predicted proteins | sample 071ome_34_FD_179970 | JGI IMG/M metagenome (GOLD analysis project Ga0255772, IMG submission 179970) | Coastal salt marsh microbial communities from the Groves Creek Marsh, Skidaway Island, Georgia - 071411BT metaG (version 2) | ecosystem: Environmental > Aquatic > Marine > Intertidal zone >... | reverse complement strand
ACTTCTATAAGTTACGGGCTGCATCGGATGCGCAGCTGGAAATTCAACAAATTGCTGAAGGAATGCTAAAGCTGATTCGTCAAACGGGTAAGTTTCAGCACTCTCTTCATGCCCATTCATTGATTGAATGATAACCGATAAATACAGGGAGATTTTACAGAAGCTCAAGGACGATCCCCTCTTTTACTTCGAGAAAATAATACGGATCGAACGCTTTGGAAGCGGTGAGCTAATTCCCTTTGTACCAAACGATGTACAGAAAATTCTCCATTATCGGTGTGAAGACCAACTCAAGCGGACTGGTCTGGTTCGACGGGTGGTGCTGAAGCCACGGAGATCAGGGTTGAGCACATACTGCTTATCCCGTTTCTACCGTGCGAGCACTTTCTCGCAACAAAAGCGAATCGCGATCGTTGCGCATGATGACGATACCAATCTGACCCTCTTTAATATGGTCAGAACGATGGAGAGAAATCATCCTGCCCCGCTAAAACCGAAAGTTGGTTACTCAGGTAAGAGAGAGTTGCACTGGCAACAACTGAACACACGTTTTCGTCTCGGTACTGCTGGAGGTTCGGAGATTGTCGGTGACCAGATTTCCTTTCTGCACTGCAGTGAGGTGTCCCGTTGGGGTAATTCTGCAAGCGATTATGCTTCTGCTCTGCTCAAGAATGTAGCGATTGCAGACGGGACAGAGGTGCTATTTGAAAGCACCGCACGCGGCGTAGGCGGTTTCTTCTATCAGATGTTCTGGGATGCTTACGAAAACCAGTCTCGCTCCGGTTACGAAGCAGACTTTTTTCCTTGGTTCGTTTTTGAATCATATACGAAGCCTTTCATTGATGAAGCGGAGAAGGAGGCGTTTCGCGAGTCCATTGGCAAAGATCCACGCTACGGTGGCGAAGAGGAACTACGCTTACTCGATGAAACCGTAACCTACGAAATCGGTGAACAGGGAAACTTAGCGTTCGGAGTAACCCTTGAGAATCTACATTGGCGAAGGCAAGCGATTGACATCAACTGCCAAGGCCGACTGGAAGACTTTCATCAGGACTACCCGACAACTGCGCGAGAAGCATTCTTAGCATCCGGTCGCATGGTTTTTGAGCGCAACCTGCTGGAGCGCATGCGACAACGAATTGACTATGCACCGAAGCCAACGCGTTTCGATCTTCCCGTCAACCGCTTTGCCAATGATACTTCGAGTGCCCTGCGATACCTGATTGAACCGCAGGAGTTTGGTGAGCTAGAGATATTTCGGGAACCGACTGCCAACGGTGAATATCGTATCGGAGTAGACGTTTCCGAAGGAATTGAAGTCAACGATCGTGATACGGACTGGTCGGTCGCCACGGTTTTGGATGCTCTATCCTACGAACAAGTCGCGCTACTGCGCACGAAAACGGACCCGGACCTGTTAGCGTGGAAGCTAACGACCCTTGCTCAGTATTATAATGAAGCCCTGTTGATCGTTGAACGTAACAATCATGGACTGGTTACACTGCGTTCCCTGCTGGATAAACATCACTACGCTAAGCTCTATCATGAGATTAAGCTCGATGAACGGGGTATGCGACGGACCAAGCGTGTAGGGTTTCTGACAACGATTCGCAGCCGACCGCAGTTGGTTGATGTACTGAGAGAGTTGCTGCGAAACGAGGATCTGCTGGTGCGATCACCGAAGATTCTGGATGAGTTGATGACGTTCGTAGTGTTACCCAATGGCAAGGAAGCAGCAAATTCTGGCAGTCATGATGACTGTGTAATGTCACTTGCACTAGCTGCTTGGGGGTGCTTAAAAAGCCCGTCGATCTATAGGAATACGGCTTTTGACGCACCAAAGCCTGAACCACAAAAACGTAACCTTTTTGCTCATGTTACACCACGGTGATTCCGCAATTTCTGCTTAAAGAAATCTCACTGACACCCCCAATGAGAGTTCCAACTATGGCAATTGAAGAGCTTCATTCGATCTTGGATGATGTTCGGGTTTTCGTGGAGAGATCGCGAGAGCAAGAATATGAGTCTTTTGCAGCCGTCGAAATGCACAGCAATCTGTTGGATGACATTGAAGAACTGATTGACGAGTACGAAGACGAATACGTTGAAGACGATGACGAGGATTTAGATGATTGAGCAAGCCCAACCAAGTTATCCCGGTATTGGGCAAGACTCTCTTGCACAATTAGTTCGTGAGAAGTTTGACCGTGCACGGGAATACCGGCAAGCGATTGAATCCGATCGTTGGTTACCCGGAGAAGACGCCTATAACGGTATTTTTCCGGATGCTCCGACCTATACGCGAACCAGTGATCGACCACCTTTCATGGCGATCACACGTCGTGAAGTCGCCAGTGCACATATTAAGATCAATGCGTTGATGTTTCAGAACGGAGAAATCCCGTTTGTCATTCAACCGACGCGGTATCCCCGTTTCGTTCCGTCAGATATTCATCAGTTTGCTGATGGCATGGCTGAAATGTCAGACCGTGAACGGCGTCTTTATCTGGATGAACTGCGTAAGGAACTGCCGATTGACACGATTCTACGAGATCGTGCGAAAAACATTGAAAATCGCATTCGAGATGTACTGGATCGCACGGATTTCACCAATGAAATCTCGAAATGTATACATGAATTGATACTGCACGGTACCGGAGTCATGAAAAGTCCGGTGCTCATTCATCGTAATTATCCGGTTTATCGTGGTCGCTATGCCAATCGACTACAGAGGATCGAGTCAGCCATTGAGCAGGAACTACTTCCGGCCAGTAAATTTGTCAGTATTTTCAATCTTTATCCTTCTCCGGAAGCCGAAAGCCTAGAAGACGTTAGCTATATTATCGAGCGCAAGCAGCTGTCTTCCGTGCAAGTTCGTCAGATGTTGACGGAACAACGTGGTTTTGATCTGGAAGCCGTTTCTGATGTGCTGGAACGTCGGGTCTATTCCAAGGGCAATGAAATAGCGCAGCCGCTAAATCCGCATCAGGAAAGCTACACCGAAGAAGAGAAAGAGTACGAGTTACTTGAATTTTGGGGGGTATTAGACCAAGACGATCTGGAAGGCTACATCGACACATCCGAGTTGAATAACCTGAGTGTCTTGCCCGTCTGCATCTATGTTCTGGGTGACAGAACAGTCAAGGCCACGCTCAGCCCGTATGACGGTATGTTGCCGTATCACTTTGGTTACTGGCAACGGGTACCGCACAGTATCTGGGGTGACGGAGTGTTCTGGAGCATTCGGGATGTACAGTCCCTGCTAAATTTTAGCATGGCGATGTATGTCGAAGGCAAACAGATTAGCTCTTTACCGATGGCCGGTATGGATGCAAGCCAGTTAGCGGCGAATGAAGATCCAACGGATCTTTATCCGGGCAAGATCTTTCAGTTTGCTCCGGGTTCGGATGTCGGCAGTGCCTTTAAGCCAATCGTGATTCCGGATGTGACTCATGGCCTGATGGATATGATGCAGTTTCTGCAGAGAGAAGCGAATCTTTCCAGTGGACAATCACCAATCGGCATGGGCCAGACCGCACCTTATCAAACGCGTACCGCGACCGGTATGAGTATTCTGAACACGAATGCGCAGAAACAAACGGCGTCGGTTGTTCAATCGATCAGTAACATATTACGTGGTGCGATCAACGGAATCTATCGGTGGATCTTAGTGGATACGGATGATCCGAATCTTCATTGTGATGCCGAAGCACTCTGTACAGGTTACGACCGTTTTGTCGCCGAAGAAATTCACAATCAACAGATGCTTCAGTTTCTGCAGACCGTCATGAACATTCCGGGCTTGACGGAGCAACTGCGCATGGATCGTTTCGCTAAGCCCATGCTGCGAGCCTTCAACATGAATCCAGATGAGATGCTAAAGACTCCGGAAGAAATGCAGCAATCTCAACTGCAACGTGAAGAAGCAGCCCAGAAGCAGATGCAGATGGAAGCGCAGAGTAAGGCGCTATTAGCACAGATTGATCAGCAGAAATCAAAGCTCGATGCTGCTCTGGAAGAGAGAAAGTCAATTGGCGAGCAACGCAGAGATCTTGAGATTCGCAGGATTATGAACCTGATGGAGAACGGACAAGATCCGGGTCCGATTACCGATTTTACAGATCTTAGCGTGATTATCCGTGAAGAACTGCAGAAGCAAAAGATGCTGGAAATGCAACGCCGCGAGCAACTTCGTGCGCAGGAAATAGAACGAGATCTTCAATTAGCACAGCTGGAAGACGCCGAGTATGCAGAACTACAACGCTCACAAGCCCGGTCAGGTGCACCCGCTAACACCGGAAGAGGTGCGAATCCTTCGGCAGAGTCCGATGTGGTTGCATCTGGAAGAGTACCTGAACTACCGAATTCAACAGGAGTCTCATCTGGCCCTGCAGCCGGTCAACCCCGACCAATGTAAGGACCATAATTTACGTGTCGGCAAGATTCAGGCTTTTCGTGAGATTCTGAATTATCCCGACGCATCCTCATCATCTAAAAGAGTATGACCTCCGAAACAGTGGAAGTTACGGAAGAAGTGCAGAAGGAAACCCCTTCACCCCAAGAATTCTGGAGCAAGCTAATCGAACCCGGTGCCAAGGTGGAAACCCCACCCGAAGTACCAGAGGTAGTAGATGAAGAACCAGAAGAACCAGAAGAACCGGAAGTTGAGGAAACGAAAACGGTGAAAGCCGAACCGGAAGACCCGTTAGCGAGTGACCCCAAGCTAGCGAAACGGTTTCGAGATTCACAAGCTTTCATTTCGCAGCTAAAGCAGGAAAATCGCGATCTCACCAATCAGGTGGGAAAGCTCTCCGAGCAGATGAAGGAACTAAGCCGTTCGATGCAGACTGCGCAGACCCCGCAAAATGCTCCGGTAAAGCAACCTTCGAAGCAAGAAGTAAATGATGTGATGGCGGAAGTGATGGCTTCCCTTCCCGATGAAGTCAAGGATGAGGTGCAGACCTTTCCGGAGCTTTTCAAGGGAATCGATGCCCTGATCAAGCACCATCTGTCATCTGCGAACAAGGAGATTGAAGAAGACATTGCTGAAGTCCGCCGAAGTCGTCGTGAACGTGTTGTGCAAAATAGTCTACGCGAACGTCATAATCTGGCTAATTCGCAGCTAGGCATCACCAATGCCGCGCAGTTGGACTTGGATGACGGAACTTTCGCCCAGTGGGTGCTAAGTGAACCGTGGCGCAAGAACGTCGTGATGGATTTCGAGAATCCGAAAGGATTTGTTGATTTGCTTCGTAGCTTTTTCTACGAGTATCCGGAACTTGCCAAGTCAAGTAATCCACATACACCCCCCGTAGATGAAGAGCAACAGAAAGCAGACGCTAAAAGAGATGAACGACGAAAGCAAGCTAGTCATTCGATACCTGCTAAACCTGTTACACGTACTCCTCAAAAGCCGAAAACAGTACAAACGCCTGACGATAAGCAATTGTTATGGCAGCAATTAACAGCAAAAGTTAGCTAAGAGGTTAAAATGGCTTATACAGTTAGTAACTACGTCAACGTAACAGGTCAAAACCTGTACGGAGACTTGAGCGTGGAAGACGCGCTTACCATTCAGTCGAAGATGTTGCCTGTGGCAAAAAAGCACCTGACTTTCGCACGTTTCGCGCAGAAAGACACCAAGGGGCAGAACCAAGGAAACGTCATTCGCCATCGCCGCTACAAGAAATTTCCCCTTTCAGATCAACCACTTGGAGAAGGTGTGACTCCTGATTTCGACGTGCTCGAATCAGAAGTGATCTCACATACTGTTCGACAATATGGGCGGTACGTGCCGGTGACCGATCTGATGGAAATTCTTGGGCAAGACCCCTATATCAGCATCATTACAGAACGCCAAGCGCAACAAGCTGCAGAGACAATGGACCTGTTGGCTTACAAGCACTTTAGAGCACCTGCTAATGTAATTTACACCAACGGGGCATCCCGTGCAGCTGTGAACACCAAGCTCACCGTTAGTGGTAACAACTGTCCACAGTTAGACTCTGCTATTCGTTTTCTTGAGGGCAATGATGCCGTTAAGATGACCGAAATGCTAGCAGCTACTCCGGACATTGCTACTACACCAATTCGGGCTGGATTCATTGCCATTTGTCACCCGATTTTACGGCAGGATCTGGAAGCGATTCCTGATTTTGTACCGGTTGAGAAGTATTCTGATTCCGGTGCTGCAATGGAAATGGAACTCGGAAGCTACAAGGGTGTTCGATTTATCGGTACTACACAGGCAACCGCGTTCGAAAATTCTTCTGGCAACACTTCAACCGGTGCTGGAGCAACAGGTGGTACTAATGTTGTGGAGAATGCTACTTACGCCGATGTTTATCCGATCGTAATCTTTGCGAAAGATAGCGTTGGAACTGCCACCATCGGTGGTATGGATAGCATCATTCCCAAGGTAGTTCGACCAACTCCTAGCGGCACAGACCCCTTGGGTCAACGCGGTACCGTTGGTTATACATTTATGTTTGGAAGCGTGATTCTTAACGAGGATTGGATGGTTAGCATCGAGACAGCTGTCTCCGCTCTAACTGCTCCAACTGCCGGTACTTACTACGCGTCCAATAGTTGATTGATTCGCCGCTAAGTCGTGCGACTCGCAGAACTTAGCGGTAATTTCTAGCTCAAAGGAGTTATTATGAAGAATGATAAAATGCAAATGAGTTACGTGCCTCAGACTACTGAGCATAAACTCATTTCTTCGAACGGTACGTTCGACTTTACGCTTCCTCATGGAGCCATTGTAGAAGATGTAGTAGTTGTTAAGAAAGTATTGGATTCAACGGCAACTACTGCCACTTTGAATATCGGTACAACAGCTGCTCTTGGAGGCAATGCTGCGGCGGCGAATTACTACACAGCTACAGCTATCGATATTGATACCACTAATGGTACAGTTGGTGTGGCCAGTATTGATGCAGATAAGATGATGGAGCCTGTCGCTAGCAACCGTGTTGTGCGAGTGACTACTGCTAATCTTACAGCTAACAGTGTCGCACGAATTTATGTCTGGGTAAATTATCGATTTGCCCCTCAAAACTACGACGTAGCCAGTGGACAAGTTTCCACACCTACTCGCGTAGTCTAACCTTTTTCGTACAAGCTGAATTGCACCTTAATTCAGCTTGTACATTTTACTTCTTTTTACTATAATAGTGGCGTTTTCATGGATTTCTCATACGCTCCCAATCAGGCCCAGAGTTATTTCAATTCCGGAACTGGAAAATTCCGGCAACTCCCTGCCAACAAGTCTCTCGCTCCCGAATGGGATGGAGAAACTTCTAACATTCCTCCCGGTTTCGGCGTCATTCGAATCGAGAACGGACGCGAACAGTTTGAAACCGAAGAAGTCAGTGTCTCCGTCAACGGTTATAGCGTCGTCATTCCCCGTGGATCGGCTCGCATTGTTTCCGCCGTTCACATCAATCGCTTGATGGAATGCCGCACTACTGAATACACACAGACTCAGTTCTACAAGCCACCCGAAGGTTTTGTTCGTCCGCGCTTTCCGATTACGGTGATCGTGGAACCAAAGGACATGCCGGTACTGGTGGATAATGAGACTGCTACCGAAGTCAAAGCGGAAAGCAAGGAAGTTCGCGCACCGCGAAAAACCAAAAACACATTGACAGTAGGCGAAAATGAGCTTGATGCTGGGTGACATTCGTACACGGGCAAAACGGTTATTGCAGGATACTAATGATAGCAATCGCCGTTGGCCTGATGCTGAGCTAAATGATTATATCTTTGATGCTCAGCACGAATTCATTCGGTTGACAGGATACCCCCTGCACACCACAGGGGTTTCCTTGTCTGGGTTGACAGCTGAATACAGTATTCCTACTACGCTAATGACGCTAAGACGAGCACGTGTACGCAATCGTGCTGTCGAGATTCCGATTATTAGTCCCGCCGTGTTGGATGAAAGCATTGTTTTTCTGAATGAACCGGTCAATTCCGATTGGAAATCACAGACCGGACCTATTCGCGCTCTGGTGGTAGAGCACCAATCCTCTTCTACATTTCGACTTTTTCCGATTCCCTCCGGAACGATCTATACCGAAGTTAGCGCGACGCTAAATTCGACAACCACAATCACCGTTGCTGCCGGTCAAACCACAATTAGCGTCGGTATGGTGGTGAGCGGCACCGGCATTCCTACGGGAACCTACGTGGCAAATGTCAACGGGACGACTATTACGTTGAGCAACGCAGCCACCGTTAGCGGTACTCAGACGCTAACTTTTGTTTCAACCAACATCTTTTCTCCGCAGCTACTGCAGATACCGACGACTGATATTAACGATATTAGCGGCACGGATCTCTCCTATGACAGTTCCAATGTATTTCTCGGAACTGCCGTTACTTTACCCAGTATTGAGTTGCAGGGAGTTCGACAACCACCACGCAATGCTTTGCAGGACTCTGCTGATGGAGACAATGATGTGCCGCTAATTGGCATGGCCTACCATGAAAGCCTTGTCTACGGCTGCGTTGAACGTGCGTATCTAAAAGAGAATGAGCTAAGAAATGTTCAAAAAAGTGAGGAGTTTCGACGGCGTTTTCTGGAATACGTTGCCGATGCTCGGCGCACTGAGCCAGAGAATCGCATACGTCGAGTTGGCGGTGCTAATCGTGTGCGAATGAAACTATCGAGTCGGTGGATATGACAGTATCAGTACAGGGAACCGGTGGTGAGACGGTAGTCTTTCAAACACGAAAAATAACAGGGGATGATCTCGAAACCAACGCAGCCTTGTTGGATTTGGATGATATTCCCATTCCTTCTGCCATCAACACTGCCAAAGGCTATACTACCTTTAGCCAGTTCTACAACGATCTCCCCGACAACACAGATATTCAAGGGCCACAAGGGCCACAAGGCCCAGCAATCGACAGTGTTTCGCTAGCACAGTCAGTCGATCTCTCCACCGTCACAATGACCTTCGGCTATACCCTGAATAATCAAGGGTATACTGTAGGAACCACACCCTCCTTTACGATTCCTGCTGGCCCAACTGGCCCTACTGGAACAGGAATTCAGTTCGTTTCGCACGATACTCAGAATCATACCCTGACTTTCCAGTTTACGGACACGCTATCCGATTTGACGGTGGATTTACCGCAAGGAGACACTGGCCCTGCAGGTCGTAGTATCTCAAGCATCTCCAAATCAGGAGATGTGATGACAATCAACTACGATGACGGTTCTTCTCCGACCCAGATCTCAGGAATTCGTGGCCCTGCAGGAGATGCTGCCACGATCACCGTCAGTGCAACGAATACATTAGCGGCAGGAGCATCTGCTACCGTTACGGAAACGGGAACCAGCAATTCTCAGAATCGAGAATTGATTTTCAACATCCCTGCTGGTGCAGACGGAGCAGATGGAACAGACGGAACAGACGGAGACGATGGAGTTTCTGTTACCGATGTCAATCAAGTCAACTCCACTACCATCAACTTCAGTCTATCCGACAGTACAACCACTTCCAATATCACTCTTCCTGTTCCAACTGCTGCTGACGTTCTCCCAAGCTACACGAACAACGCAGGAAAAATTCTCGCAGTCAACAGCACTGCAAATGACATCGAATGGATCACTGGATCGGGAACAGGGACGGTCACTAGTGTTGGACTGACAGGTGCGAATGGAATCAGTTTCACAGGAAGCCCGATCACAACCAGTGGCACAATTAGCACAACCGTAGATGCTGCTACGCTAAAAAGTCATTTAGCGATTGATTGGACAGACGTTGCGAATAAACCAAGTATTCCTGTCAGTGGAACAGACTTTGATCCTATCGGCACAGACAATAGCACTAATGTTAGTTTAGTAACCACAAGCTATGATTACTTATCCCTTACCGGACAAGCAATAACACTAGGGGCAATTGATTGGACAACAGACATTTCAAACAAACCTACGATTCCTGTCAGTGGAACAGACTTCGATCCAGTTGGCACAGACAATAGCACAAACGTAAGCCTAGTAACAACCTCCTACGATTATCTATCTTTAGCTGGTCAAACGATTACGTTAGGTGCAATTGATTGGATAACAGACATTATAAACAAACCAAGTATTCCTGTCAGTGGAACAGACTTCGATCCAGTTGGCACAGACAATAGCACAAACGTAAGCCTAGTAACAACCTCCTACGATTACCTCTCCATCACAGGCCAAGCAATAACGTTAGGTGCAATTGATTGGACAACAGACATTGCAAATAAACCAACCATACCTGTTTCGGGAACGGATTTCGATCCAGTTGGCACAGACAATAGCACGAATGTTTCGTTAAACACTACAAACTACGACTACTTATCAATCACAGGTCAAGCAATAACACTAGGGGCAATTGATTGGACAACAGACATAACAAACAAGCCAACAATCCCTGTCAGTGGAACAGATTTCGATCCTGTAGGAACTGATAACAGTACAAATGTGACACTCAATAATACGACCTATGATTACCTGACGATTTCTGGTCAGGCAATCACCGTTGGGCAGGTTGATTGGACAACAGACATTGCAAATAAACCGTCAATCCCTGTTTCTGGGACAGATTTCGATCCGGTAGGAACAGACAATAGCACCAACGTAAGCCTTGCCACCGTTAGCAACAACTATCTTAGTCTCAGTGGGCAAGAGATCACAGCAGGAACAATCCCTTATCAACTTGGTGGAACCGGACTAACTGCTTTGGGATCTGCAGGACAAGTCTTGAAAGTGAATTCAGCAGGGACCGCACTGGAATATGCAACTGACAACACAGGTGCGGCATCAGGCGCAGATCCTGTCGTAATGGCAATCGCACTAGGTTAAAATATGGCAAATGCATTCCTCCGAAAAACCGTAACCGCAGGAACTTCAAGAACTGATGTTTTAGCGTCAGATGTTGCTTCAGCAACAGAAGTCGTTTGCATCGGACTGATAGCATCTAACAAATCTTCTGCGTCTCGTACACTAACTGTTGAAATTAAGTACGATACTGGAACTCCTAGCTACACCAGCTACATTACAAATATTCCAATTCCAGTGGGATCTTCTGTAAATCTTCTAGACGGTGGAAAACTGGTACTTGTGCCGAATGAAAACCTGACGGTTACCGCAGATTCGGCATCAGCCGTAGATGTACATCTCAGCTATCTGGAGATCACCTGATGAGTTACATCGGCAACAAGCGATCCAGCAGTTTAGTTAGTTTTGATGATGGAACGATTGGCAGTGGAGTGACGTTTCCTGCTGGGCATATTGTGCAGTCAGTAATTCCAGCTACTATTGGAAATATAGATACTAGTGCGATCACAGCACAGGGCACACCAGAGGGGTTTGGTGATGTCATCAACCAGATTACAATAAATTCTGGGAATGGAGTTTTAATCTATTTACATGTTGGAGTGCAAATAAATGCTAGTGGCAATTGCTTTGGAGGAGTATTAATCTGCAAAGGTACAGTTAGCAGTGTTGGGACATCACTTGCGTTTAATGCACCAGGTTCAAGTGAAACAATTAACAGGGTTTTTTATACAAATCTATGGGCATATGATCCAACACCTGCAAGTACCTCACCTAGCTATGTTTTTGGCTTTTCTAAAGGTTCAGTTGCTACAGCAAGTCAACAAATTTATGTTAACAATTCACTCAATTTTTATTGCCATTTATATGAGGTACAACAATGAAATTGACTGAATTTGATATTAACCGTTGCCGTAATAGTTTAGTAAACCAAGGAATCACAAGTCCATCATTGAATGAAATAGGGTTTGAATTTCTAAGAGAAATTAGAAATGCAAAGCTAGCACAATCCGATTGGATGGCAGTAAGCGATAGAGTAATGACACAAGCACAAATCGACTACAGACAAGCACTCAGAGAGTTACCCCAAACTGCAGACCCACAACTAGATGAGAACGGACAACTCACCAACGTAACGTGGCCTACTTATGAGTAATGCACGAACATTAGCAAATTTAGTACCAGATGGGCTGGATGACTATGAAGAAGGGACTTGGACTCCAAGTTATTATAATCTAACTACCACGGGCACTGTTACACATTCTGGTACATATACAAAAATAGGTAGATTAGTTTACATTACAGCTACTGTTACGAGAGTTAGTGGTGATGTTTCAACAACAGAGTCTTTGACAAACATCAGTAATCCTCCTTTTTCAGCATCTACTACTCAGGCTTTAGGTGGCGCAGCTAGAGTAGGTAATATTAATAGTCCTGGAGGCTCTGTTATGTCAACTTCTGGCGGTGGGTCGCTTTGGCTTCCAACAATTTCAGCGACTCCACAAAGTCTAACTTTTGCTGCTCTTTATTTTACAACCTAATTTACACCAGATTAGTGTAGACGGTATTTAAAAAAGGAAATTAACAATGGCCCTAACCAAACAAACAGTAACCGACAAAAT
>Ga0255772_10004929_pt1 | contig 12451 bp, 4 predicted proteins | sample 071ome_34_FD_179970 | JGI IMG/M metagenome (GOLD analysis project Ga0255772, IMG submission 179970) | Coastal salt marsh microbial communities from the Groves Creek Marsh, Skidaway Island, Georgia - 071411BT metaG (version 2) | ecosystem: Environmental > Aquatic > Marine > Intertidal zone > Salt... | reverse complement strand
CATTACCTATGTTCCTCGGAATATTATTATGCTTTATCTATTTATCAGACACCATACTTACTACGGGTGGCGTTGAAGTTTTGGGATACTTCTGTGGCAGTTAGTTCTCTATTGTAGTATCTAAATTCCCCAATGCTTCCTTGTAGTTCTCTACCACTAACAGGAGTATCTCCTAATGTTATTCCTACTGCTGGTTTATTTGCTAGAACTACGCTACCAAAATCATTAGATATTACGCCAGTTCCATTCAAGTAAATAGAACTAACTTGCCCATTGTATTTCATAACGATATGATACCACTGATCGCCATTAATATTGGTTGAAATTTGTCTAAGACCAGATCCAGTGTTTACATTGAAAGCTAAAGTAAATGGAGAATTTGTTGTGATGTGTGCTAAAACACCAGTGCCTCCTTTATCAAATATTCTTGGGAAATTATTTGACTGTGCTACATCAGCAGCATTGACCCAAACTTCATAAGTAAAACTTTGTGGTTCATCCAAAGCAGAAGTGTATGCTGTAGTGATGTCATCATTTGTTCCATCAAACTCAAAATACCCAGCAGGATTGAAAGTAGCTCCGTTGATAGTGCCGTCAATAGAAGTTCCTGAGAGGTTCTTTACTGTGGTTGGTGCTGTGATGGCAGTTCCAGATGTTTTGATGTATCTTCCAAGAGTAGATCCTTTCTCTACCTGTGCTCCCCAGATGTAGAAATTATATTGAGGATCTCCAATATATGATGGGTTGTATGTCTGACTGTTTGCTCCCGTCCAAATACCAAATGGTCTAGACGCGCTAGAAGCATAAACATCTTTCAAATATAAACGATACCAACCGTTACCAACATTATCAAACCCCGCAGTTGCTGGAGGAGCACCTGATGTTCCACCCAAAGGTCCAGAATTTGGATCTATAGAAAGTGTTTCTGTAGAAAACTGGAATGAAACACCAGTGTCATCAAAATACCAATTAGCCCAATCAGATGTTCCTGCTTTCACATACAAACTTGCTGTATATGTTTCAGCGGGAGTAATAGTAATATACTGATAAAGATTTTTATTCCCACTGCCGCTATTAGCGTCTTCAATCATATCAGCAGTCAGTGATCCATCAGGAGCAACTATTTGATTGGGAGTAATAGTTGCTCTAGATCCATTGGCAGTCCAGTTCTCAAATGTTTCACTATTGTTTGCCAAATTCTCAGCACGATCATAAGTCGCTCTGTTTCCAAAGTCATAGTTCAATAGCAAGTTGCTATCATATACAATACCAGAACCAATCTTAGGTGCTGTGTCAGGTGCTTCGTTAATATACTTAATCTTGGTGGCGTTGTAGTTTTGGAATACTTGTGCTGCTGTTAGTGCTCTTGGATAGACACGAACTTCACCAATGTCTCCATTTAATGGGAAGTCAGCTTGTTGAAGATATCTATTACCAATGCCAAATTCAACATCAGTAGCCCAATCTCTATCCAAAGTAAAATTCTGTGTGGTATCTAAAGCAGTATTTACGTATGTCTTGAGTGTTCCATTGCCACTTGACTTATCTAATGTGAATACAAAGTGATACCAAGTAGCAGTAGATAGTGTAGTGGTTCCAGAAAAGAAACTATTGTCATGACTTCCGCCTCGTAAGAGCGAATTTTGGACTTCAAAATCCCACCTATCGTCTCGTGTTGATCCAGATGATAAGTATCCACTACACAAAGTTTGGCGTGTAGTTACATCATTCAGTCTTACCCACATCTCAATGGTTCCACTACCACCATCTTCAAATAAAGTATTACATTTTGGACCAGAAATGATTTCATTATCTGTTCCATCAAACTCCCAGTATCCAGCGGCGTTGTGGGTGGGTCCATCATCAGTTGGAGCAGCATTGCCATTCACTGTGATAGTAAAGTTGTTGGCACTAGCATCAGCAATAGTATCTCCTTGACATGTTAGTAATTCTGTGCCAGCAACAGGAAATAGTGGTGTTGTTGGGGGTGTGAAGTTTGCTGTATAAACAGATGTTCCTTTTACAATTCTAAAATTACTAATTTGACCTATCATTCTAGTAACATCAGCATACGCACCATTAGATCCTATGATTGGTCTATTATTTGATATAACGGTGTAGTTAGTATTGTCTGTCCATGTTCCAACCGAGGAACCATTTAGATACATTGTGGTTGTTCCACTTACTCTAGACAGAGCAACATGATACCAGTTATTCAACGAAACATTACCAGTGAGTCTATTTCCATTATCAACAAAATAATGTATGTTGCCATCGTTTCCAGATGTTTGTGTGATGTATAGTGCTGGAACATTTAATTGAACTGCTCCACTAATTTCTCTAAAATCAAATATTTGATTACTATTATATCCACCCGTAGTATCCCAAGCAGTAGCACGGAACCAACATTCAATTGTAAAATCACCTGTGCCCAATGCTAATTGACTTGGAGAATTTAGATATAGGTAAGAAGCATTACCATCAAAATTTACACCACCAGCAAAAAGAAATGGTTCAGTCAAACTTGTTACACCATTATTACCTTTGCCTGAAGTATCGTTCCAAATTCTACCACTAACATTATCACCCAACAGGTTCAACTCTTGGAAGTCAGCAGGTCTAATAGCAGGACTACCACTGTACTCAAAGCTATCAGCACTATCCATCTGTCTCTTCTTGTTAGAGACTTGAGTAGCAAGGTCATCAAAGAGAATCTTAGTACCGTTGAATGGATATGAAATAAAATCACTAGTATCATTTCTCACAGAACCATCAGACAATCTACCAAGTTCATCTGGAGAATTTAAAATATCATAGTACAATGTTTCACCGACACCATCAGCATACTCAAACCCACCGAGACCATTACCAGAACTACTTACTTTACCAAATGTATATGATATAGGTGTACCAACAAGACCATCTATGCTCTCATCTACAAACATCAAATAATAAAAGGATGGATCGGCATCCAAATTTACCTGTTCAAATATGTTAGCATTGTTGTAAGAACTATAGATGGTTCTTCTCCATACCAATCTACCGTCCTTAGAGTATTTACTTAAAACGCCACCAACATCAAATCCGTTATCATATATTCCAAATACAACTGTCTGTTCTGTCTCTCCATCAGATTTCACACGATAAAATGGCATGTTAACAGAGGTTTTTTTCTGCCATATAATATTACCTTCGGCAGTAAGTTTAATTATAAATCCCCTAATGTCTGGGGAAATCGCGGTCTGACCAACAACATAAATTTGATCATTACTATCAATATAAACATCTTCAACAATTGTAAATGGAGTAAGAGCATCTGCTAGTCCTTCCCCAGGAACAAGTGTCTTATCCCACACCACTTCGCCAGTGAGAGCATTAAGTTTAACAATGTATCCCTTAGTAGCACTATCATCTTCTAAAGAACCAACAGCAACTACATATCCCTGAGAGTTTGCATCAATTCTTTTAAGAATAACATCTCTACCTAGCATAAATGCGGATTTACCCCAACCAGGATTGCCACTAGCATCAAACTTCTCAACAAATGCTTGTGCCTCTCCAGAATCAGGGGTGTTTCCACAAGCATAGTATTGTCCGTTGCTGTCTGATGTGACACCCGTATATTCTACATCAGCACTGTTAGTAGTAGATTGCCAATCAATTACACCACCATTAGAATACTTAGCAATCCAAGGGACAGTACCAGTCTTACCAACAACAATTAAATTATCATTAGCATCCAACTCCATAGCCTGTAGAGTTGTATCTACACCAGATTGTGTTGATTCAATCCTGTTCTCAAAGTCAGCAGTTCCAGCATCATCTCTCTTCTCAAACCAACCAAAGTTTTTGAAATTGCTGTCATATGCTTGACCAGCAAGAACAAATTTTTGATCTACTTCATTGTATTTAATTTCACGAGGACGATAAACTCCATCAGTACCAGATGACTGATCAATTCTCTTGAAAAAATTTGTTACAACTTGTGCGCCAGATGAACCTAGAAGAAAAAGATTTCTGGCGGGACTATTAAAACCTACAGGCATCTATTTATCCTCAGCTAAAGTCTGTGTTGCCTTGTCCGAATACCCTAACGACACCCGCATTATCTCGGACGATAACAAAAGTGAGAATGTCTGTGTTTGATGTGGCAATTGGTGGCGAACCTCCAGACCACTGAACACCATTTGAAACAGGAGTTCCGTCAACACTACATGCATCACCATATGTAGCAGCAGTGTTTGCAGAAAGAATAACAGTGGCTGTCTTAGACTGACCGTTGCTTAAATTGACGCTAGTGAATGCCCATTCATTAATTGCCTGTGTTGCTGGTGTTCCAAGAATTGTGTTAGCAGCAGCAAGATTAATTGTAAGAACGTTAGCAGATGGAGTGAGAGTCGTGCTGAAGTTGTTGAATGTCTTCTCAGTAATGACACCACCAAGCGTGACAGAACCATCAACATCTAATCCTGTCAGTGTACCAACAGATGTCAAAGAAGAAGTGACAATCGTTGGACCCAATGTAGTTGAATTCAACATCAATTGGTTACCAATGACCAACTTCTTACCAAACTGAAGTTCAAGGTTCTCAGTCATCACCCAATACTTATCAGTTCTGGAATGATCGTAATAAATTCTCTTGTCCGAAGTTCCCTTGATGCGAATACCACCCTGATCCGCAGATAGATCTGTAGCTCCAGGAGATGTAAAGATAGCAGTACCGCTACCCGTTACAGCAGCAGAAAGGACTGCAGTATTTCCACTGAGACTTACAATAGTTGTTCCTGCAGGAACACTGATACCACCTGTAGTTGAGTTGACTTCCATTCCAGGAATCAAACCAGCATCTGCGGTATTAATTGTAATACTAGTAATAGTAGAACTGTTATCAACTGTTACTGCACTGAATGTGGTTGGTACAACAGATGCCAGTTCAATCTCTTTATCATCTACCTCAATTGTATTTGCGTTTATTGAGGTAAGGGTTCCATTAACAACCAGATTGCCACCAATAGAGAGATCACCATCAACACCAAGATTGTTTGGAATAGTTACAGTGAAGTTGGCATCACCTCTAATCCACGCTTCTGTTCCAGAACCAATGACTAACTGCCTACTTCCACCAATGTTAGGTGGTACATAAGTTGCGTTGGTTGAGTTCTCATCGTCAGCAGGACCAATGAGAACATTACCAGTACCAGTTATACCATATCCAGCATAGTGTCCGATACAAACGTTAGCACTACCTGTACTCAGACCCTCCATTGTATTGTTTCCAATAGCAATGTTCTTGTCTCCAGAAAGGTTTACAAGTAAAGCATCTTTACCAATAGCAATATTATTTGAACCAATACCGTTTGCTCTCAGTGCTCTATTACCAATGGCAGTGTTGGAAGCACCAATATTTGTAGTGTAAAGAGCTTCATATCCAATAGCAGTATTCTGAGAACCAGAAGATACTGAGTTAATTGCACGTACACCCAAAGCAGTGTTTGTGTTAACTTCACCAACACCTCGACCAACTCTCATAGGATTGGTCGCACCACCACGAATAATTAGGTCAGCATTCTCACAGTTAACAATACCATTGAATGTAATACTGTCGTTGATATCAGTACCAACCGTTAGGTCTTCATTAACAACTAAGTTTTGATCAATTGTAAATGTTCCACCAGGAGCTCCCATAATAATACTAGTTGCTGCACCAAAAGCAGTAATAGCACTAGCACCAGAATTGAGAAGAGTAAATCCAGAAGAAGTAGTGGTAATACCTGTAAGAATAGTTGGGTTAGTTTGGAATACCAATCTGTCCAAACCAGTTGTATCAGTAATTAAACCTCTCAACTGAGTGGATGTTGTAGATGCAAACGTAGCAAGTGTGTCTGAAGTGTAGGCTACGTTGCCACCTTGCCTAAAGTTAATTGTAATAGATGCCGAATTATTATCTGATGTTAAAACAAGATCTCTATTAACGTCTAAAGTTTTTGCAGATGCAATATCAAGCACAGCAGATGCGGTGCTTGCAATCTCAAGTCCATTAATAGATGTTGCTGTAGCAGCACCAAGAATAGGAGCAGTTAGTGTTGGTGAAGTAAGAGTCTTATTTGTAAGAACTTGCGTCTCATTTTCAGTGACAAATCTATTTTCAACAGATCCATCAAATGATCTCCAATATCCACCAGAATTAAACCACTGTAATTGTCTATACGTAATTACATTATCACTTGCATCTGTGGTTAAATTAACCTGAATACCACCATCATTTGCAGTGATACTAGTCCCCTTTCTTAGTTCAATTATATTATCTTCAACTTGAAGAGTTGTTGTATTCAGAATAGTATTAGTTCCCTCAACAACTAAGTCCCCACCAATGGTTACAGTAGAACCATCATCTAAAATAATACTATTTGCTAACTGAGAGTTTCCACTATCCCACTTAAGAACTGTGTTTCCTACAAAGTTTGCATTATTTTTAAGAGAAAAGTCATTAGCAGATTTTAAAATACCACCAGATGCTGTTGCTGCAGCACCAGTATCAGTATTAACCGAGCTAATTGTAATTTCTTTTACGCCATTGTTGACAGCAGTAGAAATATTTGTAGCACCAGAAGCGAGTAATCTGAAATCACCAAATGCCAATGTCTCTGTATTAGCACCAACTCTAGTGACGTCATTTGTATCAGTCGATGCAACAGTAATTGTTGATCCCGATTGAGATACAGTTACATTCGATCCACCAGTAATTGTTACATCAGCACCTGCACTAGTAGTTGGTACATATGTTCCTGTTGTACCACCACGAATTCTTGTTACTGTGTCGGTAGAACTATAGGTAATAGTAGGATCGCCATTTCCATCTGCACCCTGAGAAATAGAAGTTGCCCCACCACTAAGGAACGTGAAGTTTCCTGGTGCTGGAGTTTGACCAGCGGTTGCTCGAATAGTTGTTATAGTATTTGTATCTTGACCACTAATAGTAATTGTAGTTCCACTCTGAGAAACTGTAGTAAAACTACCAGCAGCAATTGTGATTGCACCTGATACTGCAGCACCACCAGTAGCAGCTTCTAAAGTGGTAATTGTATTATTATCTACAACTGTTCCAGACAATGTGATAGTATCACCTGCTCTGTTAATTTCTAATGCAAGTGGATTTGATCCAGCAGGAACAGAAGTAGGAGTACCTACAGCAAGGACTACATCATCTGTTGCATTATCACTACCAGTTAGTCGGAATAATTTTTGTGATGCTGAAACACCATCAGCGGCAGTGATTGTATATGTTGTATTATCATTTGGTGTAGTTACGGTTCCACCAAGAGAAATATTAGTTCCGTTAATTCTAATCGCAGAGTTTACAAGAGCAGTATTTGGAATGTTAGTAATAGTATTAACAGATCCAGAAATAATTGAAGACTCAATCGTTTTATTAGTTAACGTTTGAGTTGCTGTTAGGTAAACATCACCAGGACTATCCCAGAAAACTGTAGATCCATCACTACTAAGATATTTTCCAGCACCCCCATCTCCACCAACAACGATCCCGTTGCCAGTTAAATCCATTCTGTCGCCTGCTACAATTTCTTCGATCTTCTTCGAAATAGCATTGACAATAAGAGGAAAACGATCAGCCATCTAACTCAACCAAATGGATACTAGTGCTCGTGTTTATTTATGCCTCATGAAATCATGATCTGTCCTTGCATTCCAGAGTGGTTAGAACAAACATAATAATATCTTCCAGGAGCAACACCTGTTGTGTCCCACTCAACTGTCGTTCCTAGAGATGCGCCATTACCAGTAATTGTCCCTGTAGTTACAGCATCACCTGTTCCTGTAGTCGCAGTAGTTTTAATCCAGAATGGATGGATAGAACCAGCATTATTAGTAATCTGAATTACATCCCCAACATTAAATTGTAAAGTCCAATCATCATAGGTTGAAGTGTCATCAAAAACAACACCAGATCTATCAGTTCCACTTACCCATCTCCAGTCAGAGGCAGAATCATTCCTAACAGAGAGAGTGAATGTCTCAGTTTGTGGTCCAGGTGATGTACTATGGAATGCAGAAGACCTAGGGAACGTAAGACCTGTAGTTCTCTGACCTTTTTGTTCCTGAATATATCCAATAATAGAACGTGGGTTTTCAATGTGCAAATATTTGTTTGGACTACCCTGTCTACATGTATTATCTGCAAGTCCACCACCACTAATATCAAATGTCATATCTCCGTAGATACTATGCTTATCAAGAAACCCCCTAGCATCTGCTTGAGTAAACCTTTCTTTACCAGTCGCAAGACAAGCAATCACTCCACACACTTGAGGAGATGCCATACTTGTTCCATTGATTGCATTGTAATAGTTTCCAGATCCATACTTGGTATCAGCGTATCCAGTATTACCATATGCCGACAGAATATAATCACCAGGAGCAAAGACATCAACACCAGGACCAAACATAGTATATGTTGATCTTCTAAACTGAGAGTGATCTGATAAAGCACCCACAATAATAACGTCAGTGTCTGGAGTAATTGGCCAGGCACCTCTATTATAGTAAATACCACTCAATCCACTAGAACTATTAACATAAACTATAAAATTATTCCAATCAGCATCGGAATTAGTTGAAGGAGTTGCCATCAACAAATTATCGTTTCCAGCAGCGCCAATAACAACTACACCATCATCAATTGCATCTTGGACATCTGCCGAAACTGCGGCGCTATGATATGGATAATCATCTTTACCAAATCTTACGCCAAAGTCTGCCTCAACTCCTGCCTGTGTCCATCCACTAGGTCCAGGATTAGAAGCATTATACTGAACACCTTGATAATTTACATAACTCAAATCAGAGAACAGTAAAAACCCACTTGGAGTATTGATATTAATAATTCCACCATAACTATGATTGCTAATAGTAGGATTTCTTTTTCCAGTAGCAGGATTAATTGGTTTGTTCAGGTGAAATGCTCTGAGATAATCAAAGATCAGGAAAGCACCAACTGCCTGGCCAGATGGCCAAGCATCAGTAACTGCTAGATTATAAATGTTTGCTTCAGAAGCCCAACCATAAAACTGCCCAGCAGCAGTTCCAGTTACGTGATTGCCATGATACTGTGGTGTTGAAGCATTAGTTCCGTATGTAATTGTTCCAGTTGGAGGTGTATACCCATCCAAATCATTCAATCCAATTACAGCACCATTCAACTCATTAAACCACTGATACTGAACAAATCTCGACACTCCTGGTTGAGATGGACTTTCCCACTCCTTACTATCATATGATACAGGATCATCAACGATAACTACATCAACATGTCTTCCATTGTTATGAATTTCTACTGTATCAGTAGCATATTCAGTGCCAGTACCATCTCCCCAAAGATTTTTTCTTCTTTGTACTTGATCTCCAGCACAATGAAGTTGTCCCCATTGTTTATTTCCAACTAGACCAGAAAAACTTGTACCTACAGGACCATCTTTCCAAAATTCTCCGCTGATAGTAGTAGGTTCATTGTTTATTACTTTTCTTTTAACCTGCATACTATCAGATTCTACTACATCCCACACTCTAGGGTCTTGGCGTAGTCTTTCTGCCTGTTCCTCGGTCATCATATAGTGAGTGTTCCTACTAAGAGGACGCTTTAATGCAAGAGGAAAATTACTGAGTTGCATCTCATTGTAAAACTGCTCCAGGTCTTCTTTCCTGTGGAGAGTTACAATATATTCTTTATCCATATCAGTCCTCTAGTTTAACGTATGTCAAGGTTACTTGAACGTTAGCAGTGCCTGCGCTTTTATTTACAATCTTAGCATAGGTTGTTGTGCTACCAGTAGAATTGAAACAAATAGTTCCTGGTGTAATTAATTGAGTTATTGCTCCAGTTGTAATAACTTCTGCAAGAACACCAGAACCAGGAGTTGGATCAGTAGTCTCAGATCTACCAGAATCAGCAGTTCTACTTGTAGTATCAGTGTACAAAGTTACCCAAGCAGCATGTGAAGTTTCAATCTTCAGGAGAGCATATGTCTTTGGAGTTGTGAATGAGACATCCGCAGAAGCATTACTAGCTAGTGATGCTACAGTCTGCTGCGCCGTGGTTCTGGAAGGAAGAGCAGTTAGATAACCACCATTAGCATGATTTCCCCATCCATATGCTGTGTTCCAGTTAGTAATGTCTCCTGTTCCAATCGTTGCTGCAGCAGATGAAGCATATACAGGATCAAGTTCTGATGTTAGATAGTTTGGTGTCCAGTTTTCCCAATCACCAGAGAAAGAATTATATCTTAGTAGTTGTTCATCAGTAATATTTGTAATGTTGACATCAGTATGATTGTTTATAACACCAATAGTTGTTAGATAAGAAGAAAGATCTGGAGGAGTAAAAGTAAAATCACCAGTATTGGTATTGTATGCAAGTGATCCACCACCAGAAGCAGCAGCATTTGATACACTAAAAACTGTTAGGTCAGTAGCAGTAGCACCACTACCAGCAGCAGTCCAACTCTCTCCGTTCCACGAGTAGGTAATACCTGCTGCCACATATGTGAACGTTCCATCAGTTGGTTGTCCTGCTGTTGCGGGAAAATTGATTGCCATTTCTTAGTTTCTCCTTCCAGTTTTATTTAGAGGTTGGTAATTGTGACCATGATCTCACCAAGAGATAGTGGGTTTTCATCCCATCTCCTTGGAGTGAATACAACACTAGCAGTTCCTCTAGCAACACCAATTGATGCTCCATTTCCAGAGACATAATTGGTGCCATCATAAGTAGCCTGAACGATATAATCTGTTCTTGCTGAATATGCTGTTGGGAACGTCAGAGTGATTACATAATCAGTTCCAGCACCTCCTGGTTGTGCTCCAGATACTGTATATCCAGTAGTTCCAGACCACGTTGGAGAAGTTCCATTCAGTGTGATACATCCAGCAGCAACAGGAACATTAGGTTGTGCTAGTGGTGGTGATGCGTCAACCCACTGCTGACTATCAGTGTCATTATAGTAGATCTTGAGGCGTCCCTTATCACTCTCCCACCAAAGGTCCCCGACAGTAGGAGAACCAGGAGCAGTGTCAGAGATGGTTGCGTTAGCAATAGAAGCAGAAGATGTGTTTACCCACTGCGATCCATTATAAGCAAGAACTTCACCATTGACGGGTGTTGTAATTGTTATATCAGTGTGAGTATTAATAGAACCAGTAGATGTCAGATAACCCTCTACACTATGATCTCCCCAACCATAAGCAGTGTTCCAGTTTGCCACCTCAGCGCCACTAATACCAGCAGCAACAGAAGCACTGAATACTGGATCAGTTTCAGTGAATGATGTTAGATATCCTTCGGTAGAGTGATCACCCCATCCAAATGCTGTATTCCAATTTGTCTTATCTTGTGCTGTAGCAACTAGATATCCACCATTAGCATGGTTTCCCCAACCGTATGCAGTATCCCACTGATTGATTTTCGTAAGAGTAATGCCAGCAGCAGCGGAAGCGGTGAATACAGGATCAGTCTCTGTATATGCTGTCAGATATCCAGCAGCAGCATGATCACCCCAACCGTAAGCAGTGTCCCAATTAGCAGCGTTAGCAACAGCAGCAGTTGTAGCGTATCCTGATAGGTCTGGTGGTGTATATGTAAAGACACCGTTTGTATTATTGTATGATAGTGCTGTTGAACCAGCAGGTGCTGTAGAAACAGAAAGATCAACTAACTGAATGCCTTGTGCTCCACCAACCAAGTCATTAGCAGGTTTCCAAGATGATGAAGCAGAGTCCCACTTGAGAACTTGCTGATCTGAAAGACCAGCAGTGATATCAACATTGTTTAGATCTTCAATATCTAAATCCGTTGTTCCACTTACAGATAAATCACCAGTAATAGTTACTCCTGTAGAAGTAGTCTCAAACTTTTTAGTATTATCATAGTAAAGATCTACCGATCCATCATTATGGAACTCAGCAAAAGTTTCTTCGTTATTTCTGCGGAACTTAATATCACTACCAGCAGTCATAATTATAAGATCCGTGCCACCAGCTTCTTGAATGACACTGGCAGATCCATCAACAGCATGATAAATTCTTAGATCTCCTTCACCAGTTCCATTAAGAGTTCCAAACCTTGCCTGAACTCCATCATTAAAAACAATATTATTACTTGTAGTATAACCTCTGCTAGTTACAGTAGCAAGAGTATCTGCCTCTGCTGTTAGGTAACCAGCAGCAGCATGGTCTCCCCAACCATATGCTGTGTCCCAGTTAGATGAGTTTGCTACTGCTGTGCTTAGGTCTACTGACGTAGCAAAAGAAGAAAGATCGGGGGGAGTATAAGTAAACTCACCATTACCAGAATTATATGCTAGGTTAGCAGATCCAGGAGGGTTTACAGTTATACTTGGGACTGCTGGAACTACTGGTTTATTTAAAATAGCAGCTACAG
>Ga0255772_10004923_pt1 | contig 12461 bp, 8 predicted proteins | sample 071ome_34_FD_179970 | JGI IMG/M metagenome (GOLD analysis project Ga0255772, IMG submission 179970) | Coastal salt marsh microbial communities from the Groves Creek Marsh, Skidaway Island, Georgia - 071411BT metaG (version 2) | ecosystem: Environmental > Aquatic > Marine > Intertidal zone > Salt... | reverse complement strand
AGCGATGAACCCGTGCTTCGCGGCGTACGCCACCGCAGCAGCGTTCGTTTTCAACGATTGCTGTCCCGCGATGTTATCAATGCCATCTTCCAACCTCTTTTTATCGCTGGCGTTCTCTTCGGTGGCCAATTCGGTCTCGGCGCCCCACACGGCGGCGTTCCTCGCCGCCTCCTTAATCGGTCCGCCTTCGATAACTTGCGCGCCAATATCGGACAAATAATTCGTCTCGTTCTTCACGTCGTACAAATAAAAGCCAAACTGTTCGCCTTCTTCCAGCTTGTGCGCGACTGCGTACGTCCCGCATCCGATTTCGGCCATATCGATGGCATGTTGGAACCCAAAGTTGTGGTCTTTCGACTTCAAGGACAACTTGGCGCCAACTTTGCCGACGAAACCGCCGTTCGGGAACGGAAGCAAATCGAGCGTCGCCGAGGACGTGCATCCTAGCGTCAACGTCACCATATCCGACTTTGCTGCTGCTGTCGTTGTCGACGTCGTCGTCTCGCTGCCGCCCAAGACGGAGGCGCGCGCGGTTTTGTCCTTTCCTCGACCGGAGAGCGCGAGCGAAGAAGAGGAGAAGGAAGACGAGGAAGACAAGGCGGCAACACCCAAAATCGTTCCAATCATCACCGATTTCGTCGCCCAAGAGTGCGTGAAAGAATCCTTGTAGCGCTTCTTGTTCTTCTTCTCGACGAGAAGCAAACTCTGTCCTCGCTGTTTCCTTTCCTCGCCGCTCGAGAGGATCAGAGGCGATCGTTCCTCAAAGACGGACATGCTTTCTTCCTCTTTTTTTTATATATGTTCTTTTTTATGCGTAAGTCCGCAGTACCGCGGCCTCTTAATCCAAATTGGAAAAAAGAAGAAGAAGAAGAAGAGGAGGTGCTCTTTTTATCTCTCTCTCTCTATCTTCGATTAAAAAAAAGATCTCTCTCTCTCTCTGGACGTATATTTATCTATCGCGCGCGTGTCTTTGCCTGCGTGTGCGTGTGTGTGTAAGTGTGTGTATTCGCGGCGATGTACCAAATATGGATGTGGTGTATCTGCTTTCTTTTCCACAGCCACCACAAACAAACAAACAAAAGGTCATTGAAACCCCAAACACAGCATTTTAAACTTAATTGACCGGCAACACTTTAGGAAAAACACCTGCGAACGACGAAAAGGAACGACGAGAGGCCGACGTGTACGTTTCGTTTGCCACGAGTTTCTTGCTTTATGCTCTGGAGTTACCTCGGGAGTGTATCTCTTAATCTCCCCGCACTTTATTTCGCACAACGATACACATCCACGCATAAAACACGCACGAGCGACCGAATAAACGCAAAGAAGAAGAAGAAGAAGAAGAATGAGTTTCGCCGCGACTTCGTTTCAATCCTCCGCTTTGTTCCTCAAGAGCAAGAAGAACAACGACTCGAAATCATCGTCCACGTCGAGGATGACATCGTCGTCCAAAAATCTTCGCGGTGTCGTCCGCGTTTCCGCTTCGGGAGAAGATGCCGAAGCCGCGGCGCAAGCGGCGAAGATCAAGGTCACCGACGTGAAAGAAACGTTAGGGAGAGGGTTCATTTTGGTCGACATTCGATCTCCGGAGGAAGTTCAAGAAACCGGGTCCAAGTTTTCGTGGGAGAAAATCCCAATCGCGCGAATGGACGAAGACGGGAACCCAATCAGTAACCCGAACTTCTTGGCGCAGATTAAAGACAAGTTTCCAAACTCGATGAGTCGAATTTTGTTGGCGTGCGACGACGGGACGTTCCGCTCGGAGTTGGCGCACAGATTAATCACTCAGAAATTGGGATATTCTCAGGTGAAGATTATAGACGGTGGGATCGACGCGTACATTGAGTTCCAGCCTTTGACGAAGGAGGACAAGATCAAGGTCAGAATGGTTCCACAAGCGGGCAACGACTTGTCGGTGCTCGTCTCGGGCGTCGATACGAGACAAGCCGGACAAAAGTACTATTAATTTGTTGAGATGACGCGACGACTGTTTATTTTTTTTGCGTGTTGTTGTTGTATTAATATAGCTTTCTTTTTATCTTCCATCATCATCATCATTATCTGTTGTGTTCATTTGTATGCGTTTGCTGATGTCGTGTCGCGTTTGCATACTCGTGCACTTCTTCTTTTTTTATTGTTGGCGGTGTTATTTGTTATTAGTAACCTCTAAAATGAAACGCTCGTCGTCGTCGTCGTCGTCGTTGTCGTGGTCCTCGTCGTTTTATTATCATTATTATTATTAAGTGCAATTGGTTTTCAACGGTCTCCCTCTCTCTCTGTCTCTCTCCCTCAAACAAACAAAATCAACGACACGCATCATCGAATGTGGCAGACGTCGAATTGTGCCAACGCTTGCAAGAGCATGATGACATCCTCGACATCGTCGACGTAATACGGCGCTTTCGACGGTTTTTGACCGACGGTGGAGCAAAACATAGCGCATCCGGCGTAGGACGCGTCCATTTCTTTTCTATTTTCAATCGCGATAAACATTTCTTCGTCTGAACGGTCGTCGCCGATGGATAAAATGAAGTCCACCGTATCGGTGTTACTTTGTTCTCTCGATAACACTCGATCAACTGCTAAGCGTTTGTTGACATCTTGTGCGGTGATTTCGACGACGTTGTTCCCTCTTCGAACGTCCACTGGATCGTGTTCTAAAGCACCTTCCAAGTGGTCGACCAACTCTTTCGCTTGCCAGTTACCGAAATCCGCATCCGCGTCGCGATAGTGCCACACGAACGAGCTTCCCTTGGCTTGAATGAACGAACCGTCCGTGGCTTCCATGTACTGCTCTAAAATCGGTAAAACGGTATCTTTCCACGCCGCGACGTGTTCAGCCGTACCGGGAGGTGCTAATTCAATCCACTCGTTGTTCGTATCGTCTCCTCGATACCAGTATCCGTGTTCGGCGACTAAAGAAATATTCGGCACTTTACCAAACCATTCGTCCAAGGTTGCTTTTTCGCGTCCGCTGACGATGCATAAAGTGTTCGCCTTATCGGCAGCTAGAGACGTCAATAAACTTGTCAAGTGCGATGTCGGGGGCTGGTTGAAGGATGCTAACTGCACGAGAGTTCCGTCGTAATCGATGAACAGTTTCCGTTTCCTCGCTTTCTGATAGGCGCCAACGCACCTGTTCGTATCCAATTTGCGAAAGCTCGAGTCGAGTTGCACGACTCTAAAATTCAAACCGAAACCTAAACCGTAGCTTCTCGAAGATGACGCTCGCGCGCACGTTCTTTGCAACTCGCTCAAGCAGCTCTTCGCCCAAAATCCGACGTTGTGTTCTCCGACGTATTTCCAGTGTTTTTCGTGTCTCATCTCGCTTTCTTTAGAGCTCAAGGATAACGCCTTATAAACTACATCCGCGACGTCGTCTACATCCCATGGGTTTACGCGAAACGCCCCAGATAAGGACGGGGACACGCCGGTAAACTCAGAAACGATTAAGCTCGACTGTCTCGGTAAAGCATATCCGTCTCTAGTCGCTTTCTCTTCGTCTTTGGGGCCTTGTCTACACGTGATGTATTCGTACGGTGCGAGGTTCATGCCGTCTCTGGTGACGGTGACCACGGCTACGTCGGCGACTGAATACAAAGCCGCTCTTTCGTGTAAAGGAATAGACTGTTCTCGAAAGATAACCACTTCAGTACCCGCCGCACCGTTAATTTCTTTTACCAGTCTGTTTACTTCAGCTCGTAAATTCTCCACGTCTTCGTTTTTTGCTCGCGCTGGGTTACAAATCTGTAACAACACGATCGATTCGACCAGCTGCGGGTGTTCCCTCAACAACGTCTGGTAGGCTTTTAATTTTAACTCGATGCCTTTAAAGACATCGAAATCATCGATGGCCAATAAAATACGTTTTCCTCGGTGCGCTCTCAACATATCATTGCGTGTATTCACCGCCCCTGGACTCGTCAACGCCTCTCTCAATCGATCGGTTTTCACGCCAGTCGGGCAGATTTTCACGGACACTTGCCTTCCGTAATAATCAATACACAGTGAACCACGATTGGTGGTATACGTTAAACCTAACAATCTCGTGCAGCAACTCAAAAAGTGTCTCGCGTAGTCGAAAGTGTGAAAACCAACCACATCTGCGTTTAATAATCCTCTCAAAATCAACTCTCTATTCGGCAACGTCTTAAAAATCTCGGATGACGGAAACGGCGTGTGTAAGAAAAACATGCACCGAATAGAATTGAATCTTTTTCGTAAAAACGTCGGTAAGAGCATCAAGTGATAATCTTGGATCCAGACGTGGTCGTCTTCGGAGCTAACGACTTCCATAAGCGTGTCCGCGAAAATCTTATTCGCCCCGACGTGCGCTTGCCACAACGACTTTTCGAACCTTTGCTCGTTCTGTCCCATCGGCAACACGTAATGCATCATGTTCCACAAATACTCCTTACAAAAACCTTTATAATGCCTCTCTCGCATCTCTAAATCAACCATCACCGGCACGCAGTTGAATCTTTTCTGCAAATCTCTCATCAGCGCGTCCTCTTCTTCGCTCTCGATTTCGCACGCGTTGCTCGGCAACATCCCGACGTTAATCATCTGCTTAAAGTCTCCATCGTCCAAAACACCCTCTCTCATTTGATCAAAGATTGAATCCCCATCCGCTTCGATTTCCCACGAGTGCCCGAACTGATTTTTTTCGCTCAGCTTGGTCATTTTCAGAGGCAATTGGTTCGCGCACACGATGACGCGTTCCACGTGCGGTTCGCTCTGGTACGAATCCGTCGAGAATGCGCCCGAGGATTTTTGGGAAGTCGTTTCTCGAGGCGAGACGAGCTCTGCGCGCGATGAAGAAGAGAAGAATGAAGACCAGAACAAAGGTCAGCGAAAAAACGCGAAGAAAACGAACGCGCCAGAGAAGACGGGTCGTTCGGTGTTTTTGCCGTCGCTCTCGAATACAGAGAGAGAAGAAAACAGAAGAAGAAGAATGGAAAGAAAAAGAAAAAGAGGTTTATCCCGGCTTTTTTTCTAAATGGAAAAGCAAAAAAAAATTCTCACCTTGCAAGTTCTGAAACGAGCTCCCGTTGGACTTCTTCATGACGACCGCCTTTCTTTTGACTCCGCTCTCTTTCTCTCTGCGTTCTCTTGCTTCTTTTGTTTTTTTTTTTCGGAGGTCGAGGCGTGCGCGCGCTGCGCTTGTCTTCTCTCGAATGAATGCAGAAAGGAAGGAGGTTGTTTTCGTTAGGGAAATAATAATATAAAGAGAGGGAAAAAAATTTTTATTTTCACAACGCTTGTGAGAGAAGAAAGGGAGAGTAGCTTTTTTTGGACCTTCGTTGGTCCGTATCTCTTACTCCGCGACACAAAAAGAGAGCCTCTTCCCTCTCTCTCTCTCAGGGAGGTTTCCCTTCGCTTTCCGACTACATAATGCTTGCTCTTTTTGTAGCAGTTAGATATTTTTCAACTTTTCAACAAACGTTTACGTTATAACCTCCAGCTTTTGTAGCGCATTCCCCGACTCTCTCTCTTCTCCGCGACGACGACGAGGAGAGAAGGAAATGGACGCCGCGTTGTTCCGCGCGTTCTACGCGGCCGTGGAGTCGAAACCAACGTCGGACGCGAAGATTAAAGAAATAAGAGCGCGAGTCGGGAGAGGAGGACTCGCACTGACGTGTTCACAAGTCGGGGAAATCGAAAAGCTGATAAACTTTGCAAACTTACGAGTAGAGGTGGCGGAGATTTTGGGGCCGTTTATCGCGGATTGGGACGAAGAGTTGGGGAAGAGAGAGTTGCTGTTTCAGAGTTGTAAACCGTGGGAGAGAGATGATTTGACGAGAGCGATTGAGAGAGGCATTTTTATCGGAGGCAACTTTGGCCGTCGAGAAGAACGAGTACAACATAAACAAAAACACGATGAATATGCATCGCCAGAGCGCGAGGATCCGTTCAGTAAGCAAAATTACGATATCGAGGATGGTCATCGTCGTGGCGAAGATGCCATCGATCAACTTCGCACCACGGGCGTCGACGACGACGAAACGGCGAAACGGAATTGCGTTATAATGGCCACGGAAGCAATGAACGCCGGTGCGAAGAAAGAACATATTTTCTCCTTTAACATGGAATGGCTAGATGTAAACAGCACTAATGTTGGCGAGACGATGAGCGAGGCAGTCGAAAATGGAAACACTTTCTTTCCGGGTCAAATCAATGACCCGCAGTGGAGGAAGAAAACGCCAATGGAGCGGTTAAAGGAATCCAAATGGGTTCCCCCGGCATTGGCAGGACGAGGCGTCACTGAAGAAGAATTCGTTCGCTTGTGCGATATACTCATCAGTGCTTTTCAGACGTTACCGTTTCAAAGCTGCGGCAGGCAAGGCTGCAGCAATCCTGGTTGTGTTGAAATTCTCTATTTCTGTTTCCCGCTTGGTCCGCTGTGTATGTGTTTACAGATGATGAACCCGTATACGTGCATGATTTATATGCCCTTCGAAGAAGACATCAAAAGACGCGTGTTGCCTGCGATGAACGACATTCTACGTCGATGTAACTTGAAAGCGATAAAGCCTGGTTCATTTCGTAGAAACATCGTCATCGTCGAAAATTCCTGAGCGGGAAAGCGAGAGAGAGACACGGCCCGCGTCAAATATGTATCGCATAAGTACAACAGTGATTCTTTATAATTCTACTACTCAAAACTTGTAATCCATAAATACCGTAACATCTTATATCCGACCACGAACGTCATGACGAACAGCGGTAAGTGCGCGAGTTGAGTAATCATCCCGCCGTATTCGCGTGGTGTCTAAGTGTCATTTTTGCGACTTGCGAGGAAAAATTTTCAAAAAGAAAGAAGCATCACCGCAGAACTCGGCACGCACACACACAGCCACCCGCGCGCCTGAGGAAGAGAGAGAGAGAGAGAAAGAGAAAAATGAAGCTGAGCGAATACCAGCGCGTGAAATCCACCTTCACTTCGCTCCCCATGAACAGTCCACCGCCGATGCACCTCCTCCTCTCTCAGTTCCCTTCGCTCTCTTTGGACGCGTTGTTTAGCATCTACGGGCAAGAGTTTTCCCGAAAGTTGCGACAGACGCACGGGAAATTCGTCCGATCGATCGAATCGCTCGAAAAGAGGTACTTGAACGGCGAAGATATATTTGATATCGCGATGAACGTGGATTTTCCAGCCTGTCAGCTGCTGCGGTTGATCATCGAGAGCGTTTTGAAAGTGAATCACAAGTCGGTCGGGAAGATGTTGAAGCGTCCGTACGACTCGAACACGTTTCCGAGCGAAGTGCCGGAAGATTCGAGAGCGATGACGTCGGGGTTAAACAGCAACAAAGGGAAGAAATTGATCGAACGATTGAAAGTGGACTGTGAACGCGTCGTCGCGTGGGACTGCGGAGCGTCTCCGGCGACGGAACGGTCGCGAAGAGAAGCCGGGTTGGAGTACGAGAAGATATTGGAAGAGCGTTTGAGAGACATCGGCGCGGAGTTCGAAACGGAGACAGATTTGAGAGCGGAAGGCGCGAGTCGGACGCCAGACGTGCGATTGAAAGTACCAATCAGTGTTCGCGGGAGAACCATTCATTGGATCGACAGTAAGGCGTCGTTTTGTGATCCGCAAGTGCACGAGGAGAGTGGGTCGAAGCAGTTTCGAGCGTACGTGAATCGATTCGGGAGCGGAATGGTTATTTATTGGCACGGTGTCGTCGAGGAGTTGAGAGAGGTCGACCCCAACGTCTTGTTAGTAGAAGACTTTCCAGAGAGGAAAGATATAGTGATGTTAGAGAGGTTCGAGGAAGACGGGGATGAGGATGATTAGAGGGGGCGATTTAGTTCTCGCGCCGCGCGAGAGAGATAACTTTTTTAGTTTACAGTTACTAGTTTTTAGTGTATAAAAGAAAAAACCCATCGAGCGCACGCTCGAATAGATAGATGCGCTTCTTTGCAGATAACAACGAAATTCAACCGCCAAACGTAGCTCCGTCGTACCCGCAATTCACTCTCTCCATGTCCACAAACTCCACGTACACGCGATTCGAAGGAATCATGAAGTCGGTTTCAAGCACGGCACTCAACTTCTCCATTATCTTTTTGTTGTTTTCCAAATTAATCCCCCCGATACTCTTCAGCGTCCCCAACGCGCACGGTTGCTCTTCCCCTCCCCAAACCATCGCCACGTCGTCGTGAACGGCCACGCAAACGTACGTCTCCGGTTTATTCAGCGTCTCCGCGATGTGTTTGGACATTAATTTCATGAAATCGCTCTTATGCGGTAATTGCATTTCACAACTCACGTGTAATACTAAAGACGGGTCCCCGGGCATCAGGCACAAATCCTCTCTTCTCCCGACCGACGCGGCCGTCCTTCGGTGGTTCGAGCGCGAAGAGAGAGACGCCGAAGCGAGTGGTCGGTGGTGATGATGATGACGAAATACCGTTGATTGCATTTTTGTGGGTAAAAAAAGTCACGAAATTTTCCCAATTCGTTCAAAGTCCAATTCTCGCGATTATAAGAACACGCGCTTTCTCTCTCTCTCTCTCTTCCTTTTTCTACTTCGAAAGAAGAAAGCGACGACAAAAAAAGTAAGAGGAGGCGCCTCGAATGAGCGGGTACCCACCTCCCCCTTCTTCGTACGGTGGCGCGCCGCCTCAGCAGCAGCAGCAGCAGCAGCAGCAGCAAAACTTTTACGGTGCGTGACCGGGGAAGAAAATCTCGATTTTTGAAGAGGCATCTCGTCTCGTCTCTCTCTGCTCTTTCTCGATCGGGTTCGAGCACTCGATCTTCTTCGCGACCGAAAATATATGTACGAACGGCTCGCTGACAAAGCATCTCTTCCTTCGTTCCTCCGTTTTGATCCCCTTTCCGGGTGAATAAATAAACAGGCGCTCCCCCACCTCCGATGATGGGGCAGCAATTTCAACCAAACGGGTATAATACCAATCCTCCCGGCGCGGGTGGAGGCTATCAACAACAGCAGCAACAACAGTACAGTCAACCGGGACCTCCTCCTCCGGCGATGATGTCAGCACCTCCGCCTTTATCGCCTCCTGCCGCGATGATGGGAGGAGGAGGAGGAGGGCAGCGACAGCAGCAACCGCCGCCGATGGCGAGCGCGCCCGCTCCCGCTCCCGCTCCTCCTCCTCAGTCTTCCTTTTCAGGTTCATCCGCGCCGGCACCGCCGACAGCGGCGATGTCGAGGATGTCAATGGCGCCTCCATCGACGTCGGCGATGGCGCCGTCCTCGTCCACCTATCCACCGCAGCAGCAGCAGCAGCAACAACAATATCAGCAACAGCATCAACAACAACAACAACAACAACAACAACAACCGGGACCTCCGCCGCCGCAGGGAAGTAGCAGTAGCATGTATCCAACGAGCGCACCTCAAATGGGAACGTATGGAGGAGGTGCGTCGTATCCAGGAGCAGGCATGATGCCCGGAATGGGTGGCCAACAGGGAGGATACCCGCCTGACGCGGACGCACGGTCGATCGACGTTCAAAATCTTGATCAGAAAACGTTACCGAGACCGGGCGAGGATCAGGCGAGACCAAACTCGAATTTATCGTGCGATCCAAAGTATTTAAGGTTGACAGTTGGTGCGTTGCCTCAATCTGTCGGGTTAAAGCAACGATTTGCGTTACCCGTTGGATGCATCGTTCGACCGATGGTTCCAGGAGATTCTGTGCCCACGGCGCAGTTCGGGTCGTCTGGAATTGTACGTTGTCGAAGGTGTCGGACGTATATCAATCCCTTCGTTCAGTTCATCGAAGGAGGGAGAAGGTACAGATGTAACGTGTGCTCGTTACCAAATGATGTCCCCGTGGACTATTTCTGCGCGTTAGATGAAAACGGAGTGAGAAGGGACGTGGCAGAAAGACCAGAATTGAGATCTGGGACGGTTGAATTTTTAGCTTCTGCGGAGTACATGGTGCGACCGCCCATGCCACCAGCGTATTTTTTTGCTTTTGATGTCAGTCAAACAGCCGTTAGATCTGGTTTTTTAAAATCCGCAATTGATACTGTTCGCGACTGTTTAGATTCCATGCAATCGAAATCCGATCGCACGAGAATCGGATTCATCACGTACGATCGGTCCATTCATTTTTACGGCTTGCGATCCACCTCGATGGCGCCGTCGATGATGGTGGTTGGAGAATTAAACGACCCGTTCCCGCCGGTGCCGGACGATTTGCTCGTGAATTTACAAGAATGTCGCACGGTAGTAGAAGCGACGCTAGATGTCATCGCAAATTCGTTCTTGGAGACGGATATTCAGGAGTCCGCGATGGGACCGGCGATACAGGCGGCGTATTCAGCCATCTCGCAGATTGGCGGCAAGCTGATTATTTTCCAATCGACGTTGCCATCCATCGGCGCTGGAAGACTTATAAGCCGAGACGACGCGAAGGGCTACGAAGCTAATTCGAGAGAGTATGAACTTAGAAATCCAGCGGATAATTTTTACAAGTCCATGGCGGCAGAATGTTCTCGACAGCAAGTGTGCGTCGACGTATTTTGCACATCTACGCCGTACGCGGACATCGCGTCGATGTGCGTGTTGCCGAAATATACCGGTGGGGACGTTCGATATTACCCTCATTTTTCTTTAGCGAAAGACGAGGTGAAATTCAAAACGGAATTGACGAGAAATTTGACTCGAGATGTCGCGTGGGAATCTGTCTGTCGCGTTCGGTGCTCTAAAGGATTTCGCGTGTGTGCGTTCAACGGGCACTTTTTCATTCGTTCGCTCGATTTACTCGCCTTACCAGCCACAAACGCGGACCAAACGCACGCGGTTTATCTCGCACACGATGAAGTCGTACCGAATATGCAAGCATGTTATATTCAGTGCGCGTTATTGTACACTTCGGCGGATGGTGAACGCCGGATTCGAGTGCACACGATGCAAGTTCCGGTGGTGAACGACATGACGGACTTGTTTCGTGCGGTTGACTCGGGCGCTATGGCATGCTTTTTGACGCGTCTGAGCGCCGAAAGAACAAACTCGGCGAGATTGCAAGACGCCAGAGACGCTTTGACGAGCAAGCTCGTGGACGCACTGAAGGAATATAAGCTTTTAGGCGGCGCTCGACACAACTTTGGATTCAACTCCTTGGCGTTTCCGGAATCTATGAAACTTTTACCGCTCTTTGCAATGTGCGCGACAAAGACTCCGGCGTTGAAAGGCGCGCCGAGAGACGTTTCCGTCGATAACCGAGTCGAGTCTTCGTTTGATATCATGAGTTGCTCCGCGGAAGAGTGCTTGCGCATGATGTATCCGGCGTGTTACGCTTTACACGGTGGGAGCGAAGATGCCGGCATCCCGGAAAACGATTCCATCGAGGCATTGATGAAGATGAAAATGCCCCCTAGAACTGCATTAGCTGGCGAGCGCATCGACGCTAGAGGTATTTATTTAATCGATGACGGGCGTAAATTACTCGTTTGGATCGGTGGTCAATGCGAACAAAGGATGATTACGAGCATATTCGGCGATCAAGGATGCCCGGATCCCTTTGTCGACGCATATTTGCCAACCATTAGCGGGAACAAAGTGAACGAAAAAGTTAGAAACACGGTAAGAAGAATACGGAGTAGGAACCAAGCACGGTACCAAGCGTTGACGGTGGTCAGACAAGGCACGCCGCAAGAGGCTTTACTGTTCAACCATTTAGTAGAAGATCGCGCGAGCGGTGGCGGCATGGGATACGGCGACTTTCTCGCGCAGTTGCATCGATTAGTCCAACAAGCCGCAAATGCGGGTAGATAAATTTCATTCAGATGAGCTAATTACATCTCTCTCTACACAAGAAAAGAGTTCATTATTACAAACCACTTTTCCCTCTACTAAACCACGTAAAAGCACCACCACTACCACCTTGGCTTCTCAAATACTCCTGCTCTTCGCTATCTCTGAGTTGAATCACCACTTCGCCCAACTCTGGTATCTCTTCCAAAACGCGCTCTCTCGCGCCTTGCATCTTCCCGATAACCTCCTCTGCGGTTATACCTTTTCTCAAAAACGCGAGGTAGAAATCCACGCTTAATTTCCTCCCGTTCATTCTAGCTCTCAATCCGCTCAAATGCGTGTCCTCCCCGCACTCGTTCCTCACAATCTCTCTCACTCTATCTTCAACTTCCTCTGAACAGTTCGTGTCCGCCAAAGTCTTCACGGCTTCCCATCCAACTTCAATCCCAACCTTCCCTAACAAAGCGCACACAAATATCGCAGCTAATTTATCCATGATTGGGTAGCCGTATACCGCACCAACTACCCCAACTAATGCCGCGACCGATCCTAACGCATCAGACCTGTGATGCCAGGCGTTCGCGACCAACACTTGCGACTGCAACCGTTTTCCAATTCTCATCGTGAACTGAAACGTCGCCTCTTTCGCCAACACGGACGCGATTGCCACCGATATTGCCTCCACCGACACTAATCCATCTTCTTTCTCCTCTTGGCCATCCGCTCTCCCTC
>Ga0255772_10004916_pt1 | contig 12471 bp, 30 predicted proteins | sample 071ome_34_FD_179970 | JGI IMG/M metagenome (GOLD analysis project Ga0255772, IMG submission 179970) | Coastal salt marsh microbial communities from the Groves Creek Marsh, Skidaway Island, Georgia - 071411BT metaG (version 2) | ecosystem: Environmental > Aquatic > Marine > Intertidal zone >... | reverse complement strand
AGTACCAGCACCACCAGCAGTCAGAGTGATTGCTCCTGCGGTGTCGATGGTTCCAGCAAGTGCTCCAGCAGTTCCACCAACCTGTGTGGTAGATTCTCCATAAAGATTTGGAGTATCAATCTGACCAGCAGAGAGTGCTGTCTGTGTAGTAACTACTGTGTCACCAATAAAAGTATTCTCAGCAAAACTAAATGACTGACCGTCATTATTGATTGCATAAGAACCTGCACTTACAGTTGCAGGTGCCGTAGCAGATCCGCCTGTAAGACCACCAAGAGTAGTAACTGCGATGTTGTCTCCAGATACTGAGTAAGAAGAACCAAGTCTTGTAGACTGAACTGCTGGACCTTCTACTGTCAGTTGAACTGAAGAAGAAATTTTGCTAGTAAGATCGGCATGTGCAGGTGCCGCCATCAGTAACATTCCAAAAGCAAACAATGCTTTTTTCATTTAATGGAGTTAACTCTGACTTATTTAGCAAGGAGGGCTTGACAGGTGGGGAAATGCGTAGTATTATAAATACATCAACGACGTTAAGGAATGTAACAACTCCTTAACAAGTTGTAACACCCCTGCCGCTACCGAGACTAGGCAGGGTTACCAATCCGTCTCTCATATCCCAGACTGAGGGTGTCTGGGAAATAAGTACCTCCACCATTTCCCTGATGGATCTACTTACTTACTTTTTAAAACAATGACTGCTACACTTTCACGTCAAAAATCACAATCGAATACTTGGGAACAGTTTTGCAATTGGGTCACCAGCACAGACAATCGTCTTTATGTTGGTTGGTTTGGAACTCTTATGATTCCTTGCCTGCTCGCTGCTACAATCTGTTTCATCGTTGCGTTTATCGCAGCACCTCCCGTAGACATTAACTAATCGGTGTCCCTTACTCGTAAGAGTATTGACGAAACTGGGTGAAATGCTGGAAACCGAAAGGCAATCAGCAGCCAAGTCCAAAGTACACTTTGGAAAGGTTCAGAGACTACCTGAGGGGTTTAGTCCCCTTAATAACAGGTTTAAGCGCCCAGCCCCTTCTATGAAGGGTGAAGATATAGTCCACACATCTACTGTTGACTTTTTCTTGCTAATAACGAGCAAATCAAATTCGCCAACAGAAACAACCTAAGTCAAAAGATATGGTTGTTTGCTAGATGATGCGACGGGATTCGTGAACCTGTTGCTGGTTCACTCCTCTACGGAAACAACATCATCTCTGGTGCCGTTGTTCCTTCTTCAAACGCAATTGGTCTTCACTTTTATCCAATCTGGGAAGCTGCTTCCCTAGATGAGTGGCTCTACAACGGCGGTCCTTTCCAACTGGTTGTATTCCACTTCCTCATCGGCATTTATGCTTACATGGGTCGTGAGTGGGAACTCTCATACCGTCTTGGTATGCGTCCTTGGATCTGCGTTGCTTACAGCGCACCTGTTGCTGCTGCATCTGCAGTATTCCTAGTCTATCCTTTTGGTCAAGGTTCTTTCTCTGATGCTATGCCTCTTGGAATCAGTGGAACATTTAACTACATGCTTGTCTTCCAAGCGGAACACAACATTCTCATGCATCCTTTCCACATGCTTGGTGTCGCGGGTGTTTTTGGTGGTTCTCTGTTTAGTGCTATGCACGGAAGCCTTGTTACAAGTTCGCTCGTTAGGGAGACTACGGAAACCGAATCTCAGAACTATGGTTACAAATTTGGACAAGAGGAGGAAACCTACAACATTGTTGCTGCCCACGGATACTTTGGTCGTCTAATCTTCCAATATGCTTCTTTCAACAACTCTCGTTCGCTGCACTTCTTCCTCGCAGCATGGCCTGTAGTTGGAATCTGGTTCGCTGCTCTTGGTGTTAGCACCATGGCATTCAACCTCAATCGTCGGGGTCCCGTCCTAGCAATTTGACGGTAAACATCGGGTGAACTGCTGGAAGCCCTCCATAAATGGGTAATCAGCATCCAAGTCCCAGATACATCTGGGAAAGGTTCAGAGACTACCTGAGGGGTTTAGTCCCCTTAATAACAGGAATAAGTGCCCGACATCCTTCTGGGATGAAGATATAGTCCACTCCTTAAAAATGGTAAATTTAAGGGTTTAGTGCAACGGTTTCAACTTTAACCAGTCCTTGCTTGACAATAACGGTCGTGTTATTAACACCTGGGCTGACATTCTGAATCGTGCAAATCTCGGGTTCGAGGTAATGCACGAAAGGAACGCACATAATTTTCCTTTGGACCTTGCTAGTGTAGAAGCAACTCCTGTTGCTCTAACTGCACCAACCATCGGTTGATAGAATTAGAGACCCTTTACGGGTCTCTTTTTTTGTGGTATAATGGAGTTTAAGATTTTATAAATAGTTAAAAGATTAAACACCATAATGAGAACCACGAAGATTTGTAGAACCTGCACACAAGAACTTCCTATTTCTGATTTTAGGGAAGGTCGTAGAAGGTGTTTGAGGTGTGAGGAAAAAACTTATGCAGAAAATTGGGCAAATAAGACTCATATTATTTGCAATAAATGTAGTATAGAAAAACCAATATCAGAATACTATAAAGGTCATAAAAGGTGTAAAGATTGTTATAGTAAAGATTATAAAGATAAAAGACCTTCTTATGATGATAAGAAAGATTATATGTTAAAGTATACTTATGGTGAAGACTTTGGGTTGGAACAATATAAAAATATTTTACAAGAACAAAATGAAGTATGTGCTATTTGTAAAAATCCAAATACAAATGGTAGAAAGGATACAAACAATCTTTATGTAGATCACAACCACGAAACTGGCAAAGTTAGAGGATTGCTTTGCAGTAATTGCAATCGCGCACTGGGTCTTGTAGGAGACAATACCCAAATCCTCCAAAGTATGATAGAATATCTAAGAGACCATTGATATTATGAAAGAATTAAAAGATTTTCCTGGTTATTATGTTACAGAAGATGGTAAAATTTTTAGTAATAGAACTATGGGTCCAGGTGATGGTAGAAATATAAATCTTCGTCAATTAAAATTTTCTAACAAAGAAGGATACATGAGAGTTAGATTGATGAAAAATAATAAACAGTATACTAGAGCTGTTCATAGATTAGTGGCTGAATCCTTTATTCCAAATCCAAATAATCTTCCTCAAGTAAATCATATTAATGAAATAAAAGATGATAATAGAGTTTGTAATTTGGAATGGGTAAATAATCAGAAAAATAGTGAGTATAGTATCTGTAGGTGGATTTGGACAATAGAAAATATTGATAGTGGAATGATTTACGAGTGTATTAATTTAAGAAAGTGGTGTAGGGAAAATAATGTTATAGTTGAAAATTTGTGGGTGACTCAAAATACATTAAAAAACTGCAATAAATCTGCTTCTGGGTATAGAATATTAAAAAAAGAAAAATTTAAGTAGAGGCAACTCCTGTTGCTCTCACTGCACCAACCATCGGTTGACATAAAACTAAATAAGAATTATAATGGAGATCCAAATGGGTCTCCTTTTTTATGTCTAAAAAGAAAAAAACAATCTGGAGAATATGGGCAAAAGCACTTGGAGAAAAGGGGTCTAAATGTGACAGAGAAGCAGATTACATTGCTATTTTACGCACTATCATTTTTATCACTTACCTTACCACTAATATTGCTATTGTGGCCAACGCAGTAAGACATTGGAATGATATTGAATACACGCGGCAAGGAACACTTAAATAACTGTCACAGCACTCCTTGCACGGGGTGCTTTTTTATTGTATAATACTTTTATAATCAATCAGACATCATGACTTACAACGCAGAAGTTCAATTCAAGTTTGATGCTACTTGGACACCTACCTATGGATCATCCTTTAGTGATGATGACTTCATTCCTGAAGAGCACTATTTGATTACAGCACCAGCAGCAGACCTTAACTGCAAGCAGTATTTCAAACTGTTTGAGAAGTTTATGCTCTGTGTAGGTATGAGTCCCAAATCTATTCGCAGTGGTGCTATGTCATTGGTCTTCAATGATATGGTGCTTGAAGAAGAGCAGCGTAAGGTCTGTGATGAATATGAACTTACTATGGATGAGGACCTGGAGAAGAAATACCAGGATTTCAAAGAGCGTGACGCACACTGGGCAGAATTGAGTGAACCCAAGATTAAAGGTGACTGGGGTCGTTTTCAACGCTTTGCTAAGTATACCGACGAACAACTGGGAGAGATGATTGACATGTATGAGCAGTCCAAACTCAACGGAGTAGCATAATGTCCATGTTTGACTATGTGAGAAGCTCTTATTATCTTGGTGAGCACTTCTCTGGCAACTGCCAAACAAAAGAAATTGAAGAATACGGCATTGGTGGCACAATGTCTCAATACTGGATTTCTCCTGATGGTCAATTGTATTTGATTGATTACTCCCATACTGCCGACTTTGTGGAACTCAAAGAAGGCGATGACGGGTATAATGATAAGTTAGCAATCTTAAACTTTAGGTGGATTCCAAATGGAACTCATGGTAAAGTTAGACCATGGAATATCACCAAATATGTGGTAATATATCCAGAGAACTGGAAAGGTCAATGGGAGGATTGGCCAGATTGCCGTATTCATTTTAAGAATGGTATAGTGCAAAATTATGAAATCTTAACTAAAGGAGAAAAATGATTACTACTATTATGGCAGGATTTGCCTTCGGATATTGTGTGATGGACTTTATTCTAAACTATCGTGCTCGTCGCACTGTGAATGAACTACTAAAATTTACTTCGGAGAATGAAAATGAAATTAATCACACTTAAGCATCGTGAAGATTATGGACATGATTGGTATGTTCAAATCCTACACACAAAGCGTTATGCATTTCTTCAAGCATCTTTTAGTTGGAACGATTGTGCCAGTTGGCCATACATTCAGATCAAATCTGGATGTGGTAGTGTCTTGAGTATTATGTTCTGGGCATACCGATTCGGTATTGATTTTGGTCTCCTTGAGCATACATGGAACTGGGATTGCAGAGAAGAGGTTCAATTAGATACCTCTCTTGATGATTGTATGCCGCCTTGGGGTCATAGTGATCTAGAATACCTTGCTAAGAATAAAGAAGATGTTTAGTACACCAGTAAAAGGAACACATCCAAATAAAACTAAGATGAACTGGTGGGAGTATTGGATTGGTCATTGTTGGATGACAGGATGGCAGAGTATTCAACATAACTTCCGTATGTGGGCAGATCTCATGGGATCAAACTATGAGGTCTATGCTCTACCAAGAACAGTAGATGATCCAGAACAAGAATGTCATGAATGGTTCTGGGCATGTCTAAATGAAGATGATGTTTATCCCAAAGAGTTTCTTGAATACCTGATGCAAATGGTTGAGGACATCGAACTAGGTAAGGTGGAGACATATCCTATGGATGAAGTCATTGACCGAATAAAAGGAGATCTGAATGATGAAGATGAGTAGATTCATTAAGAATCCAGACGAAATAGTTCTGGAGGATGTTAAGATGGTCCATTATGAAACTATGGAGCAAGGTCGAGCAGTATGGTTAGGAATCTATCTCAACAATGGCAAAATCTATCACCTCAATATCGGTGGTGACAATCTTTATGTGAATTATTCTGATGAAACCGATGACTAAACATCCTACACCAGAATGGGAATGGGAAGATACTGCCGAAGTCGCATTTCAGGAATGGTTCAACGGAGAGTATGGTAATTTTACATTCCGTTGTGAATGGTTCTTTGGAGATTGTGAAGTTGGGGATGTGAATACTCGTAAGGATTTGATGTCCAAGTGGTTGCATTCTGCCTTCTTGACGGGTTATAATACTGGGAGATGCTCCAAGACCAATGAAGATTGAAATCACTTATACACCACATCCAACCAAAGCATATACTGCTACAATCTGGGATGGTCCTGATGGAATTGATGAAGATAGTTTTGTTTGTCGCAGTCTTGGAGAATGTTTTGAACAGATTGTAATGTGGAGAACACTCAACGCACAACAGTATCGTAGTGGAGATTAAAAAATGACTAAAGAGGCACAAGCAGTCGCAGATGCTATTGAAGAAGTAAGATTTGACTGGAGTGATATGGAACAATCTCATCCTCATACTATTGCTGTTGCTGCTCTCCGTGAGGTTGTAAATCAACTTCAAAAATATGGTACGATTGATGTGATTGAAATTGGACAATTGTGTGAGGAACTGGAAGAAATGAAATGACCGACCATCAACTTATCTACTGGATTCCATTTATTATTGTTGTAACTTTCTACCTTTCAAAAAGACGATGACTGAAAAAACAATTCAACTGAATCTCACAGAGGAGCAGTTCAATATGATTTGGAATGCTCTGGTATTGAGTGAAGATGAAATGGTAGATGAAGGTGATATTAGGGTTCGTATTGAAACTCTAAATGAAATGGAGGACATTATGGAAGAACTTGGACTTGAAGTATTTGGAGATGTTGATCATGACTGAACTTGAATTTATTAGAGAAGGTGGAACTTGTAGTTGGATTAGGATGATGGTTAATGGGGAAAGTAAACTCTATACAAGGACTGAGTTCCCCAACTTTCATCCTACTTGGAGGTTTTATCCAGAGGATTTAAATTTAGAATCTGAGTATAACTCCCAAGAACAAGTAGAACTTGAAAACCTATTTCAAGAATATTTGAAAGAGTATAAAAAATGACTAACCGAAACTTTACCAAAGAACTCCTATACACATATTATGCTGATATGGAGAATGGAGATGATGTTGAGAGTATTGACTATCGTTCTCTAATTCACATTATCACTGAATTATGTGATAGAATAGAACAACTTGAAAAAGACAACGAACTTCTGAAATCTTATGCTTGGGAACAATGATTAAACTACTTAACAAAATACTTGCTAAATTTCAACTTGAACTTATATCCACAAAAGTAGATACAAGTTTGGTAGAAGAAACTGTAAAGTTTTTGAATACGATACCTAAAAGTGCCTTGACGGATGGACTTCTTCCTCCTTATGTTGGAGACATCAACTATGTAAAAGAACGAGTGGAAGGTGAGTTTCCACAAGTATCTGGGACAACTTATTTTAAATCTCAAATTCCTACAGAGAAAAAGTCATTCTTCAATTTTGATGGTGAGAAACTTGATGAACAAGAACTCGCTGAGAAACTGAACAATGACTGAAGACATTCAACAACCAAATGGAGATTTCCTAAAGAACTATCCAGATGTAACTCGTGTTGAAGTGATTACTAGTGAAGGAAGAGAGTTTGTAAGATACGAATGCTCTAATGTTCAGGTAAGCCTTCAGGACGACGGACAAACAATTAAAGTATTTCTCTTTACGACTTATGAATGAAGACATGCCATGGGTTAATCTCACCCAAGAAGAAGTAGAAGAACTCCGTAGTAAGAAACATGAACTTACTGAATATGGTAAACAAAAAATCAAAGAACTTACAGAAGGACAACTAATGGACACAGAAAAGTTTCAAGAAGAGTTTGCTAAATCACAAGTATTTGATGCTGATAAGTTTGCTGAGGAAAATAGTATGGTAAGAAATCATCGCATTCTTGAAAGATACAATATGTTCTATAATACTGAATGTTCTGGTCTATCCCATGGAACACCTATCACACCAGAGTTTCAACAGGCGATGACATTAGAGTGTATGCTTGATGCGCTGAGGTATGAGAACCTTAATCACGAGTTTGATGTTGTTTCTACTGCTGACATCAACGCACTGATTGATGGGTTGTATCAACAAGGTAAAGATTATCTGGAACGAGTAAGGACATTCCAAGAAGAGGCACAAAAATGACTGAAGATGACAAGTATGCTCTCAAAGAGTTTCTTAATGGTGTAGCAGTTACTCTTGGTGTTGTTGGTGTTGGTGTGTTAATCGTTGGAGCACTATCAATGAACACACCAGAACTAAAAGCATCATTTGAAGTGGTTGACACCTACAAAGGATGTGATATAGTAAGATATGCTCCACATCAGGTAGCAGAATACAAATATCTTTTATATTGTGAGAACAACAAATGACAATGCCAGACAAAACCTGGAAAGTAATGAATGACCTTCAAGAGGCATTCAATCAAATCACAACATTTAGTTTTCTTCTTGATAAACTGCAAGAAGCAGTAGATGCTGGTGATACACAACGCATTGTTGATATTACTGCAGCTCTCAATGCTTTTTATCCACCATACTGTGATAACTGGGATATCAAGTTTAATGTTGCATGGGATCATGTTGTTGTAGGTGAGTAATGGAAGAACTAATCTATCCTCGCAACTATCAACACACCTCTCAATTCTTGGATGACAATATCCTCAAGGTGTATGTTGATAGTCAAACGAGGTTCACTCGCAACATGCTAGCAACCACAAATGAAATGGTATCATTTGACATCAAGGTGTTGAAGAAACCAAAACATGCTGAGGTTGCATTCTATGAGCAGAATGCTATGCCAGAACCATATAGTCATGCTTCTGGTCTGTGCATACCAACAGAGAAAGGATACACAATTCTGGTCAAGAAATTTTCTGGAGATAAGAAGTATGTGTATTTGCATGAGTGGGGTCATGCACTAGGACTTGAACACCCACACGATGACAGAGACGGTGACATATGGAACGATACTGATACTAATGATACAGTAATGTCTTATAATTGGATTGCACCAGTGAGAGCATTTCGACCTGCTGATGTTGATACTATTACTGGTCTATATAATTTAAAAAATGTATCGGGAACCGCACCTTCAGAAGAAATCGGATGAGTGCGCCAAAGTCTGGAGAGAATGGTTTGAGATGTTTAGTGATAAAGAAAAAATGAATCTTCCTGAGTGTAAAGAATTGCGGGAAAAATGGTTTAAATGTTGTGATGAATTTGGAGAAATGGTAGGTCAGGAACTCAAAACAAACCCTAGATACAATACTTTAAATGATTGATGAATTTAACTATATAATGCAGTTGTATAAACTTTTATGAAGTTTCTTTTTGCATTTTTAGCAACCTTTTTCCTAGCTCTTCCTGCTTGGGCAGTAGATGTTCAGATGGGCGCCAATGGCAATTTAGTATTTGAACCTGCAGAGGTATCGATTGCTGCTGGCGAATCAGTACATTTTATTAACAACATGCTTCCTCCCCACAATGTAATTGTTGAGAATCATCCTGAACTTTCTCACGAAGGTCTAGCAATGTTACCAGGAGAGGACTTTGAGGTTGCATTTTCTGAACCAGGAGATTATACTTACTGGTGTGCTCCACACAAAGGTGCGGGCATGATTGGAACCGTACATGTCTCATGAACCACCAATTCCCCATGTCATAATGCTCATCGTTTTATTTTTATGTGCTATTGCTACAATAGTTGGGGGATACTTTCACGGTAACATGCATTTAATTACTGTATTAAAAAATGCTTTTACAACATGAATCACACTGACCACACATTTTACGAACACTTATTTCATATGTTTCTTTGTTGCGTCGCCGGTCTGGGAATCGGCACCCTAGCTGTCTGGGGATACCAAAAAATTAAACAAAATAAAAATCATAACCCATGAAAATTTTTTTAGACACTGCAGATTTAAATGAAATTCGCAAAGCAAATCAAACTGGTCTTGTAGATGGGGTTACTACAAATCCCACTCTTATTTTGAGGAGTGGGAATACCTTATATTCTACAGCAAAACTTTTATCTCTAGAATATCCACATTTTGAAAGTATTTCTACTGAAGTAGTTGCTGATACTGCAGAAGAAATGGTTGAGCAGGCAAAACAGTATATTGAAATTGGCAAATCAATCACTATCAAAGTTCCATGTACTGTTGAAGGATTGAAAGCTTGTAAAGAACTTTCTGATGCTGGAGTCAAAACTAATGTGACTTTAGTATTCTCTGTTGCTCAAGCAATTATGGCAGCAAAAGCGGGAGCAACTTATGTGTCTCCTTTTGTTGGTCGTTGTAATGATAATTCTTTTAGTGGTGTTGAATTAGTTCGTGCTATTGCAGGAACATATAACGTCCATGGCGTAGACACTCAAGTTCTTGCTGCAAGTCTTAGAGATTGTCATCATGTCTCTAGATGTTATTTGTATGGTGCTAAAGTCGTTACAATGCCACCAAAAGTATTTTGGGCAATGTATGATAGTGTTTTGACTAGAGAAGGTTTATCTTTATTCCAAAACGATTGGGAGGAAGCCCAGAGGCATGGAAACACTTAATAGTTACATATTAAATGTTACTGTTTCAATTCTCGATTTTCTATACAGAGGTCGAGACATACAACGTTTTTGGGTGCTTGAGACTATTGCTCGGGCACCCTATTTTGCGTTCTTAAGTGTCCTACATTTTCGTGAAAGTATGGGTCTTCGAGGTCCAGAACATTTGTACTTGATGAAAGAACACTTTGCCCAAACGGTCAATGAAACTGAACATTTAGAATATATGGAAGGTAGAGGCGGCAATTCTTATTGGATTGACCGCTTTTTTGCTAGGCATTTAGTTCTTATCTACTATTGGATTAATGTAATTTATTATTTGGTAGCTCCTCAGTTTGCTTACCATCTTGCTGCTGAAGTAGAACTTCATGCCACAATGACATATGCGAAATACCTGACAATACATGACGATTCAGAAATAGTCGCTATTATGAATGATGAGGTTCAACACTACCAAGAACTTATGGATTCTATACGATTTGCAAATGGTACTTATCTTACGAGAGATGAACGAGAAATTAACACTGAGAAATTGTCCAAAATGCTTGAAGAGTTTAGTGTCCGCTGAAATTAGTGAGGCTGTTAAACCATTTTGCGAGTTAGGAGCATTTCATTCATCAGCACTTTTTTCTGATAATGGATGGATTTGTCCTCACTGTAAGGAGGTATTGCAATGAAATCGATTGTAATTTTTGGCGCTACTGGAGATCTTTGTCGAAGAAAACTTATACCATCATTGTATAAGTTGCATAAGAAAAATCTTTTACCTGAGGGATTTTTGATTATAGGTTCTTCCAGAACAGAACATCGAAAAGAAACTTGGGTTAAAACTCTTGGAAGTTATTGTGAAGATTTTTTGCATAGATTGGATTATGTTTCTTGTGATTTGGAAAATCCCGAGACATTAAAATCTTTATATGATTATGATGATAATACATATTTTCTTTCGGTTCCTCCTGAAAGATATGCTTCTGCAATTGAATGTCTTAAGCAAACTGGAAAGTTGGATGACCCAGAAAAATCTAGAGTAGTTATTGAAAAACCATTTGGATATGACCTTAAATCTGCTGATAATTTACAATCAGTAGTTAATAGGCATTTGAGAGAAAAACAGGTATATCGTATTGACCACTATCTTGGTAAAGATACTGTTAATAATATACTTGCCACTCGTTTCAGTAATATTCTTCTGGAACCACTTTGGAATCGCCAATACATTGACGAGATTCAAATCTTTGCGACCGAAACTATTGGGTGTGATGGTCGTTCACAATATTATGAGACTTCTGGAGCAGTAAGAGATATGCTTCAGAATCATATGCTTCAGGTTTTGGCATTAATTGCGATGGAAGCTCCTTGCAAAATGGATGCAAGAGAAATTCGTCGCGAAAAAACAAAAGTTCTTGCTGCTACTAGTTTAGGGAGGGATGTAATCCTTGGGCAATACAATACTTACCGTTCTGAGAACGGTGTTAATCCTGAGTCTAATACTCCTACCTTCGTCGCTGGTACTTTATATGTCAATAACTGGCGTTGGCAGGGGGTTCCTTTTCGCTTTATGACGGGCAAAAAAATGCCATATCAATGTGTAGAAGTTGTAATTAAATTGAGAGAACCTCCTATCAAACTTTATGATGGTGAGGTGAACGATAGAATTGTTATTCGGTTACAGCCAAATCCACATCTTGACATTAGAATGGATATTAAGGCTCCCGGTCTTAATAATGATTTGGAATTAGCAACTTTAACACATGCTTATCCTCAAGAAAGAGCAATTGATGGATACGAAAAACTTCTTTATGATGCTATCAATAGCGATCAATCGCATTTTGTTCATTCTGAAGAGGTTCTAGAATCTTGGAGAATTGTGGATGATTTATTGTGTACAGGTGATTCTTGCCCTATAAGAACAATTCCATATCTATATGATTCTGGAACATGGGGACCACAGCATAAAATAGACCAAATTACAAATTGGGATTATCCTGCGTAAAATGATACATCAAGTAGCACACTTTTCTCGGATTGTTTTAAATAATCCTTGGACCATGGGATTTATGGCATGGTGTTTGGTTTTTGTTCCTATTGCTGGAATATGGGCAGTTCATAAGTACAAGTGGGAACATTGGGAACCTTTTAGTAAAAAATCACATTAATTAAATGGAAAACCAAGTTACAAGAGAAGAAGTCCAGGAGATGATTGATGCAGCAATTCGACGACACAACCGTAATGCTTCTATCATTAGTA